>Ga0255765_1000748_pt1 | contig 43336 bp, 32 predicted proteins | sample 041ome_8_FD_179965 | JGI IMG/M metagenome (GOLD analysis project Ga0255765, IMG submission 179965) | Coastal salt marsh microbial communities from the Groves Creek Marsh, Skidaway Island, Georgia - 041407BS metaG (version 2) | ecosystem: Environmental > Aquatic > Marine > Intertidal zone > Salt...
AACGCGATCACCGCGGATGCGCGAAACGAAGACGCGTCGCTCACGAATCAATCGGTGGTAATACAACGCGAATCGCGTCGACGCGTCGACGCGACGCGATTCGGGCGACGACCGGTGCGTCGCCGTTGACCGCGCGTCGCGCCCGCGGTCGCTCGAGCGCCTCGCTACATCCCGTCGCCGCCGCCCCGCGCGCGTCCTCGCAGCAGCGTCGCCTTGGCCTCGTTGATCTTCGCGCTCAAAAACGCCGACCCGCCCGCGTCGGGATGGTTCGCCATCATCACGCGTCGGTGCGCGTCGAGCACGCGCTGCCGCGCCGCGCCCTCGCGGACGCCGAGGATGAGCGCGGCTTCGCGCCGGGTCATCGACGCCTCGAATCCGCCGTGGTAAAACGCGCGCGCGCGCGGGCCGGCGAGCGCCCACGCCTCGACCGTCGTCACGACGGCGCGCGCGGCGAGCGCGGTCGCGGCGACGGCGAGGCCGGTGACCAGGGGCGCGGCCATCCGCGCCGCGCGTCGAGGAGTGACGAAATCAACCGACGCCCGCGCGACCGCACTCGACGACGCGCGCTCGACCGCGACGCGTCGATCGCGGCGATCGCGGCCGCGACGCGCGACGGACGCGCGTGAGACCGCGCGAGGGACGTCGACGGGGGTCTCGCGATGCCGCCGCGACGGTCGGCGCGGTCGAAATCGCCGGCGAAAGCGGCGAAGGATGCGATTGCGAACGCGGCGGCGGACGCGACGGCGACGAAACGACGACCGGACGCGCGCGAGGCGACGGACGAGGGCGCGCGGACGGTGAAAGCGGCGCGAACGGCGCGAGGGACGGCGGCGGGGCGGGGGAGCGCGCGTGGGGGGGGGAGTAGAGGGTTGACGACGCGCGCGATCGAGGACGACGCGCTGTTCGCGACGGCGCGAGAGACGTGGCGGCGAAACGACGGCGAAGCGGCGTACGACGGCGAGGTGGTGCGAAAGATTTACGAGGAGGAGCTTGGGGGAGGGAGAGCGGCGGCGGCGACGGGGCGATTGCAGGTTTTGGACGCGACGGGGTACGCGGAACGGTTTCTCGCCGTCGGCGCGCGCGATCGAGGGAATTGCGATCGAGCGCTCGTGATGTCGGTGATTTTAGGGGTGAATGAAAAGTTTCGACAAGGCGTGGACGGATTCGGGGCGTTCGCGGGAGAGGAAGGCGCGACGGCGTTTCGGAACGCGCTCGAGAGCGCGCTCGACGCGTACGCGTCGTTGACGACGATCGAGAAGACGGCGTGCTTGATGTTCCTCATCAAGACGTTTGCGAGTTTGGAAAACGAAGCCGTGCGCGCGGTTGCGCTGCCGTTGGTGTCGCTGCCGCTGTGGAACAAACTCAGCGAAGGGCGTTTGCAATTGGAATTGACCAAGCACGAGTCGCTCGCGAAGCATCACTCGAAAATGTTGAAAAAGGAAGCCAAGACGGCGAAAAAGGCGGCCGAAGCGGGAGAAGCGCACGTGCCGATCGGAGAACGCCGCGAGTCGTGCTGGCTCGTGCGCGTGATTGATGATTTCGTGTCGTACGCCTCGGACGCGACGGACGAGGACGGCGTGCGCTTTTGCGAACGGTTCATGGAGTTGGTGATTGATTTACTCTCTCAGCTCCCCACGCGTCGCTTCACGCGCACGCTCATGAGCGACAAGGCGTTGCTCGTGAAAGCACGCATGGTTCCGTTGTACACGGCCCCGAACGGTCGCCTGTACGCGCAGTTGGTCGATTTGTTCACATTTTACCAGTACTTTGAAATCGACGATCACACGGGCGCGGCGCTCAAAGACGAAGAAGTCGCGTCCGCACACTACGATCGCTTGCTTCAGCTGCAAAGGTTAGCGTTCAAGTACATCCCAAAGTTGAAAGATCTCGCGCTCGGGAACTGCGCTGGGATCGAGAGAAGAAAGAACTTGATTCAGCACCTCGCCGTGCTCGAGCCCGAGGAGTTGTTCAAGCTCGTCACAGCGCAGCTTCGTTTGGTGGATCCGAATGATCCGTGGGCGAAGGACCCGAAATTTTTGTTAGAGGTCATGGTCAACGTGTTCGAAAAAAGGCGCAGTCAGCGCCAGATGATAAACTCCATGCCGCTCTACCCGAACGAGGACGTTTTGTGGAACGAAAACATCATTCCGAGCATCGAGTACGACGGTCAGGGCGCGTTGGCGTTGCCCAAACTCAACTTGCAGTTTTTGACCATGCACGATTACTTGCTTCGAAATTTCAACTTGTTCCGCCTGGAAGCGACGTATGAAATTCGCGAGGACCTAGCTGATGTGTTGAAGCGCATGCAGCCCGTCGGCGATGGCAGCGGTGCTCGCGCGCGTTTCAACGGCTGGGCGCGTATGGCGATAGAAATTCCTTCTAACGGCGTCGAAGTCGTTGAGGTATGTAAGCCGAACGTCGGTGAATCGAAGCCTGCCGCGGTGAAGATTGAGGTTTCAGTGGACTTTAAAAATGCGCGTCCTGACGTGCGAGAGGAATGGGATCGATTGCGCGTGCATGACGTCGTCTTTATGCTCGACTGCGAGGGCGTCGGTCCGAGCTCGAGCGAAGCTAAGAATCCTGGAGAAAAGTTCGGTCTTCGCCACGTGCGCGGTGCCGAAGTGATTGATATTCGTGATGGGTATGGGACGTACTTGAAAGAGTTTAGGTCAAGAAATCCGAACCCACGCGAAGACGACAAGCCACCGAAAACCGTCACCGGAACGCGTCGCATCTTTACGCTTGCGCTCGACACGGCGCAGTATCAAATGGACGTGAACAAGCAGAAAGAAGGAGGCGAAAACGTCTACAATCGACTGAACGTGCTCGTTCGCCGCGAAGCGAAAGAAAATAACTTCAAGGCGATCCTGGCGTGCATTCGAGACTTGATGAACACCGACGTCAGCGTTCCAGAGTGGCTGCACGACGTGTTTTTGGGTTACGGCGATCCCTCCGCCGCTGCGTTGTTGAACACACACGAAGCCTTGCACACGATTGATTTCAAAGACACTTTCTTGGATGAGCAACACCTAGTGGAATCGTTCCCGAATCATAAAGTTTCGTGGAAGAACAAGGCGAAGAAGCACATCGCACCATTTCGCGTCACGTTTCCGAAACCGGAAGACGAGACTCAAGACACAATTGAAGTGGAATCGTACGTCCGCCCTGATCCCGGTCCGTATCCGGAAGATCAGCCGAACACGAACCAAGTTCGTTTCACGCCCGTACAAGTTGAAGCGATTCGCGCCGGGTTAAACCCGGGATTGACCATGGTCGTCGGTCCGCCCGGTACGGGGAAGACGGATACGGCGGCGCAAATCATGCACTGCCTGTACCACAACGAGCCGGGTCAGCGTACGCTTCTCATCACGCATTCCAACGCGGCGCTGAACGACTTATTCATCAAGCTTCTTCAGCGCGATGTCCCAGCGCGCTATTTGTTGCGTCTCGGCCAAGGCGAATCCGAACTCGACACAGACTTGAGTTTTACTCGCGCCGGCCGCGTCGACGCCATGTTGACCAAGCGCTTGGAGATTTTGGCTGAAGTCGAAAAGCTCGCGGATTCGATCGGGCTCAATGGTGAGGATGTTGCGTACACGTGTGAAACTGCGGGATTCTTTTGGAAAATTCACGTGCTGGCGAAGTGGGAAAAGTTCACCGCCGACTTTGATGCGAGCGACGAAAAGAACTTCGTGGAGACGTCGTTCCCATTTAAGGATTATTTCGCCTCGGCGCCGAACCAGCCACTTTTCTTGGGCAAAGACAAAGAAGAAGACTTTTCGCGCGCAAAAGGCTGCATGCGGCATCTGCAGGTGATGTTCACCGCCTTGGAAGAGTGTCGGGCGTTCGAATTACTTCGTACGCAAGGCGACCGCTCCGAGTACTTGCTCACCAAGCAAGCGAAGATCATCGCCATGACGTGCACGCACGCCGCGTTGAAGAGACATGATTTCATCAAGCAGAGCTTGCGATACGACAACTTGATCATCGAAGAAGGCGCTCAGATTCTCGAAATCGAAACCTTCATACCGATGTTACTTCAGAAGAATGAAGACGGTCACTCGCGTCTCAAGCGCGTCGTCATGATTGGCGATCACAACCAGCTTCCACCCGTGGTGAAGCACATGGCGTTTCAAAAGTATTCGAACATGGATCAATCCATGTTCGCTCGCTTCGTGCGTTTGGGTACGCCGTACACGCAGCTTGACGCGCAAGGTCGTGCGCGCACCGAGTTGGCCAACTTGTACAACTGGCGTTACAAAAACTTGGGCAACCTCCCGAACACGCAAACGGGGCCGTACACGCTCGCGAACGCGGGATTCGCCCATCCGTTGCAATTCGTGGATGTTCGTGGAGAAGAGTCGACACCGACGCCGTTCTTCTACCAGAATCTCACCGAAGCGGAGTATATCGTCAGCGTGTACCAATACATGCGCATGTGCGGCTACCCGGCTGAGAAGATTTCCATCTTGACGACGTACAACGGGCAAAAGAATTTGCTTTGCGACGTCGTGAATCAAAGGTGCACGAATCACCCGTTATTCGGCGCGCCCGCTCACGTCACGACCGTGGACAAGTTCCAAGGCCAACAAAACGACTTCATTTTGCTTTCGTTGGTGCGCAGCAAGACTGTCGGTCACTTGCGAGACGTCCGTCGTATGGTCGTTGCGTTTTCGCGCGCGCGATTCGGCTTGTACGTCTTCGGCAACTACGACATGTTCTCCGAGTGTTTCGAGTTAGCGCCGGCGTTCGAGACGCTGGCCAAGTACCCTACCACACTCGAATTGTGCGTGGGCGAAAAGTACGGCGCGTGCGATCGCAAGACGAGCGATCAAGGCGAAAATACCGAAACAATCGCCGACGGCGCCGCCATGGGTTCGGCGGTAAACACGCTTGCGTCGCAGTGGCAAGCGAGCCAAATGGCGGTGCACGCCAAAAAATAGTCAACCATCTTAGGCGATTATCGTTGTCAAATAAGCAGGATCGATCATGGATTCAAACCCTTCCCTCGACGCATTCGCTTCGCGCCTGGAATCCTCCGTCGCTTCGCGCGAGACTGAGATTCCGAAAATCCCTCAAAGATCTCCATTCGCGCGCGCGCCCATCGTCCGCGATGGACGACCTCGACGTCGATTTCGACTTCGAGGACAAGCTCGATGTCAACGACACCCAACCCCAGGCCCCGCCGCCCGAGCTCAACGAGCGCGGGCGTAAAAACTACCGTCAAACCGTGTGCAGGCACTGGCTGCGAAACTTGTGCATGAAGGGCAACGCGTGCGGGTTCCTGCACCAGTTCGACAAGTCCCGCATGCCCACGTGTCGGTTTTTCGCAAAGTACGGCGAGTGCAAGGAACCGGATTGTCCGTACAAGCACTCGTTGGAGGACATGAAGGATTGCAACATGTACAAGCTCGGGTTCTGCATTCACGGGTCGCTGTGCAGGTTTAGACACGTGAAATTGCCGGGACCGCCGCCGCCGGTGGAAGAACAGGCGCTGATTGGACAACCGGGACACCTGCACGGGGCGAAGTCGTTTAAACAGCGCGAACGGGAGAAGATGATGTCGCAGGCGTTGGCGCCGAGGCCGGAGGCGGACTCGACGTTTAAGCCGCCGCCGTTGCCGCCGGGACCGCCGCCGAAGGATGCGAAAAAGCTGGAAGAAAGGTTGGCGCTGCCGCCGACGACGATAGAGCATACTGGACACGATGCTGGACGGGTGTCGGTGCCCCCACCGCCTACGATGCAGGCACCGGCGCAGAGGACGGAGCCGCCGGCGAGACCTAGCGCGCCGCCGGGCAGGCCAAGCGCGCCGTCGAGGGCGCCGACGGGGGCGCGTCCGCCCGTCGCTCCGCCGGGAGCGCCGCCGGGTTTACCGCCGGGCGTGTCTGCGCCCGCGGCACCGGCGGCGAAATTGCGCGGATGGGGTGCGGGAGGCGTGAAGCGTAAAGCCGAATCCGCGCCCGAAGTACCGGAGGCGGATGGATTTCCGGGCGCGGCGTAACTAGTCTGTGTTTGTTTAGCAAGTTTGTTAGAATCATTACAACGTTCACACTCACTAGATAAAAAATCATTTCCCCCAATCGTCATCGCCCCAGTCTTCATCCGGTTCTTTCGCGGACTTTTCCTCTTCCGAGTCGCTCACGCCCCACTCGTCGAGTGCGCTCGCGGACTGCGTTCGACTCGACGAACGGCTCGCATTTTGGTTCGCGCGCTGCGGCTGCGGCCGCGGCTGGCTCTGCGCGCTCTGAAAACTCGACGAGCTGCCGAATCCAGCGTACTTACCGCCTTGCGATGGGGGTAAGTTTGACGGACGATGCGAGTTTTCGGCTTGCTTACGGGCGAAGAAGTCGTCTCGCTGCGCGGCGACGGGATCGCGATCGCGCCGCTCTGCGTCGTCCCAGCCCGCGCCCCAACCGTCGTTTTTCCGTTGTGCGTATTGCGGGTCGGCGCTGTTACCGCCGCGAGGAAATCCATCGTCGAATCCCGTGGTGGGGATATCGCTCGTCAAGGTTTCGATCGACTTCATCGCTTGCCCGGAGACGGCTTTGAAAAAACCCCAACCTTGCTTCGCGAGTTCCGACGCCTTATTCGCCGCCACGGTCGCGGTTTGCGACGCGCGATGCTGAAGCTGATCGTAGTCTCCGTCGGAGATGTTGCTCACGATGGACGACGTCGCCTGCGCCGCGCGGTTCGCCGCGCTCATCGTAAACTGCCCGAGCTTGGACGTCACGTTGCTCACCTGCCCGATGATGGCCTCGAACTCGTCCTCCTGCCGCGGCGCGCCGCCACCGCCCGATCCGAACCCGACGTACTTCCCGCCCTGACTCGGATGCAACCCCTCGGGCTTATTCGCGTTCAACGCTTGCTGCCGCGCGAAGAACGCGTCCTTTTGCGCCGCGCTCGCCGCGTACTCCGACGCCGTGTACTCCTCTCCCGGTCTCGCGCCCGCGCGTCCGCGCCCTCGCCCGTCGTCTATCCCACCATCATTCCACCCCCCCCCATCGCCTCCGTGCCCTCGTCCTCGGCCCTCCGCGTCTCGACGCGTCTCCGCGTCTTCTCGCCGCACGCCTCGCTCGACCCGCGTCGGCTTCGTCCACGCCTCCCCGTTCGCCTCCGCCGCGACCTTCTCCCTGAACACCCGCGCCGCGTCGGAATTATACTTTTCCTTTATCGCCGTCCGTCTCGGCACGCCGTGTCGCTCCAAGAACGCGTTCAACGCGTCGTTCCCGCCCGCCCGCATCTTCGCCAGCTGCGCCGCGCTCCACGAATCCATCGACGCCGATCGCACGAAGCTCACGTGCACGCCCAGCGATCTGTGCACGCCCGAGCACTCCAAGCACACGAACGCGCCGTGCGACACGCTCGCCCACTGCGGGTTCTTCGTCTCGCAGTCCGCGCACTGCGCGTTGCCGTCCGCGCGCTGGAGCGCGCGAAGCGCGTCGCGCGCGTCCGGCGACGCCATGGCGCGCGTCGAGCGCTCGACGTCCCGCGCGCGTCGAGCGATACAGCGAGACGCGCGTCCGAGACGATCGAGAGACGCGCGCGCGCGTCCGGCCGCGATCGCGCGGCGCGATGGCGAGATTCGCGATCGGAATGGAATCTCCGCGTCCGAGACGTCCGAGACGATCGAGCGACGCGAACGATCGCGAACGGCAGTCGCGCGCGCGACCTCGCGCGATCGAGGCGCGCGTGCGATACGACGAACGCGGCGTCGCGATGCCGAGCTTCCGCGATCGCGCGCACGCGGACGCGCGCGCGGCGCGCTCGGCGCCGGCGTACGCGCACCCGACGGCGAAGGAGCGCGAGTCGATGGCGCAGATGCGCGCGTGGTTGGCGCGCGATGGATCGGCGCTGCCGCGCACGATGACGCACGCGGAGTGCGGTGGGGAAGAGCGCGCGCTGTTGAAGTTCGTGCGGGCGAGGAAGAGCGCGGAGAAGTCGTACGAGATGCTGAGGAACACGCTGGCGTGGCGGGCGAGGGAACGCGTGGACGCGTGCCTGTCGGAACCGATCGACGACGATAAATTGAAACACGTGGAGAGGATACCGGCGTATTACGCCGGGTTCGGGAAGACTGGACATCCGATCTACGTCGAACACACGGCGGTGATTCCGTGGCCGACGATATTGGAGCACATGACGGCGGATGAGTTTTTGAAGAGTCAGGTGCAGACGCTCGAGTGGCAGGCGAGCGTGGTGTATCCGGAGGCGTCGCGACGGGCGGGGGAGCCGATCACGCAGGTGATTAACGTTTGGGATTTGAAAGGGCTCACCATGAGTGGGTTCACGAGCGAGATCAGGGCGTTCGTGAAGAAGGCGAGCGCGGTGGCGCAGGACAATTATCCCGAAGGATTGTACGCCGCGTACATCGTCAACGCCCCGAAGATTTTCTCCTTCGTTTGGGCGGTGGTTAAGCAGTTTTTAGACGCTAAAACGGTGGCTAAGGTGCACATTTACGGCAGTGGGTCGAAAATGTACGAAAAACTCTTAGATAGGCTCGGGCCGGCGACGCTGCTGCGCAAGGAGATGCTGTGCTGCCGGACGAAAGAAATCGGCGAAGCCGAGGCGGCCGCCGGGTTGCAACCCGCGCACGGTGCCACGCAAGAATGGATCAAATCGCAGCTAAAGGGCGAGGAACCCACGGGTGGGGCCGCCCCTGGATCGCTCCGTCGCGAGAGTAGCACGCAGAACCTGTACGACGTCTTCTTCGACGCCGCATCCGAACTTCCGCCGTCGTCCATGACCGAAAGGGAACTCGAACGATACGCGACGACAAAAGACTCGTTCGGACTGGCGAGCGAACAACCCGATGCGCTCGCACCGGATGTCGTGGACGAGAAGCAGAAGTGTTGCAAATGTTGCTAGCGCGTCGCCGCGATAGTCAAAGTGACGACCGAGGACACGCATCGTAGCCAATCTTGTACATTCTAGCATGCAATAACTTATAATAACAGCGACATCCGTCGTTCAAATCATTTTACATCGTCACCATCGTCTAGTACGACGGCGATTCATAATCTAAGAAGAGTGTGTACACGAGAGGAACGCGCTCGAGTCGAGCGCGTCTAGAAATCAACCTCCGGTTGTTGCGTCGGCAAAAGTGAAAACCGCTTCTTCAGCGCGACTCGTTGCTTCGAAAACTTATCATCCGGCGAAAATCTCGCCGGGTGCGCCGATTGCGTCGGCGTTCCATCCGGGGCGGTTTTCTGCGTCGCGAAATCCGGCGCGTCAGTCGCGCGTCCGTAGGGTTGCGTCGCCTCGCGCGCGCGTCGCGAATTCGCCTCGCGCGTCGTCGCCCGCGCTCGCGCACCTTGAGCGTGTACACCCGCTCGCCCTTCTCGTTCATGTAATACATCAAGTACCTGCGTTCGTTCGCGCGCGTTCGACGCGCGTCAGTCGCTCGCGTTCGCGTCCCGTCGCCGCTCGAAATTCCGGCGGCGGCGATCGCCTCTCGGCGTTTCCGCGCCGTCCCCGTCCCGCGTCCGCGACGCCGCGTCCGCGTCCGCGGTCGCGCGCGCGTCGCGCGATTCTCGCCCGCGCGTCGCGTCGTCGCGTCGTCGCGTCGTCGCGTCGTCGCGTCGTCGCGCGCACGCACATGTCGCTCGTGACCTCGCGTCGCGCAATGCCGAATCGGCATTCGCCGGCGCGCCATGTCGCGCGCGCTGCGGCGCCTCGCGCGCGCCAAGCACGACGCGGCGACGAATCCCATGGGGTTCCTGCTCGAGAACCCGCTGAAGCTGTACCGCGATTGCATGCGGTTGGCGGATTTCTTGGCGCACAAGCAGGGACACTCCAGGGACGCGCTGCGCGCGACGGTGCGAGCGCCGTGGAGGACGCACAGGGACGAGCGCGATCCGGAAAAAATCGTGGCGCTGCGAGAGAACGCGGTGCGGGGGCTGTCGAATTACATGATGTACGAGGCGTCGCGGGGCGCGATGGCGGGGACGCCGGCGTTCGCGAAGGAGGACGAGGAAGAGCGACGAGAGTAGACGAGAGTAGACGAGAGTAGACGCGAAGGATGTAACATATTGCGATTTGATGGTTTCACGAGTCGCTAGTGCGCCGCGTCGCCGCGAGCGAGCGCTCGCCAGAGGCAACCGCCGAGCATGACGATTTGAGGATACGAAAACGCCGCAATCGAAATCGCGAACGTCAACGAGAATGCGTGCTTGATTCGTCGCTCTTGCGTCGGAATCGGCCGCAGCGCTAAACCGAAGGCAATTTGATGCGTTATGAACATGCTCAGCGCGTAGAGCCAAAGAAATGCACGACTGTCGCTTCTCGGCACGCTCGCCCTTCGCAAAGGAATGATGAAGAACCCGACGCCCATGAGAATTCCCAAACCGAAGCAATACGACATCGCCAGCGCTGGTCCGATGGGAATACCGAGCAACAACCGCAAGCACACCCACACCGAGCAAAACGTGGTCAAGAAGATCCAAATCACGTCCCCGACCGCGGGTCCGTATTCGCGCGCGTCGTCGCCTCGATCTCGTTCCGACGCGACGCCGGCTCTCCTGAGAAGTCGTCCCACGAAGCTCTCCGGCACGTCAAACTGCGTCGACTCCCTGCACACTTCGCACACGTTCGATCCCTTCGTTCGCAACCACTTCTCCGCGCACGTTTCGTGGACGTAGACGCCGACGCACGCGCACTCGAGTTTCACCAGCCTTGACTCTGGCAACTCCTCGACGTCGCAGAGACACACTCGGCACACGGCATCGGCGGGCGCGTCGTCGTCGGATGGGCGTGGCGCCGGATGTGTCGCGGATGGGCATGGCGTCGACGCATCGACGCGCGGCGGCATGACGTTCGGGTCGAGTGACGAGCGTCATTGTGTGCGTCGGCGCGCTCGAGACGGTTCGCGTTCCACGAGGCGATCGCGGTGGTTAATACAACAACAACAGCGAGGCTGGCGGATAGCGCGACGGCGATCACGCGGACGCTTCTTTCGCTTCTTCGTCCTCGTTCGTCGCGTCCGCGACGGCTTCGGTCGGTTCGATCGGTGCGTCGGCGGGTGCGTCGGCGGTCGGCGCGGCTTCGATCGGCGGCGGCTCGAGATCGTGCAAGCCGTGCGCCTCCAACGCGGCTTTCGCTTCGGCCTCCTCCTTCAGCGCGGCGCGCTTCGCGCGCTCGTCGGCTAATTGCCTGGCGGCTTCTTTGTTTGCCTCTTCTTCCTTGATCGCGCGCTTGATGAGCTTGGCGCAGTCGTCGTGCCCCTTTTTATTGGCGATTTGGCGCGGCGTCTTCCCCTTGGCGTCGACGGCGGCGGTGTTCGCGCCTCGCTTGAGGAGCAAACCGACGACGTCTTCGTACCCACCGCTGCACGCGGCGTGAAGTGGCGTCGCACCTTTTCCATCGAGCGATTCGATCTGCATGTCACTATCGAGCAAGAGTTCGACGACGTCGTCGTGGCCTTTTCTCGCGGCGAGATGCAGCGCCGTGGCGCCGTTGCCCGCGCGCGTCTCGACGTCGCACCCAGCCTTGATCAAGCGACTCACCACGTTGACGTGTCCTTTAGAACACGCGACGTGTAACGCGTTGTTATCGCAGTCGTCCTGCGCGTCCAAGTTTGCACCGCTCTTGATCAAGAGCTTCACCATCTCGACGTTGCCCTTGGCGGCGGCGACGAGCAACGGCGTCGTCGAATCTTCCTCCGACTTCGGCTCGTTCACGTTCGCACCGAGCTCGAGGAGTTCGCGCGCGTCGACCACATCCCCGCTCGCCACCGCCGCGTGCAGCGCGCCCGCCTCTTTCGCCCGCGCCGCCTTCTTCTTCAACATCTTTTTCGACGGTTCTTTATCCATCCCAAACATTTCCTCCGCCGTCTTCTCCTTCGGCGCGTCCGCCTCGTCCTCGGAGTCCGCGTTCCTGGGCTTAGGCGGTGGATTATCCCACGAATAACTCGTCGCGTTCCTATTATTCATCCCCCCCGGTCCACCGTCACCGAAATTCGCCGCGCCGCCGCCGCCGCCGCCCGCGCGTTCGTACGACGCCGCCTTCTCTCCCGCGGGTCCCCTCGACCCCTCCCCGCGCTGTGCGTCCCACTCCGGCGTCGGCGGCATATTATGCGCTTCCGCCTCCTTCTTCTCGCCGCTTTTCCCTCCGAACATCGCGCCCGCTTTATCCGCGACGCTTCGCGCCGTCGACGTCAATCCATCCTTCAGCGAACTCAAATCGATCCCACGACCCTGCGTCGCCCCATCTCCTCGCTGCTTCGTCCCGTTCGCCCCATCGGCCGCGCGTCAGTCTCCATCGCCTCCCCGTCGCGCGTCTCGCCTCTCTTCGCGCATCGCGTCGCCGTTCGCGTCGCGATCCTCGTCGGCGTGGATGGTGTTACGCATCCATCGATTCGCGTCGCGTCGCGTCGCGTCGCGCCGCCGCGCCGCCGCGCCGTCGTCGCTCGCACCTGGTGCGTCTCGCCCACGCGCTCGTACCCCGCGGTCCAGTTCTTGAGCGCGTCCATCGTCGTCGCGCTGTGCCGCGCGTCGTCACGCCATCGCGCGCGCGTCGTCGCGCCTCCATGCTCGCGCCGCTCGCGCGCGTCGCGCGTCGCGCGATGGAGGCGCGGACGCGCGCGTCGTCGCCGCGCGCGTCGCCGCGCGCGTCGAGCGCGGCGCGCGCCGTCGCGACGGCGTCGCGCGAGGACGACGGCCGAGGACGCGTCGTCGTGGTCGGCGGCGGCGCGGCGGGCGTCGCGTGCGCGCGCGCGCTCGCGGCGACGCGCGAGGTGACGCTGTTCGACGGCGGACGCGCGCCGGGAGGGCGGGCGTCGACGCGAGAGGGACGAAGAGGGGCGTGGGAGCACGGCGCGCGCTTCGTCGACGTCGAACGCGAACGCGAACGGGAACGCGACGACGACGACGACGACGCAGCGGACGCGTGGATGCGAGACAGAGCGCGCGAGGGCGCGTTCGTAAGATGGGAAGGCGCGGTGGTGGCGCTGCGCGGCGGACGCGCGGTGAAGAAAAGGCTGGGCGCGCGACGGACGGCGACGCCGTCGTTCGGCGCCGTCGCGAAGGCGCTGCTCGAAAAGGTGGATTTGCGCGCGAGCGCGCGCGTCGTCGGGTTCGACGCGAGCGACGTCGACGGCGCGGGCGTGGTGGTGAAGTATCGAAGCGCGGCGCCGGACGAGGGAGGCGAGACGCGGTCGATGTCGGGGTTCGACGTGGTGGTGCTGGCGGATAAGAACGCGGCGAACGTCGCGGACGCGTTGGGCGTGGAAGAGCTCGCGCGAGCGATGCGGGAGGTGCCGTCGGTGCCGTCGTTGGTGTTGATGGTGACTTTGAATCGCGCGCCGGCGATCGAATTCGTGGGGGCTGAGATTGAGAACGACGACGCGTTGAGTTGGATCTCGAACGAGTCGTCGAAACCGTCGCGGCGGCGCGACGCCAACTGTTGGGTCGCGCACTCCACCGACGCGTACGCGCGCGCGAAAGTGAATCTCGACACGCGTCCCGGAACTCGCGAGCACGACGCGTGGATGGACGCGGTCGCGAACGAGATGAGCGAGTCGTTGTTGCGAATTCTTCGCGAAGCCGAGGCGAACGCCGACGTCGACGTCGACGGCGCTCCGCTGGAGATTACGTACGCGCGCGCCCATCGCTGGGGCGCCGCGTTCCCGGCGGCCGTCGCCGCGGGCGCCGAAAAGTCCAAATTTCTTCGCGCCACGTCGACGTCGCCGACCGGTCGCGTCACCACCGTGTACGCCGTCGGCGACTATTGCGTCGAGCACGATAGATTCGGCGGCTTTCGCGCCGCCGTCGCGAGCGGTCTCGCCTGCGCCGAAGACATACTCGCGACGAAATCGGCGCGTTCAAAACTTTAGCGGCGCATCGTCGTCATCTGTATCATACGCATTGTTTGTCTCCGAGCGCCCGTCGTCTTCGCGAGTCCTCACTTCGGTGCTCGCGCGCGCCGTCGTCGCCATGCTCATCCTCTTCGGTCGCCATCCCACCCCTGGTCGCTGTAAATCCCGCCTCGCCCGCGCGTTGAACTCCGACGAAGCCGCCGCGGCGATCTACGACGCCATCGTGCGCGTCGTCTTGCTCAGAACGTCTCGCGAACGCGACGACCGGGACACCGGTGGGTTACAGTTGAAATTTTCGTGCGCGTCCAGCGACGACGTCGCCGCGTGCGAAGCGCTGTTCGCGACCGGTGGGCGCTGGCGAGCGTGCGCGCGAAACGCGCGCGACGCGGCGGCGATCGAGGTGGAGGCGCAGACGCAGGTGGATGATTTAGGCGCGCGCATCGTCGAGGCGTTTCGCCGCGAAGTCGACGGCGAAGTCGACGACGACGCTCGATCGAGCGATTCCTCGATCGGACGCGCGGTCTGCGTCGCGGGAACGGACGTTCCGGAGTTTTCGAGAGCGCACGCGCTCGAGGCGCTGGCTCTCGTGGAGGGCGCGTCGAGCGCGGACGCGCCGCGCGTCGCGTTCGGCCCGTCGCGAGACGGCGGCTTTTACTGCGTCGCCGCGCGCGCCACGCGCGCTAATTGCGACGCCCTCGAGCGCGCGCTCGCGGGCGTCCGCTGGAGCGCGTCGACGACGCTCGAAGAGTGCGCGCGCAACTGCCGCGCGAACGGTTTCGACGTGCGCGCGACGATGCCGGAATTATTAGACGTCGACGACGACGGCGATTTGGACGCCCTCCTCGCCGAGCGTCTCGCCGCCGACGACGAGCGCGAGTCCCCAGCCGTGCGCGACGCGTTCGCGGAAATGGTGCGAATATTAGAGAACAGCCGCGCGGCGCGGCCTTAGATTTAGCCCTTCCGGCGATGAGGTGTGATGGAATCGTCGTCGTCGTCGTCGCCTCGGCGCTCGCGTCGCGCGCGAATTCGCCCGCGGCGCCACACCGCGCCTCGGCGCGACGCGCGCCATGGACCCGCGCTTCGGTCGCGAACGCGCGAACGCGCGCGCGCGCGCGCGCGCGCCGCCGCCGCCGCCGCCGTTGCCGCACCGCGCGCCGCCACCGCCACCGCCACCGCCGCACCCCGCGAACGACGACGCGAACGTCGAGATCGACGTCGACGCGCTGCGATCGATGCCCAAGGACGAGCGGCGCGCGCTGGCGCGCATCGCCAAAGCGCTGCTGTCCGCCGAGGACGAAGAGACGAAGATCGAGCTCGCGGCGGAGTTGCAAAAGAGATGCGCGCGCGCGGCGAATGCGGCGGCGAACGGGACGGCGACGCCGAACGCGGGACGCGAGGACGACGACGCGCGACGACGCGATGAGGACTCGAACGCGACGGGAACGTCGGCGATGGCGCGCGCGGGCGCGCGGTTCGGCGACTGGACGGCGTCGCGAGAGGACGCCGAGACGCCGAGGACGAAGAAGCGCAAGACGACGACGAGCGAGACGGCGAGCGGGACGGTTCCGTCGTCGACCGAACGCGCGGCGCGCATGGATCGCGCGCAGCGATTCGCGCGGGAGGCGATACAGTTCGCGAGCGACGTGGCGAACGCGAAGGGGCGCGGGACGCCGACGATGCAGGAGATGAAGATGCGCGACGCCGCGGCGGTGGGGACGAACACGGCGCTGGAGAAGACGTATTTACGCCTGACGGAGGCTCCGTCGATGGCCACGGTGCGACCGCCGCACGTGTTAGAGCGCGCGCTCGAGTTGGTAAAGAGTAAATGGGTCGCGCATAAAGATTACGAGGGTTACGCCAAGGATCAGTTGAAATCGATCCGGCAGGATTTGACGGTGCAGCACATTCGCGACGGGGATTTGGTGTTGCAGACGTACCAGACGCACGCGCGCATCGCGCTCGAGTGCGGAGATTTAGCGGAGTATAATCAGTGCCAAGCCGTGCTGAAGGTGCTTCACGCGGAACTACTCGAGCGCACGTTCGGCGTCGATCACCCGTCGCCGTCGAAAAAGGGGAAAAAGTCTGCGTCCAAAAAGTCGAGCGGGAAGAAGCGATCGTCGAGCGAACGCGACGAAGACACGGATCGTTTCCCGGAAGGTACGGACGATATCGCCGAGTTCGCGGCGTACAGATTAATCTACGCCGCGGGCGCGGGCTCGAAGGGCGAGCGAAGTGCCGCGCTTCTGCGCGAGCTTCGCGACATCCCGCCGCGGCTGCGAACGCACCCCTTCCTGGAGCACGCCGTCCGCGTCTGCCGAGCGCTCGCGTCGTCCAACTTCCACCGTTTCTTCGCCCTGTACAACACCGTTCCGCGCATGGGCGCGTACCTCATGGACATCATCGCTCCATCCGTTCGCACGGACGCCGTTCGCGCCGTTCTCCGCGCGTACGCTCCCACCGTTCCCGTGGAATTCGTCGCCTCGGCGCTCGGCTTTTCCTCGAGCGCTTCGTGCGCCGACGCCCTGGCCGAGCGCCATCGCGCCGTCTTCGACGGCGCCGCGCGCGATCGCCTCGACGTCAGGGCCACGAACGCCGCCATCGCCGCCAACGCCGTTCGACCGTCCGTGTTAGATCGTCTCGCGCGTTTTTAATCGCACCCGAGCGCGCGTCCCGCCCCGTCCCGTCCCGACGACAGTTGGTAAAGTGCGTTGGGCGCACATCGCGGCGCGATTCCTGACGCGAGCATGGCGCGCGCGAAGATGACGTCGAGGCGCGCGCCCGGCGGTAAGGTCCGCCGTCCGCAGTTCACCGTCGGGTCGCCTCGCGCGCCCGCGCGCGATCGCGTCGGCGCGAGCGACGCCGCGCGGCGCAACCGCACGCTCGCGAGCGTCTTCGCGCTCGGCGAGGATTGGACGGTGGCGGACGCGCGCGCGCGCGAGCGAGCGTTCCTCGCCGAGTGCGACGACGGCGCGTGGACCGGGCTGACGACGTACGACGCGCTGGAGGAACACGGGCTGTTCACGGCGGTGGTGGAGGCGGGATGGCACGAATTGTGTCGAGCGCTCGGCGTCGACGAGGACGAACGCGCGGCGTACGGACCGTGGCGGTACGTTCCGGGACGGATTTCGCACGAAGCGGTGCCGTGGGATGATTTCGACGAAATGTATTGGAAGCACAAGGCGAAGGGACTCGTGGACGACGATTTGATCGAGACTTTAGAAGACGAAGGCGACGAAGACGAATACGTCACGACGCACGCCAAGCTTTCTCGCGACGACGTGGCGTCGCTTCTGGAGGAGTACGGTAAGCGTTACCTGTTCCTCATCGTCCGCGAATTTGAAGGCGCCGACCACGTGGCGGCGAAGAGCCTAGCGTTGGACGCCAATATGGAGTACGTGCGGCACCAGCACGAGCAGAAGAGCGCGCACCCGGGCGTGCCCATGGCGAGGCTTTTAGATCCGAAAGAGCTCTCTTTCGACGAAATCAAGGCTATGTATAAGGCGGCGGGGCTGCGCGTAGGAAAGAACGCCAAGCGCGAGTCGCTTCTCAGAGAACTCGTCATTGAGGACAGAGCGCTCGAGCTCGACGCGTACGGAAAGGCGTTCGCAAAAGTTGTGAAGCGGCTCGACGTGGAGACCAAAAAGTTGCACGACAAAATAGAAAAAGCCATCAACAAAGCCGTCAAGTCCGTGATCATCGACAAGTGGGACACCGATCGCAAAAATGATTTCCTCGCCACTCACGACCATTGGAGCGACGAGCGAAAGAAGGCTTGGCACGATGGCGTTGCCAGTCGATTGAAGAAGACGCAGAACGCGAAAAAGGCGCAGCCGAAGACGACGAAAGCGCAGCCGAAGACGACGAAAGCGCAGCCGAAGACGACGAAAGCGCAGCCGAAGACGACGAAAGCGCAGGCTAATAAACCGGCGAAACCCAAACGAAAACGAAACGATCCGTTGGTCACGTCGGACTTCGCCGTCGGGATGGAATTGTACGTCCGAGGCGCGAAAGGCGAGACGTGGCACGCCGAGGTGACGAAAGTGCGACCGTCGAACGCGAAGTGCCCGATCGAGGTAGCTTGGCTCGTCAAGCAAAGCGATGATGCATACGTGTACTGGGACTGCGCGCACAGAGACGTGATCGATTTGCGCACCGTCCTCGAGACGCACGCGCCCGGGCACTTTCCAGCCGGAAAACGCGCGCGGTGCGTCGCGTGCGAGGCGGCGAAAACCACGTGCGCCAAGCGCGCGAAGACGTGACAACCGCATCGACGATAATCACTCGATTTCCGAACGCGACCACCGCCCGAATCGCTCGCATTACCGCGTATTCATTGTAGACCCAAATGCGTCGCGTTCGTCCCGTCCCGTCCCGTCCCGTCCCGTCGAGGTGACAGAATTCACGATCCAACGCATTCCGCGACGTTCGACGCGCTCGCACGCCCGCGCTCGCACGCTCCGCGCCCTCGCGCGCGCTCGATATGTTCACGACGGCGTCCACGACGCTCCAATTCGCGCGCGCGCGCGTCGACGCGCCGCGAAAGCGCGCGCGCGCGATGCGTGAGTCAGCACGAGATAACCGTCGCGGTGGGTTCGCGCTGACGACGCGCGCGAGCAAGGACGACCGACCGACGAAGGCGTCGGAAGAGCTCGCGGAAAAGTTCACCACGGGTGGCGGCGGCGCCGATGGATTCTGCGATTACGACGACATCAAGGACGCGATCAAGGAGTGCGAGGGACTGGAGGGCGCGAAGCTCGAGGCGTGCTACGCGCAGTACGGATGTAACCTCGAATCCGTGACCGAGCACTACGCGAAAGCGGCGGGGATCGACAGCAAGAATGAAGAGGCGAAGTAGGCTTGACTAGGTACGCGCGTACCGTGTAAGTTATTACAACAATAAGAAAGAATATTTCGACGCGGCGATCATTTGAAAAAGCACATTTTTCCGTAGTGCATCAACGTTCTGTAAAAGAACTTTTCCTGTAACAAGACGCGGGAGAGCTGGGAGTCAGCCTTGGACGTGCCCGGGACGGCGACCATGTGAGCGTAACCGCGAGCGTTGTGGTACCAATCGATCGGGACGCCCGGTTGGCCGTAAACGTCGACGCGCGCGCAGCGGTTGGATCGAAGGAGCATGAGCAGGGCGACGAACGCCGGTGATGGGTCGCCGCGATAGCCCCAACCGACGACGTTCGAGCCTAGCTCGAGGTCCGCGGAGAGCGAGTCGTGGATGATGCGGCCGACCTTGCGCGCAGATTCGTAGGCTTGCTCGTCCAACTCCACCGTTATCACGTCTTCCGGGCCGTCGCGAATCATGGTGAATTTGCAATACTTGCGTTCCGTCAAGACGTTGCAGTACACAGCCGTGTCGTGCGCGTCGATAGCGGTGGCGAATCGACTGACAGCTCCGTTGTATCGTTCGCCAGTTTCGGGATTATACTCCGCCTCGGTCGTCCACGCGCAGGTGCCCATGCCTTGCGGCGCGCCGCCAAGCGACGGAAGGTCGGTGGCGTTAAACTTGGTACGCGGATCGTTGGAGTATTTAATCAACACCGTTGACAGACGCTTTAACGTCTCCGCGCTCGCTTGTGGATTCACCACGGCAGCCGCATCGGCCTTGAGCGCTCGTGCGAGTAAGTCTGTCGCCATGTCGGCGCATTGCATCGTTTTGAATTGGCAGCGAGCGTCGTAGCCCGTGATGTTCGCGGCGTGAAATATTAATTGCCGCTCCGTGGTTTCTTTCCTCCAATCCATGTCTTTCGTCATTCCGCTCAACATTAGCGGGTTTTGGAATCTATACCTCCGCACGAGCTTGCCGTCTTTGTGGATAAGCGTCGACGTAGGCACCTCCACCTCGACGTCTTGCGCGCCGTCTTCTCCCTCGTCGTCCGCGTCGCCCAATAATTTACGCCTACCGATGACGTTCGGCAACGGATCACGTCCCGAAATGATCTTCAACTCCTCCTCCTCTGTCACAATCTCGCTCTCCAGCGTCTTTTCCGCCTCCTTCATCTCCGTCTTCGCCTCCTTCAGTTCCTCCTTCACCGACTCTTCCTCCTCCAACTCGCTCGCCGTGCGCACCTTTTCCGTCGTCTTCGCCTCTTTGGTCAGGTAAAACGCCCGTTCACCGTCCAATTCGTGCAACTCTAACCCAGGAATCACCGCCGTGGGCGTGAAATCATTCTTCAAGCACTGATCCGGCACTCCTAGCGCGGCCCATCGTCGCGTGGCGTCTCTCGGCGGCGCCGTCGCCGACGATCGTTCCGGCGTCTTCGTCCGCATCGACACGCGCCCGTGTCGACCGACGATGTGCGATTTACTCCCTCCTCGATCGCCCGCGCCGACGTCCGTCGTCACCGCCGCGACGACCAACGCGACGAGGAATATCGCCGCCACGCTCGCCGCCACGAAGAGCGCCGGGTCGCGCGCCCAATCGAATCGCACCCCCAACCGCAGCGCCCGCCGCGCGATCGCGCGCGCCATCGTCGTCGTCCGCGACGTCGTCGGCGCGCTCTTACCTCTCGCGTCCTTTCCCTGTTCGAGCGCGCGTCGTCGTCAGTCTCGTTCGCGCGCGTCTCGATCGCGACGTCGCCGCGTTTCGCATCGTTCGTTCGTCCACCGCCGTCGTCGCGGCGTCGCGCGCGCGCGCACCTCGTCCATCGCGACCTCTTCGTCGTCGCCGCGCCTCGGCGCGTCGCGCGCGTCCATCGCGTCCGTCGCGCGTCGAAGTGTCGACCGAAGTCGCGCGTCGATTCGATTCGATTCGATTCGATTCGATCGACGCGCGCGGACGCACACGGCGACGCGCGCGCCGCGGGCATGGAGCGCGAGTCGGCGCCGATACGCGCCGCGCGTCGAGCGTTCGGCGCGACGGACGACGACGCGCGCGCGAGCGCGAGGGACGGCGCGCGCGCGCGCGGTCGAGGGCCAACACCAAAACCAAAGGCGGAGCTCGCGCGCGGAGGCGCGCTGGCGAGCGCGCGGAGCGCGACGCTGGCGCTGGCGAGCCTGTGCGCGATCGCGGTGGTGAGCGCGCGACTGGACGCCGCGTCGAGGGGCGCGCGGGCGAGCGCGGTGGTGGTGGGAACGACGACGAGGACGACGACGACGGCGACGGCGACGCTGCGCGAGGACGAGGCGGTGGAGCCGGAGTTGCGCGTGGGCGATCGTAGCGTGGCGTACGTCGCCAAGGGATGGAACGCGGAGCGAAGATTGATAGGGGACGATAAGATCGAGGCGATTTGGGAAGGACCGGCGGCGGAGAACGCGGCGGGGGAGTTTGAGGCGACGAAGCCGAAGGGCGCGCTGTTGGCGCTGCACGGTTGTCATCATAGCGCGAAGGACTTCTTCGCGACGAACACGAAGTGCTCGCAGTGTCGAGGACTTGCGCAAGAAATGGCGATTACACGCACGGCGCTGAATCGAGGATACGTCGTGTTGGCGATTTCGTCGTTGGGGACGTGTTGGAGCAAGGACATCGACGCGCCGCGCGTGCAGGCGGTGTTGGACGTCTTTTACAACGACACCGCGCTGAGTGACTTGCCATTGTTTGCGTTTGGTGCGTCGAGCGGTGGTTCGTTTGTGGGAGCGATGCCGCAAATGCAACTGACGCCGAAGGCGGCGGGTTTAATTATTCAAATCGCTCCGGGACCGACGGCGTCGGGCGTCGTCGGCGAAGTTTTGGCGGATTACCCGCCGACGGTGTTCTCGCACATGCCGCGCGACGCGCGCACCGCCGAGTTCATCGCAGCGTCGATCGCAGACTTCCGCAACGCCGGCGTTCGCATAATTGAATCTCGTCTAGAGCCGAGAGCGATCGACGACGCATATTTCTACGAACAAAGTTTTGGACGAGTCTCTGAAGAGGAGAGCGCGGCGATGGTCGCTTCTCTTCGCTCCTTTAACTTGATCGACGCCCAGGGCTTGCTCACGGAGGATCCGCGTTTGTTCGACGACGATCATATCATCATGATCAAACGACACGCACCGGAGTGGGATAGCTTGCTCGCCGACCAGAGCGATACGCGCGAGTTATTAAACGTCGCGTACGCCATGCACGAGCTCAGCGCGCAGGACTTTAGCAAGAACTTTGCGTGGCTCGTTCGTTCGCACGCGCACGTCGCGCGCTCGACGTCTTAGTTCGATTGGTGGGTTTTGTAATGACTATCTTGTTCGTAGAAGTATTATTAATCCGACGAGGTTTTAAGCTTCTGAAACTCTTTGTCCAACTCGTCTGTCGCCGACCGCGTCGACGAGCCGTGCTTCTTCTTTGACAGGTGTTCGGATACATCGGCGTCGTCCTCGACGTCGTCATCTTTGGACGAGTGGCTCGACGAGTGATGCTTCTTCGACGAAGAGTGCTTTGAAGAGAGTTTCGTGCTCTTCTTCTTCTTCTTCTTCTTCTTCTTCTTCTTCTTCTTCTTCTTCGTCGCGATGGCTATGTTTGGAGTGTTTCGAGTGCTTGGAATGGTGATGACTGTGACCGATTTTTGCGACGTAATCGACCCCGGGACACTCTGTGGCGTGTATGTTCAAATCGTCGCACACGGCCGGAGGGCAGTACGGCCAACCGTCCATGGGATCGTCCACGCTTTTCAACATGCACATTCTACACGGCGTCTCGCCCGGCTTCTGACACGCGCTCGGCACGCCCTCGTGGTTCGCGCACTCCCAATCGCGAAAGGCGTGACGCCCGGCGTTACGATTGCCGACATCCGTCGAGCAATCACCGAGATCGTACTTCTTCTCCTTCGATCTCGTCTCCACGCCTTCGCACCCAGAGACTTCGTACTTGTCGCACACCCACGAGCTACACTTCGCCGTGCCCGACCCCGCTTTCGACGCTTGCGAGCCGGCGAGATGACAAAACTGGCACCCGTGCGACCCGACGCAGTTCGACGGCACTCCCTCGTCGTCGGTGCAGTGCTTGTTGTACTGCTGATACAGCCCGATCGCTCGATCGCCGTGCGACGCGTCGCAATCCACCTTCGGCGGCGGCGGCGGCCGCGGCGGATGATGCGGATGCGGCGGCGGCGGCGTCGGCGGCGGCATCGGCGGCGTCGGCGGCGGCATCGGCGGTGGCATCGGCGGCGCCGGCGGCGACTCCGCCCCGATCCCGAACCCTCCGACCCACCCCCCTCGCGCGAGCGCCAGCGCGCCGACGCACGCCGCCGCCGCCGCCGCGCCGACGCGTCCTCGCCACCCCCCCATCTCGCGCCCGCGCGCGCGCGCCGCGTCCCCGCCGCGTCCCCGCTCGACGTCTTCGTCCTCGCGCGCGTCCTCGCGCGCGCGCGCGTCCTCGCGCGTTCGCCGCGCGCGTCCGCGCGTCGCCTCGTCGTCGTCGTCGCTCGCGCTCGATCCCGCGCCCGACGACGCGCGCGCCGTCCGCGCGTCGCGCGCCGACGCGCGTTCGCCGCGAAGGAGCGCCTCGCGCTCGTCGCGCGACGACCGCGGCATCCTCGCCCGCGCCGTCGTCTCGCGCGCGCGACGACGCCGTAACACCATGGTGTTACGCGCGCGTCGTTTACGAAAACCCGTAACACACCGCACACGTGCGCGATCGCGCGCGCGCGTCGTTTACGAAAACCCGTAACACACCGCACACGCGTGCGATCGCGCGCGCGCGTCCCGTCCCATCGCGCGCCGTATTTAAGCTATTTAAGCCCCCGAGGGACTCGCGCTCGAGTCGCGACTCGTCGACGAGATCGGATCCGTCGATCGCGCGAAGATACGCCCGCACACCCCGACGACGACGATGCTCGCGCGCACGACCGCACCGACTCGCACGACCGCCACGCTGCGCAGGTGCGCGCGACGCGCGACGCGAATCGCGGCGCGGCGCGACCGCGCGCGCGACCGGAGACCGAGGACGCGCGACCGGAGACCGAGGACGCGAGGACGAGGGAATCGTCGCGCGTAGCAAAGGCGAGGCGAGCGATCGCGCGCGCGAACGGACGAGAGGACTGACGAGACGCGATGGTGACGAATGAATAGCCGCGTGGCGAAGCAAACGCGCACGGCGAAGCGCGGCGCGCGCGTCGCGGCGCGCGCGTTCGATGACGTGAACGTCGTGATCTCGTCGGCGAACGCGATTTGCCTGGCGTTGGGACGATTCGTGTTTTTGCCGTACCAACGCGCGCAAGTCGAACGCGTGGGCGCGCCGACGCAAAACGGACAGACGCACTTCGCGGCGGGCGACTCGCGCGCGGAGGAGGCGTCCTTCATCGTGTCGACGAACGATCCGGCTGGGTTCACGATCGTGGACCTGCTCGCGTGGGGGTCCATCGGGCACGCCGTCGGATTTCTCGCGCTCGCGTCCCAGTCGGCGCAAACGATGTTGTGAGCGTCGCCGCCGCCTCTAGTGGGTTTGTGATCGTATGAAAGACCGAACATAAGTCAATAATTCAATCGCGCTACGCTAAGAATGCTACTTTCTATGTGAGCTACGTGTGAGGCGGGGGGCGAAGAAACTGCCGCGCTTGCGCGCTCAACTCGCCGGCGTTTTCGAAATCCGACGCCGAGACAAAGGCGTTGACGCGCTCGAGCTTGAGCAAACGCAACGCGTCGGCGTTCAAATCGAGATCGAAATCGTCGTGAAGTTTTGAAATCGTGCGCGTCAACGCGTCGACGTTTGCGAGATCGGTCTCGTAGGTCAAGTTCACGCACTCGCGCTGGTGCGCTCGCAAGACGCTCGCCGTCGCCTCGTACCATCGCTTGTCCTCTCGAATGAGATTTCTGAACGTTTTCTCGATAAACTTCACCCGCACGTTCGCGGACGTGACGTTCGGATCGCGCGCGGTGATGTTTTCCGCGTCGAAAGGCTCGGCAGCCTCTCGAATCTGCTGGAACGGCGCGTCGCCGTTCACCGCACGCATCGACGACGCGTACATGTCGAGCTTGTTTTCGCGACTCAAGCACAACAGCACGGGGTCTTCCGTAGCGGCGTCCAAGATGGCGCTGAGAACATCTTCCGAATGTTTGCTCGTCTCGGGCGTTGAATGGATGTGCGCGCCGATGATGGATACGTACACCTTGTCCACGCCAGCCTCCCACGCTCGGCTCAATACTTCGTTGACGAACTCACCCGGATACGTCAGCGAGGCGTCAATCGTGGCATCCTTGACGCCGATGTCTTGCAAGTACTTTCGGAGCTTTGAACGCCAAGACGTTTCATCGTCTTTGTCGGGGAGTTCGTCCACCGACCACCAATCGCCAAGGGTGATGTAATTCGCAAAAAACGAATCCGTTCGCACCTGGCCGTCTCGCTCCCACAACGTGGACGACGTCGGATGATTGGAAGACGTCGCAAGCGCTTCACCGAGAAGTGACGCGCCGCCGCGCAAAGGCGACGAAGCGAGCACGAGACGGGCTTTTTTATACACGCCCTCGGTTTCGTGCAATCGCACGCGCGTGACGAGCGAGCTCGTAGCCTCGGACGAGAGCACGCGAACGAAAGACAGCGCCCACTTGTGCACGAGATCTTCATCTGCCGGGATGTTCTTCTCGAGCCATTCCACCACCATGGCTTGTCGCTCTTGATTCGTGCACCCATCCTGCCAACTCGCGCCGTGAAACGAAAAGTGGTCGATAGCGTACGATTGCGGGTACGCGCTGGCGATCGACGTGCACGGAAGAGTCGTTTTCCAAAACGTCCCGTCCGCCTCCTCCACGAGCGCGTTTGAGAGCGACAACGGATTCCAATCATCGTTGCCAGATGTCACACGCCGCCACGTCTGCGTCACGTACTTAGTGAACGACGATTTCGTACCATCTAAATCGCTCCCATCCACCGCCTTGCCGTTATTCATCATCCACCGCATGCCAGGATCGTTCTTGGCGTCTTCGTGCGTGACTTGCTTGACGCACGTATCGAACTCATTTTCGCCGCATCCGAGCGGGTACGCGACGTCGCGATCGAGCCTCAGTATCGTGTCTCTCAAATCGTTCGCACGAATGATGTGCGACAACCACACAGGACCCGTGATCGCGTTCGCGATGCACCGCTTGCCGAAATCTATGTTTTGCAGGTATCCGTCCGAGGAGGTGTCGTTGAACAAACTTCGAAACACGCTCGCTCCGGGCGTGAGCGCGCCGAATATCCCAGCGCTAAAGAACCTCGAGTCCCCGGGGTCGGCCACCATGAACACCTCCTTGTTCGCCCGCAACGTCTTATGAAACAACGGCGTGATGTCCTTGAACAACTCCACGTTCGTGTCCAAGTACAATCCGCCGTGACGAAACAACACCTCGTACTTCATCAAATCCACCAACATCGAATACACGTTCGATCCCGTGAGTTGATGAAACGCCCGCCCGCGCTCGAGCGTCGCCAGCGTAATCGGAAAGTTCCTCTCATTAATGTCTCCCTCCGTCCACAGCCGCATCTCCCACCCAGCCGCCTCCAACACCCTTCGGTTGCGCTCGAAAATCATTCGCTTCACCCCCGGCACCTCGCTCCCGAGCCAAATCTCGTGCGCCACGCGCACGAACGCCCCCGCGTCGCTCTGTTTCGCCAGCATCTCCTCCCTGGCCACCATCCCACACACGCCCAGCGTCAGCATCGTCGCCACGACGATCGGATGCGTCGCCCACGTCGTCGTCGCGCGCAGCCAGCCGCGTCGTCGCTCGGGGTGTTGACGCGTCGTCGCGTCGCCGCGCTCGACGTCCGGCGCGTCATCGCGCGCGCGCGCGAGCAGCGCGAGCGACTCGTCGCCGCCGGCGATCGCCGCCGACCGCGCGCCGTCGCCGACGCCCATCGCCGCGTCGTCTGCCGTCCGCCGACGGATGGTGTTACGCCGCGCGCGAACGTCGAGGTCGATACGAAACGCCGTCTTGGTTTGCGCACCATGCAAAAACGTCTCTTCGTCTTCCGAACGCAATCATCGCCCGCCGCGCGCCGCGCGCGCGGCGTCACACGCGCGCGCGCGACGACGACGCGATCGATCGACGCGCGCGCGACGGACGCGCGCGGCGAACGCGCGCGCGGCGCGAGACGACGCGCGGCGCGACGTCGGGGACTCGAATTCGGACGGTTCGGTGAAAGCCGCGCGCGGCGAGGCGTCGGTGACGATGGCGCGGGCGAGGCGTCGCGCGATCGTCGCGGTGCTGGCGTGGGCGTGCGCGAACGCGATCGCGGCGCGCGCGGAGGATCCCGGGACGCACTGCACGACGAACGCGAGCGATCTGGCGCCGTGCGCGAGCGGTGGGGGATCGGCGTGCTGCGCGGCGATTACGGAGTGGAACGCGAAGGGGTGCTTTTGCGACGGCGTGGCCACCGCGCTCGACGCCACGCAAAGCGCCGGGGCTGTTTCGTTCGCGAGCGCGTGTTCGGTGACAAGAACGACGGCGAGCGGTGACGCGATCTGCGTGGCGGCGCTGGCGAACCAGGGTGGTTCTTCTTCTTCGTCGTCGGGATCTCCGCCCGCGACGCCGGCGCCGCCGGCGGGTCCCGCCGCGCCCACGGATGTGTACGCCCTTCGCACCGGTGCGAACGAGATCACGCTCGCGTGGTCCGCGAGCACGTCGAGCGATGTCGTGGCGTACGCGATCGATGCGTGCGATTCGGCGAATCTCGCGACGTGCGCTACGCCGACGCGAACCACCGTCGCGGCGTCCGCCGGGACGAGCAAAGTCTTCTCAGGGGTGTCCGCTCCGAACACCATGGTGTACCGCATCAAGTCTGCGACGCTGACGGAAGCGGGTGCGTCTTCGTCACCGACGGCGATTCCCGTGATCGACGCGCGCGATTCGATCCTCGTCTCAAACGACGCGTCGACGAGTTCTTCGTCGTCGAGTTGCGGCTCCTTCGCGACGCCGTGCGATTCCGTTGGATCGGCGCTCGCCGCGACGACATCCTCGCCGTCGACGCCGCGATCGATCTTGGTACTCCCTGGCACACACACATCTTCGTGCGGATCCACGCTCGGGTCTACGGGCGATGTCACGGTCACCTCAGCGCTCGGGGCGTCTCGCACCGTTTTGGATTGCGGCGAAAACTCTCGAGGTTTCGAAATCTCCGGGTCAGACGCCATCGAAATCTCTGGTCTCACGGTAAAGAAAGGCCTCGCCACCACGGGTGGTGGATTTAAAATTACTAACGCCGATTCGGTGACGATTGACAGTGTCGACGTCGTCGAATGCAAATCGCAAACCATGGGCGGCGGCTTGCACGCGATCAACTCCACGCCGACGATTCGACATTCTCGATTCATCGGCAACATCGGTGGGAACGATCGAAGCGGCAACAACGTCCGTGGAGCCGGCGCGTACTTTCAGACGTCTTCGCACGCTTCGTTGCAAAACGTGAGCTTCATCGGAAACGAACTGATGGATAGTGGCAAGGGCGCCGGATTGAACGTCGACGAGAACTCAAACGTCACCGCCGTTGGATTAACGCTCAAGGACAACAAGGCTTTCTTCGCCGCCGGCCTCTTTGTCGGTAGTGGCTGTCATGGTAACTTTTCAAATATTGTCGCCACGGGCAACGAAGCGTCGTACGGGGCTGCTATCGGTGTCTTTGCCGGTGGTAGACCAAAGTTCAACGGCGGCACCGTGTCAAAGAATACCGCCACTCTCTGGGGCGCGGGCGTCATCGTGTACACCACCGCGTCCGCCGAATTCAACGGATTCAATTTCACAGAAAATGAAGCCGAAATCGGCGGTGGTGTCTTCATGTACTCCCAAAGCTCGGCCAAGATGTATAACTCGCGCGTGTCTTCGAACGTCGTTTCCAAGCACGGCGCCGGGATTCGCGTCGAGGACCGCGCCGACCTCGCGTTGGTGAGCACCGAAGTTTCGCACAACGTCGCGAATCTCGGCGGTGGTGGCGCACACGTCACTACCGGCTCGCTACTTTCCGTGAGGGGTGGTAAGTTCGAGAACAACACCGCTCCGAACGGTGCCGCATTCATGTGCGAAGGCGGCGCTCACGGCGGAGGCGAAATCGTCGGCTCTGGCGTCAGCGTCAAATCCAACGTCGCTTCTGGTCTCGGCGGCGCTATGTATCTCGCAGGTGCGTGCGATGTTCAAGTTAAAGACGCATCTGAGATTGAATCCAACTCCGCTGTGAGTGGCTCGAGCTGCCGTTCGTTGTACGCCGTCGGTGGAGGCGCTTTTGCGCTCGTACCAAACACCGAGAACGCGCCGACGAAGCTCGCAATCGAAGGTTCAACGATCGTTCGCAGAAACACTGCGCCAACTGGTGGAGCGATTTTCGTCATTCCTGCATCGACTTCTGCCGATGTGAACTCTCCGCGGGGAGCGCAAATCACCGTGACATCATCGACGTTGTCTAACAACGAAGCCAACGGCTGCGGTTCAACCGTACCCGGTCGCGGTGGGGCAATGTTTGTGGCTGCGGGCAACCACACGCTACTGCAAGCCTCACTCAGTGAAAACACGGCGGACAAAGATGGTGGAGCGGTGTTCATCGCGAGCTTCGGCGCGCTGACGATGGATTCTTGCACCACGAGCGACAACACAGTGTCTCGGTTCGGCGGCGCCGTGGCGCACGCTGGCGCCAAACTCAAAGTCACTGCCGGTGTGATCGAATCCAACAACGCGGGCAGCGGTGGTGGCGTGTACATCGGTGCTGATAATACCTTGCCTATGTTTGCTCTGATTGGCACGTCGTTAAAGACGAACTCGGCGACTCGCGGTGGGGCAATGTATTTCGCCGCAAATCTCGCGCTCGGAATGCTGAGTCAGCTCTCCCTCGATCGCAACGTCGCGACAGCTGGGGCTGATTCGTACTGGCTTCGCTCGTCGAGTGCGAACGCGGAGTTTACGTGTACTGGATGCGCTTACGCTCACGCCAGTGGCTCGAGTACCGGTGTCATCGCGACCGAGGCTCTCGCGCTGACGACCGCCAGAGCGATCGCTTCGCGAATTCAATCTGGAAAAGTCACGGACGATTACTCCGTTCAGCTCGTGGACTTCTACTCGAACCCCGTGACGAGTGAGATCGCGCCGACAGAGTGTACGATTGCGCCCGTGACGAGCTCTTCTACGCTCGCGCGGCATGAACTCGAAATCAGTGGCTCGACGTCTGCTGCAACGAGCGCCGGCGTTGCGACATTCAGCGGATCCATCTTGCGCGGTGAGCTGAACGAGGAGTACACCGCCAAAGTTACGTGCACGCGTGACACCACTATGTCGCTCACGGACATCACTCCGCTCTCGCTACCTGTTCGTATCGGCCTCTGTTCCCCAGGCTCTGAACCGCTCTTCGTGCAGCACGCCGACGGAGTCTCCGTCGCTCGTGAATGCACGGTCTGCAAAGATCGGACGTTCAACTTCGACGGCATTGCGTGCCGCGCGTGTCCTGAAGGTGGCGACTGTCGAGGTGGCACTTCTCTCGATGCCCTGCCCGGTTGGTGGCGTTCTTCCGATTCCGCCGAAGTTCTATTCTCATGCCCGATTCGCGAATCGTGCGTCGCCGGCAACGTCACCGGCGCGAACGCGTGTGACGAAGGATACGAAGGTCCAGTGTGTGCGCTCTGCGCCGAAGGTTACCGGCACTGGGGTGGAAAATGCTCAAAGTGCGGCTCCAACGCCTCGTTGGCGATGCCCACGCTCGGAATCATGGCGTTTATTGCGTTTTTGGTGTACATCTTCCGCAAGCCTCTCAAGCAAGCCGTCGGCACGGTTATCTTCGCCGCTCTGCTCTTCGTCGCGCAAATTGTGGGCTTGCTCAAAGAGTACGACATCTCTTGGCCCAAATCTATCGGTCGATTGGTTGAAGTGTTGGATATCACGAACTTCAACATGGAGTCCCTCACGCCCGGGTGCTCATCGAGCAAATCCAACTACTACTCGACGTACATCACCGCAGTCATCGTGCCGCCCGCCGTCACGTTATTCTGCGTACTCGTGTACGTCCTCATGGGCGTCATTGAACGTCGCGCGCCTTTCTATCGCTTACGCGAAATGGCGTGCGATGTGAGAACGAAGTGCCGTCGCAATGCCACTTGGCTCGTCGTGCTTTCGTACTCGGGCGTCGCGAAGACGGTGTTGCAACTCTACAATCAGCGCCATCTCGATGTGGGCACGTACTTGAGACGGGACTACTCCATCGACGCCTCCAACACGGAGCACATGGTTTATCGCATCACCGGCTACGTCGCGCTGATCGTGTATCCGATCGGTATTCCGCTCGTCATCACGTACATTCTCGTGCGCAATCGCAAACGACTCGACGATCCCTCGGTGCAGGCCAACTTCGGATTCCTCTACAACACCGTTCGCGAAGAAGTCCCTTTCTGGGAACTCACCGGGCTATTCTTGAAGTTTATGCTCGCCGCGATTCCAGTGTTTGCGAACGAACGCCTGCTGCGCATGAAGGCCAGTGCGTTCGACACGACGAGCGACTTCAACGGCGCGACGCAACTCTCGCTCGCCCAGCTCTTCATCGGCGTCGTGTTCATCGCCACGATCTGCGTGCGACCGTACAGAAAGACACTGCACAACGTGCAATTTTCCCTCGCGTTCGGGATCGTGTTTGCGTTCGTCACCCTCAGTGCGAACGTTTTCAACGCCGTGAACACGTACACGGAGCGTGAAAAAACCGGCGTCGCCGGCGTCGCCGTGGCGCTCGCCGCGGGTGCCCTGTTTGCCTCCGTCGTCAACTCGTTCCGCGCGGGCGAGTTCAAGCCCGCCTCCAAGGGCGACGCCGGCAACGACAGCGACGACAGCGCCATGAGCGCCGGCGTCGACGTCACCAAGCTCAAGTCAACCGTTTAATCGTCCGACGAAGCGCTCCTTTATCCTCGGAGCCGTCGTCGCGACGCCGCAGAGACGACGTCCCGCGTCGACGATCGTCGACGCCGCTCGCGCGACGCGCGCGCCGCGCCGCACCGCGCCCGCGATAAATTTACTTTCATCAATAAGCGCGCCCACGGCCGCATTTTACGCTGTAACACCGACGTCTCCGGTCACGTTTACGCCTCGCCGCGAAACCGCTCTGGAAAACGCTCCGCCGCGCGCCGGCGCCTCCGCAGATCCTCGCGCGCGCCGCCATGGATCGCCTCATGCGCGACCTGCGCGATCTAGACGACGACATACGGCAAAACGCGAGCGCGTCGGCGTCGCCGTCCTCGCCCGCGCGCGCGTCCGCGCGTCGTCGCGGCGCGTCGCCGTCGTCGTCGAGCGGGGTCAAGTCCAAGTCGGGGACGCCCGAGCCCACGAGCGCGCTCGCGCCGCGCACGCCCGCGCGCGACGCGACGTACGACGGACCGTGGTCGCCGGTCCCGTGCGCGACGCTGCGCGACGCGCGCTCGGCGCTGGAGACGGCGTCGCGGGAGCTGAGCGCGCTCGAGGCGACCGAGTTGGCGCGCGCGAACGCGAGCGGAGCGCTGCGAGCGCCGCGAGGGAAGAGCGTCGACGCGAGCGAGCGCGTCGCGGGGCGAACGGCGACGCGCGGCGCGGCGCTGGGACGGTAGCGTCGCGCGCGCGCCATCATTTTTTGTCGCACCGACGACGGCTCGCCGCGGGGCTCGAGGCGTCGACGACTTGTAACGATACGATACCACACACACTCGCGCCTCGACGCGCGCGGCTCGGCGGTCGACGTCGACATGGCGTCCGCGACGATGGCGTCGACCGCGTCGACGCGCGCGCGCGACGCGAGACCGCGGCGACGCGCGTCGGGACGGCGCGCGACGCGAGCTTCGGGACGCGAGCTGGCGCGAGCGTCCCGAGGCGAAAGCGACCCGGACGACGCGCGCGACGCGCCGGCGGTCGCGTCGACGTCGCGTCGCGTCGCGTGCGCGGCGTTGCTGCTGGCGACGCGCGCCGGACGCGCGCGCGCGGCGACGGATGGATCTCGGGCGGCGCTGGAAGAGGTGCGCGCGGCGCGCGAGGACGTCGCGACGGCCAGAGCGGCGCTCGGCGACGTCGACGCGGACGCCGACGCGAGCGCGGACGCGCCGTCGGTGTCGAAGCCGTTGCCTTTGAAGGAAATCGCGGCCGCGCTGAACACGAGCGCGGTGAAGAATTTGGAGCGCAACGCCGTGGCGCTGGACGCCGTCGCGAAGGCGAGGCCGCTCGAGGACTGGGAACGCGAGGCGTGGCGAGGCGTGCGCGAGGATGAATGGTTGACGCAGAGTCAAACGACGACGCTTCCCATGGCAAAACGTCCGAATGACTTCTTGTGCTTCGTGTTCTCGTGCTACAACGATCCCAGGGCGCCGGCGAGCACGGAAGTTTTATTGACGATGCGCTTGGCCAAGGACGGCGTCGCGATGGGTCAACGGGGTGACAAGCGCATCACCGATCTCGGTCTCGCTGCGTCTCTGGATGACGTTTTAGAAAAATTAGACGCCTATTTGGCATTTGCGTCGAAATTCGTCGAAGCGGGCGAGTAGGATTGATGCGGGTCGATGGCGTCGCGTCGCCGACGCCGTCGCCGACGCCGACGCCGACGGTTAATATCACGAGACGCGCCTCTGTACGACACATCCACGCGCGCGAGCGCGCGCGATTTCGAACACACAGCGATGTTTGAAGTTCTAAACGTTCCTCTCGCGTTCGCGTTCGCGTGCTTTCGTCCGAAACGAATGAGCAAACCGACGACGTCCCGCTCGCCGCGCCCCGCACACGCCGCCTCCGACCGGTCCTCCATGTCTCGCTCCATCGTCGTCGTCGGCGGTGGCAACGCCGCGGGCTATCTCGTCCGCGCGTTGGTGAGCGCCGATCCGACCCTGGGCGCGCGAACGCTCGTCATCGGTGCCGAGGACGTCGCGCCGTACGAGCGTCCCGCGCTCACCAAAGGATTCCTGCACAAAGAAAGCCCGCCGCGTCTGCCCGGTTTCCACACCTGCGTCGGCGGCGGCGGCGAGCGACAAACGCCAGAGTGGTACGAACAGCACGGGGTGGAGCTGAGGCTGAACACGACGGTGACGGCGGCGGATTTCAAGAGCCGTACGGTGACGACGAGCGCGGGCGAGTCGATCGGCTACGAAACGTTGGTCCTCGCCACGGGATGCGGCGTCATTCGGCTTCCCGAAGCCATCGGGGGGACGTTACCGGGAGTTCACTACGTGCGGAACAACGCCGATGGACTCGCGCTCGTGGAAGCGATGGACAAGGCGACGAAGGCGGTCGTCGTCGGCGGCGGGTACGTCGGTTTGGAAGTCGCGGCGTCGTGCGCCACGCGCGGATTGAAGCCGGAGGTGGTGATGATGGAGCCGCACGTCATGGCGAGGCTTTGGAACGCCGATATCGCGCAGCATTACGAGCGATTGTACGAAACTCGGGGTACGACGTTTCACAGGTCGAGTAAGCTCAAGGCAATTTTGGCCGACGCCGACGGCAAGGCACGCGGGATTGAATTAGAGTCTGGCGCGGTGATCGACGCCGATTTAGTCGTCGTGGGCGTCGGCGCGACCGCGCCCGTGCCTTTCACCGGACTGGACGCCCCCGAAGGACGCGTGGGTGGGATCAAGGTGGACTCGCGATTCCGCGCTTCTGGCGCGGACGTCGCGCCCGGTAGCGTGTACGCCATCGGCGACATCGCGGCGTTCCCACTCAAGCTCGCCGACAACGAGATCGTCCGCATGGAACACGTCAAGCACGCGCGCGACAGCGCCACCTTGGTCGGTAACATCATCGCCGGCAAATCCGACGACGAGTACGATTACACGCCCTTCTTTTACAGTCGCGTCTTCGAGCATCCCGGCACCGAGCGCGCCGTCAACTGGGTCTTCCACGGCTTACAGCGCGGTGAAATCATCACCATAGGCAATCTCGACCCCACGCTCGCCGCGTTCTGGATCGACGACGGCAAGTGCGTCGGCATCATGCTCGAATCCGGCGCCCCCGAGCGCGTCGCCGCGCTCGCCGCCGCCGTTCGCGCCCGCAAATCCGTCGACGTCTCCGCGCTCCGCGCGTGCGCTTCCGTCGACGACGCCCTCGCGTTGGTCCTTTAATCTTCCCTTCTTTACTCGTCCCGCTTTCAATTTTATCCCACTTTCATTCGTTTAAATTCGTTCAGACGCCGCGGCGACGTCGTCGGCGTCAGAGCCACGTCACCAGTCGCTTCGCGCGGATAACTTTACCTCAGACACCACCGCGCGCGCGACGACGCGCCGTCGTTCGCGCCGCGCGTGGACGTCGAACGACGCGCGGCGACGATGCGCGCCAATGTCGTGGGGTGCGAGCGTCCAGCGGCGCGCGCGCGCGTCGCGACGGCGCCGCGAACGTCGCCGCGTCCCTCGCCGCGGTCGTTCGTCGCGACGGTTTCGCGACGCGTGACGCTCGGTGCGACGACGAAATCGCGCGTTGAGAGCGCGGAAGCGCGCGCATGCGTCGCGCGCGGCGCGTGGTGCGCGCGACGCGCGGCAGGAGCGATGGAGATGGCGGGAGACGCGAGCGAAGGCGCGGCGAGAGGGGACGCGGGCGCGGCGTGGCTGAGCGAGGACGCGACGCCGCGGAACGACGCGCTGGATAAGCTCATCATCAGTCTGTTCGTGCCGGCGATGCTAAACTTTTTGATAATCCCGCTCGTGGGCGCGGTGGATGTGTTTTGGGTCGGGCGATTGGAGGACGCGGTGGCGCTCGCGGCGCAGGGGGCGGCGAATCAGGTGTTTCAGAGCGCGTTTTGGATCATTTCCTTCATTCCGAGCGTCGTCGCGCCCGTGGTGGCGAAAGCGGCGGCGGGAGGTGATACGAAAGAATTGTCGAAAAAGATTGGGGAGGGGATCTTCTGCGCCGCCGTGGTGGGGGCGATGGGGATGGTGTTGATGTATACGATGCAAGAGCGCGCGTTGGGCATCGTCGGCGTCGCCGCGGGGAGCGTGACGGCGCATCAAGCGGCGCCTTACGTTGGGTATCGCGCGCTGACGTTCATTCCAGCGATCGTTTCCACGGTTGGTTTCGCCGCATTTCGTGGGACGCTTGACGTGATGACACCGATGAAGATTACGTTGGCGAGTCAAATGTTAAACGTCGTCCTCGACCCGCTCTTCATCTTCGGCGTCGGCACGTTCAAGGCGATGGGGGTCGCTGGCGCCGCAATCGCGACGTCGATTTCAGAGATTTTCTCTGCGGGTTTGTACACTACGTTACTCGTCAAGCGCAAGCTGGTCGATCTTAAGGATATGTTTAGGCCTCCGAGCGCGGCGGCGTTGGGGACGCTTCTCGTCGGCGGCGCCGGCGTGCAGCTTCGAGCAGTGGCGCAAAATATCACGTTCTTGGCAGTGATGCGCGCCATACTTACGATGGACTCCACCGGTACGGCGGCTGCGGCGCACACGATCTCGTCGCAGGTGTTTCAGCTCGGTGTTATCGCTATTTTGGCGTTGAGCACCATCGCCACCATTTTGATCCCCCAGCGCATGAACTCGATGGAAAAAGGTGGACCTCGCGAAGCCAAGCGCGTGGCCGATCGTTTGCTCGTATGGGGCGTTGTTATCGGTGTCATCTTGGCCGTCTTACAAGCGGGCGCGATTCCGTTCCTCGGCGTCTTCTCCTCCTTGTCTGAAGTTCAAGAACAGGCCAAGATGCCCTGCATCATCGGCGCGTTGCTGCAGCCGCTCAACGGCATCGTTTTCGTCGGAGAGGGCTTGATGCAAGGCCATCAAGCTTTCCTTCGTCTTGCCGCGGGCATGTTCGTCTCCACGGGTGCCATGCTCGTCGCATTGAACATATACGGCAACTCCCTCGCCGGCGTGTGGTTTTGCTTCACCGTATTCAACACGTTTAGATTGTTCTTCGGCTTGCGTCATCACTTCTTCGACGGCCCGCTCGCGCCGCGTCACATCGACGCCACGATCGCCAAGCTCGAAGTGGAGACCGCAGCCAAGGCTGCGGCCGCCAAGACGGATTAATATCGTCATCGCTAGATTGAGTAGTTCGCTGTGTAGTTTCTATTTCTAATCCACGTTTTGTCACGCGCCAGAACCTCGCGCGGCACGCGCGCGCCGTCATGGGGCTTCTCAGCATCATAAAAAAAGTGCGCTCGGCGTCGCCCGCGCGCGCGTCTCGTCTCTCGCCTCGCGCGCGCGTCGCTCGCGACGCCGAACCGTCGAGTCGAGTTCGTTGTTCGTTGACCCGCGCTGACGCTGACTTCGTCCCCGCGCTCGCGAAACGCAGGTCAAGGCCAAGGAGCGCGAGCTCCGCGTCCTCATGGTCGGCCTCGATAACGCCGGGAAGACGACGATCGTGAAACGAGTGAACGGGGAACCGATCGATGAAATCTCCCCGACGCTCGGGTTCAACATCAAGACGATGACGTTCGGCGCGTACTCGTTGAACATCTGGGACGTAGGCGGACAGAAAACGCTGCGGTCGTATTGGAAAAACTATTACGAAGCGACGGATGCGCTGATTTGGGTCGTGGACAGCGCGGACGGGCGACGGATGCGAGACTGCGCTCGCGAACTCGCGGGCGTGCTCGGCGAGGAGAAGCTCGCGGGGGCGAGCGTTTTGATTTTCGCGAATAAGCGCGATATTCAAGGCGCCATGGACGTGGATGCTATGGTGGATGCGTTAGGGTTGAAGACGCTGGTGAATCGGCACTGGAACATCGTCGCGTGCTCGGCGGTGACCGGCGAAGGGTTACTCGAGGGGTTCGACTGGCTCGTGAAAGACTGCGCGGATAGGATTTACATGTTCGATTAGCGGAGTTGGCGCGGCCATCGCGCGTCGCCAATATAGTCATAGATCGCTGTACAACAACCACATTCTTTCGGCACTCATCGCGCCGCGCGATGGCGAGAAGAATCGAAACCGCGGCGCGCCGAGCGCGACAGCTCTCTCGCGTTTGAATCTCCCCGACCTCACAAATCCGCGCACGATCGCGCGCGCGCCGCGATGCCGCCTAAAACCCCCAAAACCGTCCTCGACAAGGTTTTGCACGCCATCGAGACCCTGCAAACGCCCGGCGGATCGTCGCGCCAAGCCATCGCGAAATATCTCAAGGAACACTTCGACGCCGATAACGCTCCCGCACTCAAGCGCGCGCTCGCCAAGGGCGTCGCCGACGGCAAGCTCGAACAGAGCGGGCAATCTTTCTCGATTCCTGGCCTCGAATTCGACGCGCCCGAGGACGAAAAGGTGAAGATTGAAGTCTTGGACGAGGGACGGTACGCGAGCGAGTCGGGACGGTGCGAGCGAGGCGACCAAGTGATGGTGGACTACGTCGGCACGCTCGCGGCCACGGGCGAGGAGTTCGATCGCTCGGACGGACCGTTTCGGTTTAATCTCGGGTACGGCGAGGTGATCAAGGGATGGGAAGAGGGAGTGATCGGAATGCGGTGCGACGAGACGAGACGGTTGACGATTCCGCCAAAGTTGGCGTACGGGAAACGAGGGAGTCCACCGGAAATCCCGCCGGACGCGACGTTGGTGTTCGAGGTGACGATGTTGCGGTTCGAGCCGGTGGGATGAGCGCGCGGTCGTCGGGGGTTCGATTACTCGAGGGTCGGCGTCGACGGGCGCGTCAGACGACGCCTCGACATGCGCGCGGCGGCGACGGCTCGACCATCGACGGCTCGACCGTCGACGTCCGCGAGACGCGCGCGGCGAGCGCGAACGCGCGCCGTGCGTGATGAACGAATCGACTTCCTCTCCACGACGCTCATCGTCGACGACCTGGTGTTCGCGGACGGGACGACGCGGATGGCGGTGCTCGGCGGCGGTGGGCCGCAGACGCTGTTCGGCGCTGCGGTGACGTCCGACGGTGAGCTCACGCTCGGTCTCGTCGCGGGCGTGGGCGAGGGCGATTGCCCGGAGACGTGCGCGAGGTGGCTCGCGGACATTGGCGCGGAAGCGTTTTTGTTGACGTTGGGGACGTCGACGCCGCGGGCGTGGCAAATCACCGAACGCGACGGACGTCGCACGCAGGTGTGGAGATTGGACGCAAGCGATGCTTTGTACGCGATGTTGCGTCCGAAATACGCGATTTGGCCAGAGAAGTGTAAGCGTGCGAACGCGGTGCACTTTGGCTTGAATCCGTCGCGACCAGACGTCGAGCTCGTGCAAGCGCTTCGCGAAGGCGGGTGCGGCTTGATTTCGATCGAACCGTTCACGCACGCCGAGGCACCGCTATCGAGGAAAGATTTGGAAAATCTCGTTTCCATGGGTGATGTTTTCTCGCCGAATGAGCGCGAGGCGAGGAGTTTCTTTGCGAAGGGCGACGGGATGTCGCCGAAGGATTTGATCAAAGCCATGCGCAAAGCTGGGGCGACGATATGTTGTTTGCGGCGCGGGTCGCGCGGTGCGATGGTGTATGATTCGCGAACGAACGAGGGTTACGAGTGCGAGGCGCTCTCTGCGAATGTCGTAGACGAAACTGGATGCGGCAACGCGTTTTGCGGCGCTTTCGCCGCCGCCTTGGCGCAGGGCGCCACGATACGCGACGGTCTTATCCGTGGAACGGTTGCGGCGAGCATCATGCTCGAACACGTTGGCGTCCCAAACGGCACATTGGTCGAGTATCGCGCCGAAGCAGCGAGGCGTGCGAACTTGATCAATCCCGTTGCGTTTAGTCTCGACGAAGAGGTTGCCGCGTTCGTCGACTTCGACGAGTACATCCCCTAGTTTAGCTCTAGATGTTCAGATTAAAGTTATGCAACGCGTTTTATTTACACTACTCCTCCTCGTCTTCTGGGTCACCTCCGGCGTGATAGAACGGACTCGTCGTCAACTTGCGGCGAGTGTCGACGACGACGAGCGGGCGGCACTCGCAGTTCTGCGGCCACGCGTGCATGTGTTCGCGCATATTTTCGCTCGGCACGTGTCCACCGAAGCAGTACTCCACCATTAGATTGCACATGAACGCCGAGTGTGTGACGACTATGATTGAATCTTCCTCGCGATCGAAACACCAATCGAGAAACTTTCGCGCTCGCGCTCGCAGCACCGGTTCGGGCTCGCGATTCTCTCGGCCCGGCTTCCACAACACGTCGTCCTCGTCCTCGATCAACGAAAAGTCAACCCCAGGAAACTCTCGTCGATATTCGCTGACGCTGCGCCGTCTATCGCACGGATTCCCGCCTATTTGCTCGCGCACCATTTCGAGCGCGACGAATTTCTTCCCCCCGCGCAACCGCGCGTCGCACCTCAACGCCGGTCGTTCGCACGCCTTCATCGCCTCCGCCCTCGTCGCCTCCATCAGCTTGCACCCATCGCCGTCGACCGATCCGAACATCCCCGCCGCCGTCTCCATCGCTCGCGTCAACGGCGACACCACCACCAGTTCGCACGTCTCCAACATTTTCCCGTACGCGTCGCGCGACTCGAGCGTCTCTTTAAAATGTTCGCACTGTCGCCATCCTCGCGCCGTGAGTCTCGCGTCCGCGTACGCCTCGCTCCCGTACTCCTTCGGGTCTCGCTCGCCCGCTGCGCTCCCGGCGCTCGACGCGCGCCGTCAGTCGTTTTCCTTCGGCTTTCGTCACCGACCGTCTCTGATTTCAATCTTCTCGCGCGTCGCGTCGCGCGCGTCGCGCGCGTCGCACCTCGATTGTGAAACCCCTCGGCGTGTCGTATGAGATAGATCGTCTTCGTCGCGCCCGCCGGCGCGCAGTGCACGTCGCGCGCGTCCGCGCTCGGCGGATGGCGCACCCAGCCCATGTCGCGGCGAAAAGTGCCGTCGCGGTGCCGACCCGACGCCGCACGCGCCGTCGCGCGATGGCGGCGACGCGCGGGGCGTACGCGACGTACGGCGTGGGCGCGTTTTTGGCGTGCGTGTCGAGGGTGCGCGACGGCGCGACGCGACGCGACGCGACGCGACGGCGCGACGGCGCGACGGCGCGACGCTTTATCTCTTCGCCGCGACGACGCGTCGACGCGCGAACGCGACGCGCGACGGCGCGACGCGCGAAGACGCGCGGACTGACGGGAGTCGTGACTCGCGCGACAGGGCGTCACGGGCGTGGGCGCGGCGATACTGTTCCTCGTGACCTGGGTCGTGTTCTCCGTGGCGGGCGCGGAGACGAGCTCGCTGAAGGACACGGTGGCGGTGGAGGCGTTCGTGGGATTGGTGACCATGGTGCCGTTCATCACGTCGGCGAACGTTCGCGAACACACGAATTGGGTGATACTGGCGTCGTTTTTACCGTGTCAGGCGGCGAGCGTGCCGTTGGGGGCGCTCGCGTTGCAGAGGGTGTCGCCGGCGTATTTGGAGCTGACGTTTTCGGCGTTGATCGCGTTGTTCGTGAGCGAACGCACGGGGGCGTTCGGGTACGTCGCGCGAAAGTGTGGAGGTGGCGAGAGTACGACGACGGTATCGACGACTGCCGGTGACGGTGATGGCGACGCACGGGGCGTGAACGCACCCGACGTGGAGACGGGCGAAGAGGTCGAGGCGCGCGCAAACTGGTGGAAAGAGCCCAAGAAATTCCTCATGTTGCCCGTGGACAACGATGGCTTGACATTCAACGGCGAAAATTGGAAGTTCATGCTTTGTTGGGCCGTCGCTGGGTGCATGAGTGGCTTTTTGGGCGGTATGACGGGCACGCACGGTCCGCCGGCCATCGCGTGTTACACGATGATGAAGGTGAGTAAAGACATCGTGCGCGCCACGAGCGCGGCGATTCTCGTCACAGTCATGTGCTCGCGCCTCGTCACGTACGCCGTGAACGGGATGTTTGACATTAGTAAACCCGGCGTCTACGGCACCGCTGGCGGCTGCGGACTCGCCGGCGTGTTCCTCGGCATTTACGCGCAAAAGTTCGTCGACAAGGACCAGTTTACGAAAATTTTACTCGGCATCCTCGGACTCGGTTCGGTGCTCATGCTCTACAAGGGCATCGAAGATCTATGATATTCGGTCATTAATACTCGACCACCAGTTATATTCTTTGTAGTCTGTTGTATGGTATTCGCATCGCTCGCGCCGCGCGACGTCCCGCTCGCCGCGCTCGCGCGAGCGTCGACGCCTCAGACGCCGCCGCGCGCTTCTCGAGATGTCGGACAGCGCCGCGCGCGTCACCGCCGCGAGACGCGCGAAGGAACGCGGGAGCGATTTGTACAAATCTGGCAAGTGGCGTGACGCCGCGGACGCGTTCGGGGAGGCGATTAAAATCGCCCCGCGAGATGACGAAGACGTCGCCGTCTACCATTCCAATCGCGCGGCGGCGCTCCTGCAACTCGGCGACGCGAAAGCCGCGCGCTCGGACGCGGAGAAATGCGTGCGTCTTCGCCCGCACTGGGCTCGCGGGTGGTCGCGCGTGGCCGCGGCGTGCGAAATGCTGCAAGATGACGCCGGCGCCGAGCGGGCGTTGGAAAAGTTGATTTCGCTCGACGCCGATAACGCGGACGCGAGGCGGAACCTGAACGCGGTGCGGGCGAGAATGCGCGAGCGCGGTGGCGCGTCTCGGGGATGGCGCATGCCGTCGATGCCGTCGATGCCGTCGATGCCGTCGATGCCAGACGTGTCGGCGACGGCGGCGGCGGGCGCGGCGTTTTGTCGCATGCGCTACGCGCGCGCGACGCCGAACGAGCAGTTGGCGGTGAAGTGCGCGCTCGGCGTTTTAGCGTACTTTGTGTTCAAGCGCGTGGCGAGCGTTTTCGGATTCGGTGGTTACGGCTACGGTTCGTACGGTGGTGGTTACGATCCGTACGACGGCGGTGGTTTTTCGTTGTATACGCTCTTGGGCGTGGTGGCGCTGTACTACGCTCACAAGAGCGGCGCGAGTTGGTGGAACTTGCTTTCGATCGCAAACATGTTCGGCTTGACCGGAGGAGGTCGGCGTAGAGGCTACGGCGGCTACGGCGGCTACGGCGGCTACGGCGGCTACGGCCGACCCGGGTTCGGCGGACCGGGGATGTTCTTTCGATGAACGCGTACGATTACATCGGCGCGTGGAAAACGCCTAGCCTAGCCTAGCCTAAATCGCTAAATCTACATCTCCAACAGTCCCCGCAACGCCTCCCTCGCATCGTCCTTTTCCGCGTCCCGTTTCCTCTTCCTATCCTTCTTCTCTCGCTTCCTATCCTTCGGCTTCGCCCTCGAGACCCCCCCGCCGGCGCCGAGCTTCTCCGCGCACCGCGCGCACGCGCGCACCTTCATCATCGCCTTCTTCCTCACCCCTCCCTCGTCGTACGCGAACACGCACTCGAACGACGCCAACCCATCGCTCGTCTCGCATCTCTTCTCGCCGCACGTGAACTGTCCCTTCCCCGCCCGCACCTCCGCCGCCGTTCGCCACCGCGCCCCCGTCTCGCCGTCTCGCGTCGTCGCGTCGAACACCGCGTACGCCTTGTACAGCTTTTCGTGATACCGTCTCGCCAGTCGCACCGCCCACGCGTCGCCGCGCCTCTCGTCCTCCGCGTCGTCTCGCACGAATCGGTGCTCGCGCGCGAGCGCGTCGCCGTCGCCGCGCGCGTACCGGTCGCGCGCGTCGAGCAGCGCGGCGTGACGCGCGCGAGGGCTCAGCCGCGCGAAGTCGGCGCGATCGAGCGCGGCGCGCGCGACGTCGTCGTCGCGCGCGCGCCGCATCGCGCGTCGCGGTGCGCGGGCGACCGACCGCGCGGGCGCCGTGCGCGCATAAATCAATCATCACACATCGGCGAACGGGTCGCAGAGTA
>Ga0255765_1000749_pt1 | contig 43335 bp, 29 predicted proteins | sample 041ome_8_FD_179965 | JGI IMG/M metagenome (GOLD analysis project Ga0255765, IMG submission 179965) | Coastal salt marsh microbial communities from the Groves Creek Marsh, Skidaway Island, Georgia - 041407BS metaG (version 2) | ecosystem: Environmental > Aquatic > Marine > Intertidal zone > Salt...
CCGCGATCTTCGCCGCGAGCGCCGCTTTGCTCGACCCATCACGGCCGTCGTTCGTCGCGTTCGCCCGCGTCGCGCGTCGTCGTCGCGTCGCGACGCGCGTCGCGGTCGCGACGCGGTGCGCGCGCGTCGCCGTCGTCGCGCCTCGCGCGCTCGCCATCGCGTCGTCGCGTCGCCGCGGCGTCGGGGTGTGCGCGCCGCGGCCGCGCGCGCGCTGGGCCACTCGTTCCGATCCGGTTTTGAGATCCTTTTCATATAGAGCTTGGTTGATGTAGTATACGTGTTTGAAGTACGTATAAAGAGTGGATAAAGCACCGTGTGTGTGCTCTATTCAAAAACGGCGCGCGCCCTCCTAGGGCGCGCGCCGACGGATTGCGCGAGAGCGCGACGCGCCGAGATCGACGCGATGTCCGCGCCGCCGCAGGGGCAAGTGCCGACGTTCAAGCTGATCCTCGTCGGCGACGGCGGGACGGGTGCGCGACGCGACGCGACGCGAGCGCGGATGCGAGCCGAACGCGATCGAACGACGCGAATCCGAATCTGCGAATCCGAAACGGAAAACGAGGGCGACGGGACGCGCGGGACGCGGCGGGGAGAAGACGAGGGCGACGGGAGACGCGGACGTGGGTGACTGACGACGCGACGCGACGCGCGGGACGCGCGAGGACAGGGAAGACGACGTTCGTGAAGCGACACTTGACGGGGGAGTTTGAGAAGAAGTATTTGCCGACGGTGGGCGTGAGCGTGCACCCGCTGGATTTCCACACGAACTGCGGGCCGATTCGATTCGATTGCTGGGACACCGCGGGGCAGGAAAAGTTTGGCGGCCTGCGCGATGGGTATTACATCCACGGGCAGTGCGCGATCATCATGTTCGACGTGACGTCGAGGACGACGTATAAAAACGTGCCGACGTGGCACCGCGACATCACGCGCGTGTGCGAGGACATTCCCATCGTGTTGTGCGGTAACAAGGTTGACGTGCGCAACCGTCAGGTGCGCGCGAAATCGATCACGTTCCACCGTAAGAAGAACTTGCAGTACTACGAGTTGTCGGCGAAGTCCAACTACAACTTTGAAAAGCCGTTCTTGTACCTCGCTCGCAAGTTGAGCGGGAACGCGGCGTTGCAGTTCACCGAATCCCCGGCGTTGGCGCCGCCGACCGTCCAAGTGGACTTGGCCGAGGTTGCCGCGTACGAAAAGGAGCTCGCCGATGCGGCGGCGCAGCCGTTGCCGGATGAGGATGACGAGTTGCTCGACGCGTAATTGAGTCTCACTAGCAAAAACAAGTTGAACTCCCTTCGACACAACAACACAAATTTTACGTCTGTAGAAATCGGGCATGTCGATACCGATAGCGTTTTAAGACGAACGAACGAAATTATTAAACTCTCGGACGCGCGTCGTCGTCGTCGTCGTCGTCGTTCTAACGTATAATTAGTGTACTATCGCAACTCAGCTACGCGGTGCGCGTGCGCCGCTCACGCGCTCATGGCGTCTTTGAAAAGATTATTACTAATCTCCGACGCCTTCGCGCCGCGTCGACGTGTCATCATCATTGTAACAGCGCGCGACAACGTCTTCTTTTTTGTCGTCCGAGACGCGATCGAATACGCGTTATCTTCGTCCAATTCTCGCTGCTCCTCTTTCGAGAGAATCTCGTAGCAGTCGGTGCAGATGCACCGCGACTCGGGCTTGCATCGCCCGCGATTTCCGTGAGGTGACACTCGCGTGTGCTCCGCGCAAAACCACGCCTGACATAAACCGCAGAAATGCCGCACGGTGCGAGCTTTTTTCAAGTTTACTTGACACCCCGGGTCGCTACACGCGAGAACTTTAACGCCTGGCTCGCGCCGTCGTCCATTTAACGAGTCGTTTGGCGCGAGCGTCATCGCTTCTCTCGCGTGCCTTGATACTATGCTTTGATGCACGGGTGAAAAGCCGTCCGAGCCTCCCGCACCGGCGGCGAACTCACGCTCGTCCAAGTGTTTCCTTGCTAGCTGCTTGCGGCTTTCCATGGACATGCACGCATCTCCCACAGCGACAAAGTAAGGGTCGCTCTCGCTCATGCTCGATTGACTCTCGAGAACCTTCGTAGGCGTGAAGAGCTTTCTGTTGATGCTTATACCGACGGACGGCGGTGTCGACGGTTCCTTCATGCGGAGCGCCGGTTCGAGGAATTCCTTCACGCTCTTCTTCTCTCCCTTCGCTAGAGCGACGGTAAACTTGACCAAGGCCGCCATCAGCACCAAGCCGCGGATGATGAGGCCACGCGCGGCGATGACGAATCGAAGCGTCAAAGCGAGCGAAACAATCGTACCCACCCACTTGGCGTCGCTTTCATCGGCTATCGTCACCCAGTTCGACATCGCTTTGGTTGATTTACTCCTCCCGTACTCGCCCCAAGCAATGACGCGAAATTTGTGCCGCACCCCAGGCGCGCGACTCAACTCATCAACATCCACCGTAAACGTCTCACTGTCGACGTTCGCAACGTGAGTCCACTTTAAAACTCTACCACCCACCCCGACTCCGCTTTGCACGACGTATTCGTGCGCGCGCGGCGAACCGAGATCTTTCGGCGCTCTCCACGTCACGCGCACTCGCGGCTCCCCGTCGCCGCGCTCCACGCTCGCCTTGACCGCTCTCGGCGACGAAGGTGCGCGCCCGACGTGCAACAACTGCCTCGTCATCGCTCTCGTCAATTTTTCGTGATCGCGCACCACCCCCATCCGTCGCAACCGTTCGCCGTCCTTCGCCAACAACGATGGAAAATCCATCGACGACACGCCGTTCTCCGCGAACGCGTTCGCGCATTCCGGCGCCCCAACCCCCCATCGCACCCACTCCGCCGTCTCGCGCACGCTCTTCATCAACCCCGCGCCTCGCCGCAGTTCCCGTAGGCTCACCGTCGTGTCGTCGTCGTCCGGAGAATCCAATCGTCGCGCCGTCGTCGCCGCGTCCGAGCCCGCCACGCCGAGTCGCGCCGTCCCCAAGTACTCCGCCAGTTCGCCCAGCGTCAGCTCGCCGTCGCGATCGTCGTCGATCGACGAAAAGAACTTTGAGAATCCTCGCGCGCGGTCTCGCGCGACGCTCGCGGCGTCGAGCGCGAGCGCGGCGAGCGCGACGAGCGTCAGCGCGAGCAGCGGCAGCGCGTGTTTAAACGCCGCCCGCGCGTCGCGCGCGCGCGCGGGCTCGCGCTCGAGCTGCGCGGCGTAGTCGTAGCCATCGCCCGCGTCGTCCGGCGCGCCGGGCGCGGCGCCGGGCGGCATCGCGCGCGCGCGCGCCGCAGAGTGCGACGCAGCTCGGGACGACCGTCGTCGATGCCCGCGCGCGCGGGCGTCCGACGCGCGCGCGCGCGGACGTGATCGCGACGCCGGCGATCGCGCGCGATTCGAGCGACGCTCGAGCGACGACGACGCGCCGCGCGCGCCGCGCGCGGTGAAAACGAACGAAAGTCGAAAGTCGTTGGAGGATTCGAGGCATGGGAATTTGCTTTTCGAGCGCGTCGACGACGCCGTACGTCGACGACGACGGCGTCGGCGACGCGCGGACGTCGACGGGGTCTGGATCTTTCAAGGCGCGCGCGCGGGCGATCGCGATCGCGATGAAGGGGGCGGCGGTGAAGGCGAAGGAGAGGATGCGGCGAGACGGGGCGAACGCGAACGCGAACGCGAACGCGAACGCGAACGAAGACGATCGGCGAGCGGACGCGGTGGCGCGCGAGAGCGCGAGCGATGGAGCGGTGATGGGTAGCCGTGCGATGACGAAGTCCACGAGATCGCTCCGGATGACGCCCGCGGCGGAGGTGTTGGCGGCGGCGGAGCGACGCGAGGCGGCGACGACGAGCGAGGCGACGCCGTTGCCGTTGCCGCCTCCGTTGGGGAATTTGGCGTCAGCGCACGGGCGTGGGTCGACGCGCGTCGCGGAGAAGCTGAAAGTGCTCTTGCCCGGATCGCACGATGGATACGTGAGTTTGGATGAGGTGACGCTGGACATGGCGGTGGACTCGGGGGAGAAGACGCGATTGATTCAATCGCGAGATAGAGTGACTCGGCGGACGAATTCCTTCGTGTCCACCACGGCTGGGGCGGCGAAGGGCGCGATGGCGGCGGCTGGGAAGGTGGCGAAAGTGGCGTCAACAAAAGTGACGATCCCTCGGCACGCGAAAGGTGCGGCGTCCATGACGGCGGTGGAATTGTCCGAGTCGCCGCCGAGCTCGGGCCCCGAGCGCCGAGCGCGTAGAGATTCGAGGTTGTCCGAGGTTAGCACGACGGCAAGCGACTTGAGCGCGAGAGACGCGATGGACGATAGTCATCGCGAGACGATGCACAAGCGCGATCGATCGAACCCGTTCATGGATGACGGCGCGCCGTCCGTGAGGGCGTCGACGGATCACGACTACTCAGACAACGGCATTCCTTCGCCGCGTTTGGGTCATCGTCGATCGACGAGCGGCGGCGCTTGGAGCGAGGTGAGTTACACCACCTCGGATGATGGTATGTTACGAATGTGTCACACGTCGCTCGCACCGACGAAACCTCGTCGATGGACAAAAGGGGATAATTTAGGGGAAGGTTCGTACGGCAGCGTCTGGCTAGCGCTCAATGGCGACACGGGTGAGCTTTTCGCGCTCAAGGAAGTTCGCGTGGGGAGTTCGGATAAGCACCGCGACGAGTCCATTGAGCAACTCGAGCAAGAAGTGGACGTGCTTTCGCGCTTAGTGCATCCCAATATCGTACGTTACATTGGGATCACGCGTCAAGAGACGGCGCTGTACATCTTTTTAGAATACGTCCCGGGAGGATCCATCGCGTCTCTCGTGCAGAGATTCGGTAAGTTTGAAGAAAACGTAATTCGCGTGTATACGCGTCAAATTTTAATCGGTTTGGCGTATTTGCACTCGCAGCGCGTGGTACATCGAGACATCAAGGGGGCGAACATTTTAGTAGAAAAGAGCGGGCGCATCAAGCTCGCCGATTTTGGTATGGCCAAGGTGCTCGAGCGCGTGTCGATCGGGAAATCGTTCAAAGGAAGCGCGTGTTGGATGGCACCCGAGGTAATACGCCAACAAAATATCGGTTTTGAAGCCGATATCTGGAGCGTTGGGTGCACGGTGTATGAGATGTCTACGGGCTCGCCGCCGTGGAGCGATTGCAGCACGCAGGTGCAAATAATATTCAAAATCGCATCCTCGAACGAGATCCCAGACATCCCCGAGGATTTGTCCCCCGAAGGACAAGATTTCTTGCGACTATGTTTACAAAGAGACGCGGAGATGCGCCCCGAGGCTGTGGCGCTCTTGGACGAGCCCTTCGTCTTGGACGCGCATCGCTCGAGCGATCACACGCAAAACATCCCAGGATTGCAGTACGACACGTGGGCGTCATCTTCGGCGGTCGACGACGGGAGCATACTCTCGTCCGAAGCCGATCCGTCATCGAGGGTAAATTCGTCGCGTCACGTGGCGTGGGAGAATTAGGAAGTGTGGGGATTGTTAGTAAAATCAACATTTGTTCATCACATTGTCTCAAAAAAACGTTTCCGATGCGTCTCTCGTCGCGTCTTACACAGCGGCGTAGTGGTCTTCGTCGATAGTCGTGAACACCTCACCACCGTTCGACATTTCTTCGAGCGCAGCTTTGATGGCATCGCGAGTAAACTTGCCGTTTTGCTTCGACGCGATTTCATCAACGGTCATCCCTTGCTCGCCCTCGGCGAACTGCTTCAGCACGCCCATAATTGAAACGTCGATTTCCTCGGAGCCCAAATCACCATTCGCGGCGACGTTCGGCGCTTGTTGCGGCACGGTGTAAGCGTTCGCCGGCGCGGCACCGCCCGAGACCTTGGTCTTTTCGGCGTGGCCGCTCGCGTACACGACTTCCAACATGTGAAACGTCACCTCGTTGTGGTCGGTAATCTTACGCACCGCCTGCTGAGTGTGCGCGGCAATCATGTGTTCGTTGGCCAAAGTCTTCACCGAGCCATACACACGAACGTACGCGCCAACCTCGATCGGCTCGGCCGTCTGATCGCCGTCTTGGTCACTCCACACCTTGACGTCGCACACCCCGGTGGAATCGTCCACCTTGTACAAAACGTACGAGCTCTTACTCTCGACGCCCACAATCTTACCGACGACGGTCAGGTTATGAACCGGCACCCCATTCACCACGAGCGTTTCATCCGGCGTCTGTCGCGCGTCGATCGCTCGCTTCAGCATCTTAACCGTCAACGGTTTCATCGTCGGCGGCGCGCTCCCGTTCGCGTACGTCTTCCCTTCGCTCGATCCATTCTGCGGTCTACGTCGCGTCATCGACGCCGTTCGCGTCCCATCGTCAGTCACCCGTCCACGATCGTCCGCGCGCGCTTCCCTCTCCCGCCCCTCCTCGTCCTCTCCCGCGTCCGCTCGCGCGCGCGCGTCGAGATCATCGTTCGAGTGCCGAGAATTTCAAAATTTCAAAATCAACAGCTCGTCCTCGATCGCGCGCGCGTTCGGTCGCGTCGCGTCGTCGTCGCGCCGTCGCGTCGCGTCGCGACGCACTGCGGCATGTACCCGTGGCTCCCCGCGTACTGCGTCGCGCCGGCGAAATCGCTCATCGCGCGCGCGTCGTCGTCGAGTGCCGCGCGCGCGGCGCGTCGTCGCGCGTCGGCCGCGCATCGTGCGCAATCGAGGACGGGATTTGAAGCGTCGATTCGCGTCGTCGGGCGGCGATGTTAGCGCGCGCGCGCGCGGTCGTCGTCGTCGGGCTAAATAAAGCGCGCGCGCAGTGCGCGACGCGCGAGCGAGACGCGTCGCGTCGCGTCGCGTCGCGCGGCGGCGGCCGGCGCGCGGTCGCGTCGACGGCGCGGACGACGCGACGCGCGGGAGACGCGGGACGGCGCGGGACGACGGTTCGCGTCGCGGCGCGGGACGCGACGCGCGGGAGACGCGGGACGGGCGATGACGGCGCGAGAGGCGGACGAGGAGGCGCGCACGCGCGCGCGCGCGAGGAGGGTGAGCGAACCGGCGCGCGCGGGCGAGGCGCTGAACGGTGTGGCGCTGTTCAGAGAGCTTCGAAGGGACGATCGCGCGGCGCTGTGCGCGCGCATGGTCGAGTGCGAGTTCGAACGAGGCGAGGTGATCGTGCGTAAGGGCGAGGTTGGGGCGAATTTTTACGTAATCGCGCAGGGATGCGTGCGAGTGGACGCGCGCGACGACGAGGGTGACGTCGCGGATACCGTCGACGTGGGATCGATGGAGGACGAAGACTTCTCGGCGAAGGATGGCAGTCGTCGAGTCGTGGCGTCGCGGCGAGAACAAATCGCGCCGGAAAGTCCGTCGTCGTGCGACGGCGAGGCGAGAGTAACGCCACTCAAAGATAGTTCTAAGTTGTTGTATCCGGGCGAAACTTTCGGGGAGGTGGCGTTGGTGCGAAAGTGCCCGCGCACCGCGACCGTCGTCGCGGCGTCGCCAGTCATCAAACTCTGGGTGCTCGATCGGGCGACGTTTCACGAGACGCTCAAACGTACGACTTTCGAGCGACGTTGCGAGTACATGGGTTATCTAGAATCTGTCGCCGTGTTTCGCGACTCGCTCGACGCGCGAACGACGTCAATGTTGGTCGACGCGCTTCGCATGACGACATTTGAGAGTGGCGCCGTCATCGTCAGCCCAGATGATTCTTACGATGAAACCTCCTCAAAGTTTTACGTCATCGTCAAAGGCGAATCGGTCGTTCACGTGGAAGATGGCGAATCGTTCGAGGTGAATAGGTTGAAGCGAGGGGATTACTTTGGCGAGGTGAGCCTAATTCATAAGACATCGCCTACGGCGACGGTGGTCGCCGTCGGTCAAGTTAGCGCGTTGACGCTCGATGCTGAGTCATTCCATCGAATGATTGGAGAGGAAATAATCGACATGATGGCAAAAAAGATAGACTCCTACTCGTACGCGTCGAATAAGGTGGAAAAGAAATCGAAGCGAAGATTGACGCGTCGAGCGGGATCGTTCGCTGCGTTGCGAGGGGCGGTGACGTCACGATTTCGATGGCTTTCTTTCGATCGGCGAAATATCGCACGCCGAACAGAAGCAATTGATTCACCGCACAATATTCATGCGATGGCATCGATCGACGTCGCGCCCGAAATTTGCGTGCGCTCGAGCAAAGACGTTGTTTTCGTCAAGGAAATTGGTGGAGGCATGCTCGGCGCCGTCTTCGTCGCAAAGACGTTGAGCACACTCACAACGTGCTGCGTCAAAGTCATGCACAAATGGAAAGTCGCGCATTTAGATCAAGAAAAAAACGTCTCACGTGAGCTCGAGCTCATGAAACGATTCGATTCGCCGTTCCTGACGCGCGCCTTGGGCGCGTTTCAAGACGCTCGCGCGTTGTACTTGCTCATGGATTATCTTCCCGGCGGCGATTTGTTCCAGCTCTTGGTGAGCGGACCATTCAGAGGTGGACAATTCCCCGTCGATATCGCTCAATTTTATGCTGCCGAAGTCCTCGTGGCGCTCGAGTACATTCATGCGAACGAGTACGTGTACCGCGATTTGAAGCCCGAAAACGTCCTCATCGACGCCGACGGGCACATCAAGCTCACTGACTTTGGCTTTTGTCGCCGATTATTACGAGGCGAACGCGCGTACACGACATGTGGCACCGCGGATTACATGGCTCCAGAGGTCATGCTCGCGCAAGGATACGATCAGCTCGCCGATTATTGGTCGTTTGGCGTGCTCTTGTACGAAATGCTTGTCGGTTACGCCCCATTCGCGAGCGCGAACGACGGCGCTCGTCACCGTCGCATCGTCACTTCCGATCTAAAATTTAGTACCGCATACTTTCCTCTCACCGCAAAATCCCTCATTTCTCGTCTATGCGTCGTGGACGTGTCGCGAAGACTGGGATCGAGCGCGCGCGGCGTTTGGGATTTGAAGAGTCACAATTTCTTCACGGTCGATTGGGCCGACGTCACCATGCGTCGCCTCGCACCACCGCACGTGCCTGCGCGCCGCGAGCTCGATTTTACTGAAAATTCTGTGTCTAGGCACAAATCGCGCGAGATCATCAAGGCGCTCGAGCGCCGAGGCGAACGCGAAAGAGCCGAGTGCGGCGCGCCCGCGCATCGTTCGCAAGGAGATGAGTTTCGTGGATTTTAAAATGGGTAATGTGTCTTAGCAACAACTAGATGATAATCCGAGCGTTAGAAAAGTACGGATTTCGCGTTCATTGCTGCTTGCACTCGGGCGGTTGTTCGCCCTCCTTCGCCGCGCCGCCCATCGCCGGCGGCGCCGCGAAAGACTTCTTACCGCCGACGAACTCTTCTTCCTCGTCCTCGTCTTCATCTTCGTCGTCCTCGTCGTCCTCGTCGTCCTCCTCGTCCTCGTCGTCGAATTCGTCTTCATCGTCGTCTTCGTCGAATTCATCTTCTTCGTCGTCGGCGAATGCGTCGCCGGTGAACCAGTTGACGGCGTCTGGAATCAAGTTGTTCGCGATCATCATGCCGAGCTCGTAATCTTGCTCCATCGCGTCTTGCAACTGTTCGGCGTCATCTTCGGACATGTTTTGTTGCTCTTCTTCGTCCGGGACTTCGGGCGGATAGAAGAATTGGAAAAAGCTTTCCGCCGGTTCCGTCTTCGTGATGGGCTTTTTGTTCTTCGCCCCTGGTTTCGGCTTCTTTCGCAAAACCTTCACCGTCAAGTTCTTACCCGATTTCCAGTTGATTTCACTCGACTCAATGTATCGCAAGAGATTGTCTTCCTCGTCGTCCATGTGATACGTCTTCGTCAACACGGAATCTTCAAAGTACTCATTTTCTTCAAAGTGAAAGTCGATCTTGAAGCCGCACAGCTCGTCGCCGTCTTCGTCTTCGCCCTCGAGCGCGGACGTGGTGATATCGATCAAGTGCTTCAACGCCCCCTCATCGCGTTCGGTGATCATCTGCGCCAGCTCCTCGTTATTCTTGAGCGCAATCATCCAAAACTCTGGCACCCCCTTCGGCGCCTCGACGGCGTCCTTCGCCGCCGCTTCGATCTCCGCCTTCAGCTCTTCATCATCGTCCGGCACCGCCGCTTCCTTCGCCCCCGTCACGATTTCACTTCTCGCCTTATACATCGGCGCGTACAGCGCCGCGTATTTCGCCTCCAGCGCCTTTTTCTCTTCGAGATACGCCTCGTGGACGCCGTCGTGCGCCTCCTGCAGCTTCTCCAGCGCCTTCACCCGCGCTCGCACCCTCGGGTGCAGCTCCTCGAGGAATCCCGATCGCAGCCCGACCAATCCATCGAGCTTTTGCTGCAGCGCCCCGATCAGGCCGCTGTTCCCGTGCAGCTGCTGCAGCGCCGCCATGACCTGCGCGCCGTCGACCGATTTTTCAAAATCAGGATCGACGTCCGCGCCGTCGTCCGCGCCGTCGCGTCGCGCCGCGTCCGAGCCCGGCATGCGCGCCGTTCGATCCTAATTTCCCGTCCCTTCGCTTCGCGTCGCCGTCGTTCGCGCGCGTCGGCGTGTGCGTCGCGTCGCGTCGCGCGCGCGCCGCCGTTTCATCCATCGTCGACGTCGTCCCGACATCGCGACGCGCGCGACGACGCGCGCGCCGCGGCGATGTGGGCGCCGCGTCCGTCGCGCGCGCCGCGCGTCCGCGTCGCCGCGACCGGCGCGCGCGCGGCGTCGCGCGGCGTCGCGCCGCCGGTCGCCGCGCGCGACGGACGCGCGACGGATGCGAATCGTCGACGCGCGGCGCGCGCGCGCGCGTCGGCGCTGCCGCCGGCGAACGAAATCGCGGGATTCGTCGTCGGCGCCGCGCTGCTGGGGCTGTGCGTCGGCGGCGCGAGGCTGGACGGGGTCATCGCGCGCGCGCAGGCGCGAGGGATGGCGGGCGACGACGACGGGAAACGACGCGAGCGGCGCGGGAAGCGCGGGGGGGGCGTGTTCGTCGTGCCGGACGACGATGGGATGGGAGAGGGGTAGAGATGGCGAAAGAATAGCGTCGAAGCGCGCGCGCGGTCGCGCGCGGCGCGTGTAAATCAAAATCAAAGCGCGTAAGCAAATACCGCGAATAGCGGCGTCGTATCTTCAAATTATTACTTCGAACGCGCGTGGACGGTCGACGACGGCGCGAGAGGGCGCTCGGTGCGTCGGTTTAGAAAACCTTGACGAGCTCGACGTCGAAGTGCAGCGCGGATCCGCCGGGGATGACGCCCTTGATGCCTTTTTTACCGTAACCCATGGCGCTGGGAATGATGAGCGTGCGCTTGTCGCCCTCGCGCATGCCCTCGACGCCGACGTCCCAGCCCTTGATGACTTCGCCCACGCCCAAGCGGAACGTAAAAGTAGCGCTGCCTTTGGTTTGATCGAAAATCTTACCGCTCGGGAGCTTTCCGATGTACTTCATCGCCACTTTTTTGCCGCCGGCGGCGACTTTCGCGCTGGTGTTCTTCGTGGCAAAGGTGTTGATGATTTCCATGCCATTCTTGTGCACGCGCTTGGGCGTCTCCGGTTTCTTCGACGCAGATTCCGGTTTCGCCTCCACTGCTCGCTTCTTCGGTTCGGGGGTCTTCGCGGGCTTGGTTTCCGCCTCGCGCTTCTTCGCCGAGCGCGCCGACTCGTCTTCGGTCATCTCGACGATCTTCACACCACCCTTACGAGTGACGCCTTCGGGCTCGGACTCGGACTCGGACTCGGACTCGGAGTCGTCGTCTTCGGAGTCGTCGTCTTCGGAGTCGTCGTCTTCGGAGTCGTCGTCTTCCGAGTCGGACTCGTCGTCGTCGCCCGTCGTCATCATCTCCTCCTCCTCGTCCGAATCCGAGTCCCCCTCGTCGCCGTACACGTCGTCCTCGTCCAACTCATCCCCCTCGCCGTACTCCGGCATGTAATACCCCGTCAAGTGCGCCCCGCACGCGCCCTCGACCGTGAACTCCGCGTACTCGTCCAGCACCAAATCCAACCCGCACGTCTCCACTCGCCCACCGATCAGCGCGCACACGCGGTACTCCTCCCGCTCGAACGAATCGTCCGTCGACGAATCATCGTCATCGTCGTCATCGTCCGCGCCCGCCGCCGCTCGCAGCACCGCGTCGTCGGTCTCGCATCGCATCTTGATCACGACGCGCGCGCCGTCCTCGAGGGCGTCGCTCGCCGCCGTCGCCTGCGACACGTGCAGCCGCACGTCGACGTCCGGCGGCGGGACGTACGGCGTCCACACCCCCGGCTCGAGTCGCGCGCCCCAGAACATGTCGAGCGTCGGTCGCGCGTCGCGGTCGCGCGTCGGCGCGCGCGCGCGGCGGCGGCGGCGGCGGCGGCGACCGACCGCGCGACCGATCGACCGCGCGATCGATCGTTCTCGCGCGCGTCGACCCTCGCGCGACCGATCGACCGCGCGCCGTTTGAAACCTCGATCGATCGATCGATCGACCGCGCGATCGATCGATCGTTCTCGCGCGCGTCGACCCTCGCGCGCGTTTCGACCGCGCGCCGTTTTAAACCTCGATCGATCGATCGATCGACCGCGCGATCGATCGATCGTTCTCGCGCGCGTCGACCCTCGCGCGACCGATCGACCGCGCGCCGTTTTAAACCTCGATCGATCGATCGATCGTTTTCGCGCGCGCGCGGGATTTGAAATCGCCGCGCGTCGCGTCGCCATCGCGCGACGCCCGCGCGCGTCGTCGCGACGCGCGGATCGACGAAGACGCGCGCGACGTCGCTCAACGTGTTCGTCGAACTCGACGCGATGTCGTCGACGCCGCGCGCGACGGAGGCGAGCGCGGCGCTGGAGATGTTTCACGCGCGCGAGCTGTCGCGCGAGGCGCGCGCGAAGATCGAACTGCTCGAGCGGCGGCTGACGACGTCGGAGCGAGCGACGCCGCCGAGCGCGTCGCGGGAGACGGGGAGAAGCGCGCGGGCGCGCGCGGGCGCGGAGCGGTGCGCGATGGAGGACAGCGCGAGCGATTCGAGCGAGGACGAGGGAGGCGGGACGCGCGCGTACGGCGTGGTGGACGCGCGGGCGAACGCGTCGGAGGGGAAGGCGTCGACGGTGAAAGCGGAGGGCGTCGGCACGGGGGCGAGCGGGAACGGAGGGAAGAAGACGACGAAACGGAGACGGCGGGAGTCGGCGACGGCGAGCGATCTGGAGAATGAAAATCCGGAGCGGGGAGGGGCGAGCGGAGGGTTGGCGCGGTCGAGACGACATCCGGGGGGGAAGACGGCGAGCGCGCGCACGCCCGAGGCCAACGTCTCTCTGCTCGATCGGTTTGAAAATACTGGATCAGGGTTTAAGACGAGCTCGCCGCTCGTGGAAGCGATGACGACGCCCGGGAAAGGGACGGCGGGTGGCGAACGCGAGGCGGCGGCGACGAAGATTCGAGCGCTCGAGGAAAAGTTGGCGGCGACGGAAAAAGAGCGCGAGGAGTACGAACGCGGTTGCGAAGAGTTGAGGGCGTCGAATAATGAGTTGAAGCGCGAATTCGAGCGAGCCAGCGAGGCGAGGCGGCGGGGCGTGCATCAGCTCGCGGTGAACCTCGCGGTGTTGGAACGCAAACAAATGCGCATGCAAATCGCCGAGGAAGGCTTGCGTTTGGGAACCATCGGCGTTCAGCGCGTGGGATCGGTGTTGCAAGAAGTCTGGGAAGACGGACGCGCGTTCCATGAACTGGATGATCGACTCGATCGCTTGACGGAATCTCGTAAGCTCGCCGAAGAAAAGCGCAAGCAAGTCAAAAAGAAGTTGCCGCCGCCGGGAAGCGCGGAGATGGACACGACGGCGCACGCCGAGTACGTGTTGAGCGAGGAAGTACACAAAGCGCGCATGGCGATCATTCGAAAAGAAGAAGAAGCGCTGAAATCCGAGCGTGAGAGTCTTGAACGCGAAAAAGCTGCGCACATTCGCGCGCTCAAGCGCGTGCGAGACGAAGACGGCTCGAGATTTAACAAGCACCCGGTGCTCGGCGATCGTTACGTGTTGATGAATCTACTTGGACGAGGTGGTTTCAGCGAAGTTTACAAGGCGTGGGACAGCGTCGAAATGCGAGAAGTCGCGTGTAAGCTGCATCAGTTGAACCCGCAGTGGAGCGAAGAGCGCAAGCGCACGTATGTCCGTCACGCCGCGCGAGAGTGCGACATTCACAAATCGCTCGATCACCCGCACGTCGTGCGCTTGATCGACGTCTTCGAAGTAGATTCCGATAGTTTCTGCACCGTGTTGGAGCTGTGCACGGGCGATGACCTCGACGCTCGATTGAAGGCGCAAGGCTCGATCAGCGAACGCGAGGCGCGCGCCATTCTCGCTCAAGTTTTCAACGGCTTGGCGTACATGAGCACGGGGCCGAAACGCATCATCCATTACGACTTGAAACCTGGAAATATTTTGTTTGACGAAGCCGGGCGAGTGAAGATTACGGATTTCGGCTTGAGTAAAATTATGGAAGAGCGTAGCGTCGGTTTCGGCGCCGACAGTGGCATGGAGCTCACGTCGCAAGGCGCTGGAACGTACTGGTACTTGCCCCCGGAGTGTTTCGAAACCGGTCCGGCGCCGCCGAAGATCTCGAGCAAGGTTGACACGTGGTCGTGCGGTGTCATCTTGTTTCAAATGATTTACGGCAAGCGACCGTTCGGCCACGACATGTCACAGGAGCAAATCTTGCACGCGGGCACGATTCGAAACGCGAAGGAGGTGGAATTCCCAAGCAGACCCTCAATTTCGCTGGAAGGCAAGGCGTTCATCTCGCGATGCTTGGCCTATAAGCAAAGTCAACGCCCGGACGTGCTCGAGGCGAGCAAGGATCCGTACATGACATTTTTGACGAAATGATTAGACAGACACGATACGAATAGAAGAAGGGAATAAAAGATGATGGAACATTGCAATGAATTCTCACATGATGACGCACGCGTTGGCGTCGCGCTCGCGCTGCTTCTCTCGCGACACTCGAGACGGCGGCGGCCGCGATGGGCTGTGCTCGAAGTTAGCGGTGTCTAATCCGTACTTTTCGCGCATCCTAATGCGCCAAGCACTATCGCCCGCGCGTTCCATCTCTACTCGCGAGCTCCCGACGAGGGGCGCGCGTTCGCGATCCCCGTACGTGTCCTCGTAGTAGCTATCTTCCTCGTCATCGCTATCCACACCACCGCTTTCGGTCGCCGCTCGCCGTAAAGCGATCGCTAATATGATGCTCAAAATTTGCACGAAGAAGACGACGAGGACGAGCGACGTCACCGCGTTCTCGTGCTCCTCCATGAAGGACCACGCGTTGGCGTACGCCCCCGTCACATCCGTCGGCGCCGACGCGTACGCCTTACCACTCGACACGTACGCCGCCAACCCAGCTTGCAATATCACCATCCACATCACCTGATGCGCGTACATTCCCAAACAACACGCGTTCCCGTTCTCCGCGCCCGCCAATCCCAACCACGCCGTCGCCGCGCAAAACGCTCCGCTCCCCCCGATAAAGTACACGAACCACGGTTCCGTCTCAAAGAAATTATGCACCCGCGCCTTCGTCTGTTCAATCGCCGTCGCGTTCTCGCTCACGTCCACCGTCGCGGGCGTCCGCGCGTCCGGCCCGTCGTCCCAATCCAAACCGTCCAGCCCGACGCGCCGCTTGTTAAATCCCAACCACAAGTGAAACGCAAACAACGCCGTCGCGAGTCCGCCCGCGAGCAGCGCGCCGTTCGTCAGCCGCAACAACGCCCGAAGGAACGATTTGAGTCCCGGCACGCGTCGTCGCGCCATCGTCGCGCCGTCTTCGTCGTCAAACTTTTCTCAACACCAATCCAATCGAAGCTCGCGTCGCGCGTCGCGCGCGCGCGCGCTCTCGCTCTCGCGCGCGCCGCGTCGTCGCTCGCGCGTCGTCGATCCGTCGCGTCGTCGCGTCGTGGATCCGTCGCGTCGTCGCGTCGTCGTCGTCCGCGCGCGTCGTGCTCTGCCGACGGCACTGCGTCGCGCGTCGCCGCGCGCGCCATGGCGCCCGCGCGTCGCGACGCCGTCGAGCGACGGCGCGACAGAGACGGCGTCGCGGCCGCCATCTCGCTCGCGCGCGCGTCGTCGAGCGACGCGCGCGAGGACGCGCAGAAACGATTTCTGCTTCGACGCGCGTCGAGCGGGATGCGCGGCGCCGAGGCGCTCGCGACGTTCGTCGAACCGCCGGCGATGGCGACGGCGACGCGACATAAATTAGGAGGTGCGCGCGCGCGATGGCGCGATGGGCGACGCGATGGACGAGCGATGGACGAGCGATGGGGAGACGCGCGGGTGGATGGATAATCCAAATCTAGACGAGCGCGCGACGACGAAACGGATCACGGATCGCGGACGACGACTGACGGATGGACGAATGGATGCGAAAACGTAGGCTTGGTGTTTTGGCTGGGGAACTTTTACCTGTGGTACGCGGTGATCGGCGCGGCGTTCGTGCCGCTCGGGTTGTACTTTACGGCGCTGGTGAAGAGCGTCTTCGTGACGAACGGCACGGAACACGGGCCGCACGCGGAGCAGGTGGGGATCGTGGTGATGATATACGCGTGGATACTGAGCGCGATATTCATATATCCCGCGTATTGCGTGTTCGGGCCGTCGATGTGGTTGAAGAATTTCTTCCTGGGGTACATCGCGTGGTACGCGACGCTCGACAGGAAGACGGCGAGCTCGGGGAAGCGTTTCGCTCGATGGTCTCGGCGGTTACCGTTTTGGAGGATTTTGGCGGAGTATTTTCCGGTGCGATTACACGTGAGCGCGAAGTTAGATCCGAGCGGTAATTACTTGTTCGGTTATCATCCGCACGGCGTCATCGGCGTCGGCGCGTTGTTGACGTTCGCCACCGAGGCGACGGGATTTTACGAAGCATTTCCGGGACTCGATTTGCGTCTTCTCACGCTGTCCATGAACTTCAAGTTCCCGTTCACTCGCGAGGTGTTGATGGGGCTCGGGATCAATAGCGTGACCAAGTCGAGCGTGGAGACGAATCTGACGCGCGCGCCGGGGGCGTCCGTCGCCATAGTCATCGGCGGCGCCTCCGAAGCGTTGGACGCGCGTCCGGGCTGGGCCACGCTCACGCTCGCCAGACGCAAGGGGTTCGTAAAGATGGCTCTTCGCACAGGAGCATCGCTCGTGCCCGTGTTCGCGTTCGGCGAGAATGACATCTTCGAACAAGTGGAAAATCCCGAAGGCGGACGATTGAGGAATTTCCAAATGTACATCAAACAACTCATTGGCATCACGCCGCCTGCTTTTTACGGGCGGTCGCTCAGTCGAGGCATGTGGCGTCGAATCTTTGGTCGCAAAGGTGTGCTTCCGAAGCGTGAGCCGATCGAAGTCGTCGTGGGCAATCCCATCGCCGTGCCCAAAGTCGTCGATCCGTCAAACGAAATCATCGACAAGTACCACGCCCTGTACACCGAATCTTTGAAAGAGCTTTACGAGTTACATCGTCGACAGTTTCATAGACTCAATCGCGGGGGGTCGTCGGATGATCTTCTGAGCGATCTCCTGACTCGGCAAGGAAAACTGCAAAACATGCAGTTCAAGTAGTATCACACAGTATCGCGCGAACGCAAACGAACGCGCGCGCGCAACTCCATTCTTTCTCTCGACGAATCGACTCGCATTTATGTAGGACGTGTAAAGCATACGCAGGATTTGAACGAATTCGAAGATTTATTACATGCAATTTCACGCGCGACGCGGGGTGCTGCTCAATTGTGGCAGCCCGTTACAACTTGGCGCCGGTGAAACGCAAGAGAATACCGTCGTTGCCGAGAATAAATCCTTGATCTTCGCTTTGGAACTTGACGTTGTAGAGGTTCGCCGCGACGTTGTCCGTGCCGCGGTCGCGCTTCCATGACTTACCGGCGTCGGTAGAGTAAAACACGCTTCCAGAGCCACCCACGGTCCAGAACGTCTTGCCGCTCGGGGTGTAACCCAAGTCGAGCAGACCAAAGCCGCGAGAGCCGATTCTACCTTCGTTGAATTCAGAATCCTCCTCCGGGAGGCCGGTTTCGGCGGAGAAGAAGATGCCACCGCCGCGGGTAAGCTCCCAAATCCCGCCATCCGGGCGCCAGCCCATGCTTTGCACCCGACGCGCGGACGTTCTGTTGTGCGGTTGCCAGTACGCCTGACCCGGCGCCCAAGACATGTAAAAGTTCCCGCGAGAGCTTAAACCGAGGTACTCGCCGTTGTCGTTGCGCGAGATCGTGGAGAACGTGCCCGTGTAATACGAAGCGCCGGTGATACCAGAGCTCACCGTGCGGTTCAACGTCGCGGAGACGGTCTCCTCGACCGCAGCCTTCCAGTTGCGCGCCGCGTCCTTGGTGAAGTAAATCGCCCCCTCGTCCGTCACCATCTCCGCCGTGCCGTTATCTTGCACCGCCGTGATCAACACCGGCGCCCCCGGAAGTCGCGGGCTCAACCCGACGCGCTCCCAGTTCGCGCCACCATCGGTCGTGTGCAACAACACCGCCGGCTTACCGATGATCCATCCCTCGTCGCCGCAAAACGACACGCTATTAAAGCGATAATTCACGTCGTCGTCCAACAATCCGCTCAAATCGCGCACGTCCCACGTCTTCCCTCCGTCCTTCGTCTCGAGCACCGTCTGCCTCGTCCCGAGCAAGAACCCGTGCTTGGGATCGTTCGAACTGAACGCGATGTCCAGCAGAATCACTCCCGGCTCCAGCGGCAGCTCCACTTGCTCCCAGTACGAGCTCTCGATCGAACCCTCGGCGAGCGCGCGCTTATCCATCGGCAGCGCGCTCAGCGCCGCGACGAGCGTCGCCGTCTTCACCGCCAGCGCGCGTCGCGGCATCTTCCCCTCCGCGCTCGCGTCCTCCCCCGCGCCCTCCGTCGTCGCCCGCGTCGCCGTCGTCGTCCGCGTCGTCGCTCGCGCGCGCGATCGCGCCCCCCCTCGCGCCCGTCTCGACCCCGCGTCGCGCGCGCGCGCCGTCGCGCGTCGCGCCGTCGCCGTCGTCGCCGTCGTCGCCGTCGCGCTCGTCGTCATCGCGCGCGGTCGTGCGCGCGCGCGTCGGTGTGCGCCGCGCCGCGCCGCGCGCCGGCGCGTCGCCGCCGCGCCCGGTGGTGACGTCACCACCGCGCGCGATCGATCGCGCGCGCCATCGCGCGCCCCGCGCGTCGTCGATCGCGCGCGCGCGTCGATCGACGTCGCGTCGATCGACGCGGCGCGCGCGCGATCGATCGACGCGGTCGCGCGGCCGCGCGCGCGATCGATCGACGCGCGATCGCGCGACCCTCGCGTCGTCGATCGCGCGCGCGCCGCGAACCTCGCGCGGTCGACGCGCGCGCGCGCCGAGCGATCGATCGACGGCACACCGCGGCGCGATGGATTCGCCGGCGAGCGGCGCGTCGTCGCCCGGCGACGCGCGCGCGTTCGACGACACGGTGGACGGCCTGCGCGGGGAGCTGGAGGGGATGCGCGCGGCGCTGGAGACGAGCGAGGCGAGGCTGGAGCGCGCGCGCGCGGCGGCGGCGCAGGCGGGACGGCTGAGCAAGGCGTACGCGAGCGTGGACGAGGACGTGCGGCGACTGACGAGCGCGCTGGAGGCGCGCGAGCGCGCGCTGGAGGAGGCGCGAGCGACGGCGAGGGAGATGGAGGAAGCGAGGGATCGAGCGGCGGCGGGAGAGGCGAAGACGAGGGCGGAAAGGGACGCGCTGCGGGACGAACTGCGGGCGACGCTGCGAAAGACGCTGGCGCGGGCGGAGGCGTCGAAGAGGACGACGACGTCGACGACGGACGCGGAGGCGCTGGAGAGGGCGAACGAGAGGGCGAAGGAATTAGAGGACGCGCTCGAGAGGGAGAGGGCGGCGCGCGAGGCGGAGACGAAGGCGAACGCGGTCGAGACGGAGGCGAAGACGAAGGCGACGAGAGAGACGTTTGACGCGGCGAAGCGCGAGCTGGAGGATGCGCGCGAGAGGTTGCGCGCGGAAGCGGACGAGGCGAACGAAAAGGCGGAGACGGCGGCGGCGGAGCGAGACGTTTTGAAATCGCGGCTTAGAGCCGCGGAGGAAGGCGAGAGGGCGTCGCCGGAGCTCGCGCGAGAGATTGAGGAGTTACGAAGTTTACTTTCCGAACGAGACGAAGAAATTCGGGCGACGGCGTCGACGTTGCGGGAGTCCGAAGCCGCGCTCGAAGAGCGCGCGGATGAGCTGCGACGAAGCCGCGAGAAAGAAAACGCGCTGAGCGTCGCGCTGAGCGACGCCGAGGCCCAGCTCGTGGAATCTCGAAAGAACGTCGACCTCATCGTTGCTCGCGCGGACAAGGCGAGTCAAATTTTCACGGAAAACGCCGCCGCGCTCCGTTTGGCGGATGCACGCGCGGCGACGGCGGAGTTAGAGGTCAACGTGGCGGAGGAACGAGTGAAGACGCTCGAGGAAAACTTGGACGCCATCGCCGCCGAACGCGACGAGCTCCAGCGCGAACTGGACGCCCAAAAGCAGCAACAGCATCAGCTGCGACCGATATCGCCGGTAGTGGCGTCCTCACCCAGCGCCGCCGTCTCGGCGTCGCCCTCGAAACCCGCCGCCTCCATCGACGTCATCGAGGCGCTCGAGCACGAACGCCGCGCGCGCGCGCTCTTCCAGAGCGACGCTCGGTACTGGCGAGAGCGTTACGAGGCCATCGCGGCGACATCATCCGCCGTGCTCACCCCTCTCAGCGCATTCGCGCCTCAAACGGCGAGACGTCCCAACACCCCCGGGAACGCCCTCGCCCTCGCCGCGGGTCTTCCGCCGTCCCCGGTCGTCCTCGACGCCGACGCCGACGCCGACCCCGACGTCGAAGACATCGACGAAGAGCGCCCCGACGCAGAAAACACCGAGAACGAGCCGATCCCGCGAGCAAAAGCGAAACCGATGACATCGATCGATTCCCCGGCGCCGCCGACGCGCGCGCGCCGCTCCCTCACCGCGTACTTCCAGTGACGCCGCGCGGCGACGTTCAACGTAGCGAATTGAAACGAATTAGCATGTGCGAATAACGCGAGAGACGATGATTCGATCGCGACGACCACCGCGTCGACCGCGCGCGCGGTCGCGCGAGGCGACATTAAAACGCGCGCGCTCGGCGCTCGCGCGCGACGCAGGGAGCACAAGATGATGACGCTGGCGGCTCGCTTTATCGGCACATCGCGTCGTCGCGCGCGCGCGGCGGCGTCCGTGACCGCGCGCACCGCGAAACAAACACGCGCGATCAAAGTTTCGCGCGCGCCGCACGCCTCGAAGACGCGCGGCGACGACGTCAGACGCGTTCAAAGCGACGAATTCCACAAAACTGATCGTTCGCTTTAAATCCTGATTAAAACGCGAGAGATGTGCGTCGAAACGACCGAAGGCACATCGCGAACGATGGCGAACGAACGCACGAGCTCGTCGTCGTCGCTGAGCGAAGGCGGAACGCCGACGGTGACGGTCGGGATGGGAAGCGAAGACGCGGGGAAGAAGACTCGAAACGCGAGCGCCACGGCGTGGACGAAAGAGTTGGAGCCGCACGCGATCGCGAAGACGTTCGAACGGCGGTACGTGACGATCGAAGGCGTGGAATACGATGTGACGGATTTTAAGCATCCCGGAGGATCGGTTATTTATTACATGCTGTCGAACACGGGAGCGGACGCGACGGAGGCTTTTAAAGAGTTTCATTATCGGTCGAAAAAGGCGCGCAAGGCGTTGGCGGCGTTGCCGCATAAGCCAGTGGACGCGGCGACGCGGGAACCGATCGAAGATGAGGCGATGCTGAAGGATTTCGCGCAGTGGCGCAAGGAATTGGAGCGTGAGGGATTTTTTAAGCCCTCGCCGGCGCACGTGGCGTATCGATTCGCCGAGCTCGCGGCGATGTTCGCGCTCGGCACGGCGTTGATGCACGCGCGTTGGCACGTCGCTTCCGTGATCGTGTACTCGTGTTTCTTCGGCGCGCGATGCGGTTGGGTGCAGCACGAGGGTGGGCACAATTCGTTGACTGGAAACATTTGGTGGGACAAGCGAATCCAAGCCTTCGCCGCGGGGTTCGGCTTGGCGTCGAGTGGCGACATGTGGAACAACATGCACAACAAGCATCACGCGACGCCCCAAAAGGTGCGACACGATATGGATCTCGACACCACTCCCGCGGTGGCGTTCTTCAACTCCGCGGTTGAAGAAAATCGCCCGCGGGGATTCAGTAAGTTGTGGTTGCGCCTTCAAGCGTGGACCTTCGTGCCCGTGACGTCCGGTATGGTTTTGTTCTTCTGGATGTTCGTCTTGCACCCGCGTAACGCGCTGCGACGCAAAAGCTTCGAAGAAGCGGCTTGGATGTTTTCCGCGCACGTCATTCGCACGGCAGTTATCAAAGCCGTCACCGGCTACTCCTGGATCGCCTCGTACGGCTTGTTCGCGGCGACGATGTGGGCGAGCGGATGTTACTTGTTCGCGCACTTTTCCACGTCTCACACGCACTTGGATGTCGTGCCGAGCGATAAACACCTCTCGTGGGTGCGATACGCCGTCGATCACACGATCGACATCAATCCGAACAACAGCGTCGTCAACTGGTTGATGGGCTACTTGAACTGCCAAGTCATCCATCACCTGTTCCCGGATATGCCTCAGTTCCGCCAACCCGAAGTCTCCCGCCGATTCGTCCCGTTTGCGAAGAAGTGGAACTTAAACTACAAGGTCTTGACGTATTATGGGGCCTGGAAGGCGACGTTCGGCAACTTGAACGACGTCGGGAAGCACTATTACGTGCACGGATCTCAGCGCGTCAAATCAAAGTCGGCGTGAGTTTCGATGAGCTCTTCGCCCTCGCGATGTCGCCTCGCGCGACGTTCTCTCATCTTATCCCATCTTGCATCATCTCGCGCGGCACTTCACTAGCTCGCCGCGCGTTATCTCCAAGATTTACCGCTTTGTGAACGTTTATTCTAGCAACGTCAAACTTCGTCACCTTCAGGGCTTTTTTCGCGAACGAGACGTCAACTTGTCTGCCGCCCATCGCAACGTTCCGCCACACCACGGCTCGCCGACGCCCGCTCGCGCGATGTCGTGCGTGCGTCTGCTCACCCTCCTCGCCCTCGTCGGCACCGCGCGCGCCTCGGCGGTGGATAACCAAGCCTGCGCGACGCCGTCGACGCCGAGCGGGACAGATTTCTTTCCCGCCGCCGCGCGCTTGTCCCCGGGGAATCTCAACTCGGGAAGCGCGAGCGCGTTCGTGGACGGTGGCGAAGGGTTCAATGTCACCTACGCCGAGACGTTCAAGGTGGTGCGCACGAAGGCGCTGCCGAACGTCGAGGCGTTGACGTACGTGCTGTACCAGTGCGGGACGACGCAGCCGACGCAGGACGTCGACGGGTCGGCGTTCCCCGCGGGTGCGCGATTCTTCTCGGTGCCGGTGCAACGCGTGGCCACGGGATTGAGCGTCGGGTTCGGATACCTCGAACAGCTCGGATTGCGAGATAAGTTGAAGTTGATCGATCCGGCGTACGTGCACGCGCCGTGCGTGCAAAAGGCGGAGGAGGACGGAACGCTCGCGGCGAGTCACGTGACTTACGACGCGTCGACGTCGTCGTTCGATTACACGCTGTGGCACAACAGTGTTTCGACCAATAATGTGGAGATGGTCATCACGGATGAGTGGGACAGCGGGTATTCGAACTCGGACAAGGATGTGGTGTTCACGCCGTCGCACACGAATCTCGGCATGCTCGAGCGACTTTCGTTCATCAAATTTATCTCTTTGTTTTTCAACAAGGAGACCCAAGCGAGCGGTTACTACGCCGACCAGTACGAACGTTGGAATTACATGGCGGGGCAAGTCGCCGCGGCGCAAGCTCGAGGTGGCATTCCAACCGGTTACAAGTGCGCCTGGGTTACTGCTGCGAGCGGTACGTACAAAATCACTTGGGACGACTACAAGCGAGACATTTGTACCGCCGCGGGCTTGAGCACTCACATTCCGAGCGCGGCGACGTCGAGCGCGGTCTCGTACACGTATCCAAGCAAAGCGGCGTTTCTCACCGATATGGCAAATGCTGCCGTCGTCATCGATGAATCGTACTTCACTACGCCGAGCACGGGTGCGACGAAGACCGCCGTCATCACGAATCTTGCCTTCGACGAAGCGCCGGGTCTTCCCAGTCTTTCACCGTCGACTGGTATGATCTTGCGATTGGACAAGCACGTCAGCGATGGTGATCCTTTGTACTCACACTCAACCTTTTACCCGACCGAGTCGTTGACGTGGTACGAGGACTCTTACGTGCATCCGGCTATGGTCGTGCAAGATCTCGTGCGTCTGTCGTGGCTGAATGGCGTCGCGGGCGTCACGGCTCTTCAAGAAGGATGCCCTCGATTCTTCCGAGACATCAACAGCAACGACGCCGTCGTGAAAACGACGGCGAATGAGTGTACGCTGTGGGACAACGCCCGAGTCAACGGTCTGTGCCTCGCGCAGCTTTCCGCGCAACGTGTCGCCGTCGCCGCGCTTCTCGGCGCGTCTCCCGCGGCGCGCATCGGCGCGAATCTTGTGACGGTGACCTTCGTCGCCATCGCCACCATGATTCTCGTGTAATTCGCGAGATAATCATCGCACACGCATCAGTGCATAGCTTTCAAAGTTTACTTTGGGGCGGATCGTGCGGTTGACGATTAGGAAGCCTTTGATGGCTCCGCTGGCAGTCTACCATTTCCGACACGCATCGGAACGCGATCGCAGTCTAAGAGTGACGGATTCATTTTTTATATTTACATCTTATTTTTTACGGAAACAACTGCTCACCCTTCAAGAATGCATTCCAAACAAAGCAAGAGCTCGCGTACATCGCCGCGGTGTACAAAAATGTCGCTTGAAACGACCCCGTCGCCTCGACGCTCGCGCCAGTCACCATGTTGGCGACGATTGAACCGACGACGCCGACCGTGTTTGTGAAACCGAGAATAGCGCCCGCGCGAGACGGAGCGACGTCCTGAAGGTAACTGTGATACCCCGCAACCGCGACGGCTTGAAGACCGAGCGTGGCGACGATGCACGCCAACGCGACGCTCGCGGTGGTGGTGTACTTCAACGCGAATAATCCCAGGGCGGGACCGATGGTGGCGACGTTCATCGCCAATCGACGCACTTTCCATCGCTCCATCCCTCGACTAATCAACTTATCCGCCACCTGTCCCGAGCTAAATGACATGAACGCGGTGAATACCCACGGTAAAGCGCCGAGGATCCCAGAGCTCGCGATGGACATTCCCAAGTCGTTCGCGAGATACACCGGCAGCCATGACTGTAAAATCATGAACCCCCAGTTCACGACGACGTGACACCACAACAGCGCAACGAGCTGCGTCGCAACTTCGGACGACAACTCGGTCATTTGCTCGCCGTTTTCATCCTTCAACTCGCTCACCTTCGGTACCCTAGGGACGAAAGTTTTCACGCTCTGCGGCATTGCGGCGTAGGCGGCGACGGCCCACGCCGCGCCAAACGCGCCGAAGCCGTAGAAAATCGCTCGCCACCCAAACTGCGTGATCAAACTTCCAGCCGCCGCGAGCCCGAACGCCGAACCAATGTTAAACAGCGCAAATATCGTTGACAACGCGCCCGACCGTCGCTCCGCCGGCACGTGCGCCGCAACCGCCGCTGCGGACGCCGGTAGCGCGCATCCGCTCGCCGCGCCGAACAAAAATCGCGCCGCCACGACTGCGAGCACCGGCGCCGTCGTCATCGAGCTCAGCGGCGTCACCGCCACCGCGATCGACCACACGCACAGCCCACCGAGCAACACCTTCGCGCCACCGAATCGATCGCTCGACGCGCCCGCCGCGAGCTGCGTGACGCCGTATCCCCACAGAAACGCGCTCTGCGCGAGCGCCAAATCCTTCATGGACATGCCCAGCTCCGCCTTCAGGCTCAGCGCCGCGGCGGCGAAAATCGTTCGGTCCGCGCTCGCGAGCAGCATGGCCACGCCGAGGGCGAGGATGATTTTATTCGCATCGTCGGCGTCGCGCGGCGCGGCGGCCGTCGCGCGCGCGCGCGTAGCGGAACGGCGCGAGGGTGACTGCGAAAAAGCGCAGCACTTTTTGAGCGGGACAACGCGAACTAGCGTCGCGACGCGTCGCGATGCGCGCGTGGAGACGCGCTGGTATGCGACGCGCGACTGTTTTGCGCGATTGACGCGCGCGAACGGCGTCGCGCCGCGCGTGCGGGTGGATGAGAGATGGACGGCGAGCGACATGGCGCGAGGCGCGCTGTGGCGACAAAGGGAAGCGCGCGCGTTTGGTTGTTCATTTGCGTGCTTATTCTCGTCGTGTCGCTCTAGATCAAATCAAACTGCCGGAGTTCTGCGGTGATGGAGCGCTAGAACTTGGACTGCCGCCTTGGTGAGGGTTGGCGAACGCCGGGTGCAACGGTGGTTCAGCCGCCGGGCGCTGGGGATATCCCATCTGCGGATGCTGCTGCGGGTATCCCATCTGCGGATGCTGCTGCGGGTATCCCATCTGCTGATGGTGCTGGGGGAACGCCATCTGCGGATATTGTTGCGGATACTGCACACCAGCCATCGGTAGCGCTAGCTGAGGTGCGCCAACTTGCTGCTGCTGCAAGGCGCTGTTGGGCGGCGCTTGCATAAAGCTCGGATTGATGTGTTGCGGCGGTGCCATGGAACTCATGCCATGGCCACTCCTGGGTGACGCTGGAGCTTGCGCGTATAAGTCATTGAGTGCGCTCTTGTCCAAACTTTGAGGCTGTGGTGTACCGAACGGGTTATCTCCGAATGGGTTCGTGCTTCTCGGCGAAATTGCTTGGGGCGCCGGCGCCGTTTGCGGGGCCGCCGGCACCATTTGCGGGGCGCCGCCGTATGGGTTCGCTCCGTATGGGTTGTACGCCACCGCAGAGGGTTCCGTCGGCACCGCCGGAGCGATTGACTCGGAGAAAAAATCAAGTGCGCTTGTACTGCTCGAAGCTGCGGGCGCGACCGGCGCTAACGCCGGCGGTTGCGTCGGCGCGGGCAGCGCGTTTGAGCTAAAAACATCGTCTTTGCTCGTTGGGCTCGGCGTACCTAAATCAAGCTGACTGAGCGCATCGAGCGCATTCAACGGCTCCACCGGCGGTAGCGCAGCAGTGGTACTGATAAAGTCCGCGTTGTTGGCGGGGACGTCGATCGCCAACATTGTCGACCCCACCGCATTCGCTCGTGCATTGTTCGCCGTCGTCGAAGATGTCGCGCCCAACCGCCGCTCGCGAAGAGGCAAGCCTTCGCGAGGCGCCGATTCGAAGTACTCTTCCATGCTCTTCAAAAACGTCGCAGGGGGTGCTTCAAGCTTGACGACTGCGTTTTCCACCGCCGCGCACGCTTCGCACGTGTCGTAAAATCGTTGCAAGTCTTCGATTTGCGTCAAGTACTTTTTGAAAATCGCCAACCCTTTCTCCGCCTCGACTTTGCTCGTTTCAAAGTACTTGTCCACCAGGTTTATGATGCCCTCGTTCATGACGCGATACACCAAGAAACTATCCTTTGCGACGAGTCCGACGGCGTATCGCGAGACGGCATTTTTCTGCAGCGTCGTAGATGTTGGCGCGCAATCCGTGATGCGTCGCACGAGCGTCTGCACCAAGGGCAAAACCTTGATCAACGTCGCGAAATCACAATCTTTCAACGGATTCGCCACCACCGCTCGCGCCTCGCCGTTTGTCGTCGTCGTCACCGCGCCACTCACGTTTCCTACGAGGCTCGGGATGAACTCATTCAAAGCGCACAGCTCTTCGAGGTACGCCGCGTACGCGCGCGTCCACCCCGACAACTCGTACGCGTCCTTGTTGGTCTCGTCCTTCCAGTAGCGAATGTTAAACAGCGTCTGTTCTTTCGGCCCGTACGTTTTCCGAGATAAAAATTCCAAAAACCTGAAGAAGTCATCCTTAAACCCCCCTCCCTCGCACTCCCGCATCAACCTGTGCAGCAACACGTGCGTCTTCAGCATCGTCCTCCACGGCGCGCACTTCCGCACCTGTCTCGCCAACGTCTCCAACACGAACGCCCGATCCCTCGAGCTCCCTCCGCCCGCGCCTCCGCACGTGCGCACCAGCGCCAGCACGTGCTTCTCCTTCGGCGGCACGTCATCGAAATTCGTCGCCTTGCTAAACGCCAACTGCGTCTCGGCGAACTCCTTCTCCACCGCCGTCGCCGCGAGTTTCGCCTGCGTCGCGTCCGCGTCCCGTCAGTCTCTCGCGCGTCTCCCCGAATCTCCCGCGCGGGTTTCCCTTCGCGTCTCCGCGCGCGCGCGTCGCGCGTCGCCTCGCGTCGCGCGTTCGCGCGCGATCCTCGTCGCGCCGATTCGGACACGCGCCAATCCGCCGCTCGATCGCACCTTGCCGCGCTCCCACAGCGCCGTCTTCGCGTTCCCGCGCTTATCGGTGCGCGTGCCGACGCCGCGCGCGACCTGGACCTCCTCCACCACCGCGCGCACGACGCGCGACGCCTTTTTCTGCAACCGGAGCGGCATCGCGCGCCGACGCGACCGCGCGCGCCTGTGCCGGCGCGCGCGCGACCGCGCGCCGTCGACCCCGCGCGCGCGTCGTCGATCGAACCTCGCGATGCGATCAAATCGGTGGCGTCGATCGATGGCTCGAGGTTCGAGCGATCGGCGGCGACGATCGCGCGCGCGCGCGGATCGCGACGCGCGATCGACGGACGGCGTCGTCGATCGAACCTCGCGATGCGGTTAAATCTGCGCGAACGATCGATGGCTCGAGGTTCGAGCGATCGGCGGCGACGACGGCCGCGCCCGCAGATCGCGACGCGATCGACGGACGGACGCGCGACGATGTTCGGCGCGTTTTACAAGACGTTCATGTCGGTGCGTGCGCGCGAGCGCGCGCGGGCGCGACGGCGCGCGCGGGCGACGGCGCGCGGGCGGCGCGCGGGCGACGGCGCGCGCGAGGCGGCGACGATCGAGCGCGCGATCTCGACGACGACGGGGGAGGGCGGCGCGCGACGCGCGCGAGGACGGGGGGACTGACGAGGCGCGAACGCGCGCGCGCAGAATTCGGCGGTGTACGTCGGGGTGATCGTCGCGGGGGCGCTCGCGGGGGAGAAGGCGTTGAACTACGGATTCGATCGCGCGTGGGAGAGGTGAGGGGTCGAAGCGACGCGACGCGAAACGACGCGACGCGAAACGACGCGACGCGCGCGACGCGCGCGAGGCGCGCGCGCGCGCGCGCGATGATGCGAATGGGGATTGACCGAGGTTTTCGTCGACGGTTCGCGCGCAGCTCGAATAAGGGTAAACTCTGGAAGGATGTGGAGAAGCGACTCGAGCTCGAATAGGGTCGCGAGAGCCTGTTTAATTTTAGTTTAGCGGCGAATGAATCATGCGAATGTAATACACTAAGAAAGGAGACTTTCGATACAAATGGACTAGGCGCGCGGCGCGCTGTGCTAAAGGGAAGGAGAGCCGGTCGCGGGCGCCTCGACCGCGCGCTTGGGCGTCGCGACGATGCGCTCCAACGCCGCGTTGAGCGTCGAGTGCGACTCGTTCATGAGTTCTATGGATGCGCGAAATAACACGGGACCGATGAATAAGTTGATGACGATCACGGACACGGCCAGCGTCGAAAACGCGGGGCCCCAGTATGGAAATCTCGCGGCGACGGTGCGCGACAAACCGAGCGCGACGCCGGCTTGGGTGACGTGCCCCATCCATTCAATGTTTTTGCGCCGTTCGCCCGTGATGTCGCTCACCGCCGGTGCTTTGAGTATGCGCGCAGATATTGCCGTGGCACAATACAGCCCCAAAAGACGAACGATGACGAGACCGACCGCGATGACGATGGAGTTGTACACGTTTTCCAGGCGCAGGCTCGCGCCGGCGAGGGTGAAGAAGAGCAAATTTACCGCTGGCGTCACGATCGCGATCGCGGCGTGTAACTCCTCGCGCTCGTGCGCGCCGTTCGTATGCTTGCGATTTGCCGCGGTGAGACCGGCGGCGACGCACACCAATAAAGGCTCCAATCCGAGATGTTCGCTAGACACAAAGATGGCGGCGGCGCCGCACACGATGCAGCCGACACGAATGTTTTTCCAACGCGCCGCCAAGGACGTGGGTTTGAGCAAGCGTCCAAGTAGGACGCCTGCGATGATACCCGCAATGGCGGCCCCGATCACCCGCACTATAGGTTGCAAAAGCTTGGTGATGGGATGCGAAGTTTCCCATTGCGTCGCGGGCTTCAAATTCACCAAGAGTCTTCTCGCCGCCGCGCTCGCGCCGACATCGCGCGTCGTGTTGCTCGCGATCTCACCTCCCAAGGCCATCGTCGCCGCATCTGATATGATATTGTGGAAGTCCAATCCCGAAAGCGCCACGAGCTCGACGTTTATAGCGAACAACGCGACGACGAGAACGTCTTTCAAAACCGTCGTGCTCAAAATGTGCGCGCAATACGGCCCGCTCGCCTCGCACTCGTTGATCACCGCCATCGCACTCGCGGGCGAGCGCGCCAACGAAAGCGTCCCCAATAAAGATCCCACCGCCGCGACGTGTCGCTCCGTCAGCCCTTGCAAAAACTCCACCCTCTGCGCGAAAATCGCGTCGAACGCGCCAAACGTCGCGCACCAGCAGCAGCACGCCACGCTCGCGATGGTCACCATCGTCACCCGCAGCGTCTTCCGCACCTCACTCAGCACCACCTCAGATCCAGCCGCGACGCCGATGCACGCCAGGCATCCGTTATCGACGAGCCATAACCGTCGAGATCCCGCCGCCGACAACGCGCCTAAACCGTGTCGCCCAAACGCCACGCCGACGAGCAAGTATCCCGTGATCTTCGGCGTCTTCGCGTGCTTATTCATGAGCTGCGTCCACCGCGCGTTCGAAACTCCCGTCAGTCACCGCGCCGCGCGTCGCGCGTCGCCGTCTCGCGCGCCCGAACGCGTCTCGCGTCGCTCTCAACGCGCGCGCGCGCGCCCGCTCGACCATCCATCGCGTTCGCGCCGCGCGCGCGCCGCGCGCGACCGCCCGACGCACCGTCCCGACGAACGAACTCGCGCAGGCGATCAACGGTAACCGCATCCACGCGTCGATCGCCCATTCCTCCGCGCTCGCGCCGAGCGCGAACGCCATCTTCTCGCAATGACGCATTCGAGGACGCCATTCGAGGACGCGTCGACGACGATGCCGCCCGCGCGCGACGCCGCGCTCACGCCGGCGACGCAGCGATCGGTGGAGGACTTGTCGCACGACATTCGGCGAGGGACGTACGACGCGAAACCGCCGGCGGTGCTCGCGAAACGCGTCGCGGAGACGCTCATTCAAGTCGTGGCGACGGCGGACGGACGCGCGACGCTCGAGGAAATCATCGCGAGCGTGCGCGCGATCGGTGGATCGCTGGCGGTGCTGAAGCGGGAACACTTGCTGGTCGGGAACGTGGCGCGGCGCGTGCTGCGAGTGATACGGGACGAGGGGGCGACGAGCGAGAGGGGCGGCGGCGGCGGCGGCGGCGAGAGCGGCGGCGGCGGCGGCGGCGCGGCGACAAAGAAATTGAAAAAGGATGTCATCGATACCGCACACGAGGTGATCGAGGAAATGGAGACGGTGTCGACGAATATTGCGAGCCAAAGCTCGGATTTTGTGACGAATGGATGCGTGGTGATGACGATGGGGTCGAACGCGAGCGCGGGGACCGGGTTGGCGGAGGCGTTTTTGAGAGACGCGAATAAGAAACGGTCCGCGAGCGAGGGAGGGGGTGGATTTAGCGTCGTCGTCGCGGAGAGCGCGCCGAGATACGACGGACACGCGATGGCGAAGAGTTTAGCCGAGCGTGGGGTGCGGGACGTGAGCTTGATTTGCGATAGCGCGGTGTACGCGACGATGCCGAGCGTCAAGCTGTGCGTGTTGAGCGCGCGGGGCGTGCTCGCCGATGGCAGCGCGCTCGTCGATAGCGGGGCGTATAACATAGCTCTTGCCGCGAAAGCGCACTCCGTACCCGTGCTTATGCTCGCCGGTTCGTACGCAATCTCACCGAAGACGCAAAAAGAAGCCGGGTTCGACCGCGTCTACGGCTTCGGGTCGCCGTCGACGGCACTGGGTTACGGCGAGCGCGGTGCCGATCCGGACGCCGTCGTCATAAACCCGTCGTTCGAATTCGTACCCGCGGAACTGATCTCGGTGTTCGTCACCGATCACGGCGCGCATTGCCCGGGATTCATCAACGTCTTACTGTCAGAGATGTACTCCCCGCTCGATTCCGCGCTCCTCGGCGTTTAAAATTTTTAATACTTAGACCCGCGAGCGGCCGTGCGCGCGCCTCAATCGTTCGTTCGTCGTTTTGGCGAATATTAAAGAATGTCGCATTTTTTGCATCACAACGCCCATCTCCGATGGCTCTGCTTCTGCTTCGCGCCGCGCTATGTGTTTAAGTTGGCTATGCTCGCGCGCCCCCTCCCTCGTCGGTCTTCCGTCGCGCTCCTAAAGAATCTCGCTCGCTTCGTCTCGCGCCTACGCCAAGAACCCAAGCTTCCCACCATTCTTCTTTGCCGTGCGAATCAAGTTTTGTTTCACCTTGGTGTCGCATCCAAACTCTTCGCAAAAGTCGCCGATGACTTGCGAGTGCAGCGCGATCGCCTTGCCGCGAATCTGGTTGAACCGCTTCACCCCGATCACATCGCGCGCGACGCGCACGATCGGCGCGAACAATCCGTTTTCGTACTCGTTCCCGGCGCGCGTGACGTGCGCGCGCTTGTGCGCGCGCGTCGCGCGGGGCGTCCGCGCGCGCGCCGCCGATCGCGCGATCGGCGACGCGTGCGCGACGTTCGCGGTGAACGACAGGGCGTGGTGCGACATGGGGCGGTGCGCGCGCGCGACGGTCGTCTCCGTGCGCGTGTCTCGCGGCGTGCGGCGCGCGGGCGGGCGTGTGACGCGCGCGCCGTCGTCGCGCGGCGTGACGTCGGCGCGCGAGTGGATAGCGCCGGGGGGGTCGCGTTTGAATCACAAACGATCATTGAGTCATGATTGGTCGTTTTACCCCCCCGGCACGGCACCAGATCCACGGGCGCGTCGCGCGCGCGAAGGCGTCGCTACGAGCGCTACGGTGAATATCAATACGTCGAGCTAGCTAATCGTGGGATCGGGGAGGAGTCGACCGCACGCGGCGGCTTCGTAATCGCACACTTTGGTGTACAGGCGACTCGGGTCGGCGAGACGGAGCTCGTCTTCGTCTTCGTCTTCGACTTCGGCGGCGTTCGTCGAGGCGTTCGTCGAGGCGTTCGTCGCGACGAGAGCGTCGACGGTGACGTTCGAGACGGGGCGCTCGACGACGACGCGGTCGGCGAAGACTTCGCCCAAGGCGGAGACGCGCTCTTGACGCACGCAGTACGAATCGTCGCGCGCGCCAGACTTTTCAAGCTCGATGACGGCGTCCATGTCCATGTGTTTGTTCGGGTATGATTGGATCAACCAAGGCGCGCTCTGCGGCGCGGCGGCGGCGAAATTGGACTGCGAGCCGCGTCGTCGCGCGTCGTCGCCGTCGCGCATGACGTCGCACACGACGGCTTGAATATCAAGCGACGCCCGCGCAACGCCCGTGCGGAAACGTTCCGGCCAGTTTGAAGGCACCTCGTGTCGCCACGCGGTGAGCGACTCGTATAGTTTTTGATCGTCGGCGATTTCTCGCATGCGCCGCACCAAAGCGTCGACGCTGTCGAAATCTTTGACGCGCAACACGCAGTCTTTCTTCGGACAGGGCAAGTAATCGTCCACGGTTTTCGTACCAAAGTACACTGGGATGGATCCGCGAAGCAGTGGGAGCCAAAGCTTTTCGGTGACGTGACCGGGGCAATCCACTTCTTCGGCGACGTAATAGAACAAGTATTTGCTCAGCTGGAGCTGCGTTCGAATGGTCTCCGCCGAAGACGCCGATACGCCGAGATTCGGCACAAACCACGAGGCGTCGTAGTTCTTCATGCACGTTCCGAACGATTCTACCGGGTACTTTTGCGAAATTCGTCTCAATATGTGCGCCCCGACCGAGCGACCGTGCTTGCACGCCGCGGCGCTGTCGCCGAATCCAATCAAAGGTACGCGCATGCGGAACGGACGCAGAAACGCGTCAAAGGACGAAATCATGAACTTTGCAGTCGGCAGCGGCGAGCGCCACACGCTTTCGAGTGCAGAATTCGACGTCGCCAAGTAGTCTACTTGCGAAAGTAACATTTGATCTCTCAAATCTTGTCCGGTTTGTTCCGCCGCGGGAGCGGCGGTGGATACGTACATGTACACCTGATCTCGTCGAGACTTTTGCGGCAGATGCGTGACGAAAATGTCTTCACCGGGGTCTCCTAATTTAGCATGCGCGTGCGTCGACGCGACCGCACCGTTTGACGCGCGCCTGGCCGCCTCGGGCGCCTTGCGCAACCTTTCGCGAAGAAGGCTCCTCGCGCTCGCCGTCGCGTTGCCGTCGGCTTTGTCGCTACTACCGGCAGACCTCGCGCTGCTCTTCGCCAGTCGTCTTTTCACTCCTAACGAGCTCGATGGTTTCAACATCGTGTCCCCGCGAAAGATGACGACGTCGGCTTCCATGCACCGCTCCTCGCTCCGACTATTGGTGTGCAACACCTCCTTCACGCAACGTCCCTTCAAGTTTTCTCTCGCCGCCGCGCGCACGCCTCGCTTGGCATCCAACACCGCGCTCAAATCTTCCGCCCAAGTCGACGTCCCGATCGGTCGCGACCATCTATGTAAGTTGTACAGGCAAACCGTAAACGCCTCGTCACCGAATTCCAAATTCGTACCCATCGCGCTCCCTCTTGCCTGTAAATCCTCGTACCATCCCGGCCTATGCGCCCACTCGCGCAACGGCTTTCTCCCTACCGCGTGCGCGTCGTCCACTTGCACGCTCATCGCCACGAAATCCTCCACCGTGCGCGCTCGATCCAACGCGTGCGCGTTTCGCTCCAACTCCGCCTCCAGCGGGTCCTCCAACTCCACCCGCGCCCTCGCGTGCGCCCGTCTCCCGAGCGCACCGACGTCATCTACATCTACTCCACCCCCCCAAATCGTCGCCGTCGTCTCTTCGACGAGCCACGGAAACGCGCGCAGCGCTTCGTCGCTCAACACCTCTCTCGCGCGCGGCGCCACGCCCACGCGTCGCGTCCGCACCGTCGTCGTCGCCATCGACGCCGCCTTGCGCACGAACGTCACCGCCGCGGACATCATCATCGCGCTCAGCATGACGCTCATCGCGATCAGCGTCAGCGCGAGCCTGTACTTTCGAGTTTTCGTCCCGCGCCTCGACCGACGGCGGTCGTCGTCGACGCCGATCGCGCCGCTGTCGCCGCGCTCGGGCGACTCAGCGCGATGCGACGCGCTCGGACGATCGTCGTCGTCATCGCGCGCGCGTCGAGCGCGCACGCCGAGCAGGGGTGCGCGCTCGGCGTGCGCCATGACGCCGGCGTGTGCGGGCATTTTAGTGTTGGGACGGCGCGTCGACCGGGACGGCGCTCGGGACTCGCGGAGAGACGGCGGGCGGAGAAGTGCGGTCGAAGGTATGATACACGGTGTGAGCTAAACAAAACGATGTCAACACGCGATGGGTGGATCACGGGGACGTGGCGTTGGTCGGGGCGTCGTCCTTCTCGACGCACGAGAGCGGGAGACCGAGCGCCGGCGGTCTGGTGGCTTCGACGCCCGTGGCGGTCGTCTTTGACTTGAACGGCGGCACGACGAGCCACTGAGGGAAGACGTTCTTGAGCGCGCTCGAACCGTCGACGGCGTGGGGTAAGGCTTTGAGAACGTCGCCGTAGGCGTCGTGACGAAGGACGAAGAAAGAGTCTTCGTTCAGTTGGCACTCGGACGAGCGCAGCTCGCAGAGCTTGCCCTCGGAAAATTTGCACCGACACTGGTGCGGGCACGCGTCCTCCGCCGCGTCCGCACCGCTCACCGCGATCGTCGCGTCGTACGTCAATCGCACGGCGTTCCACTTGTCGCTATCGATCAACACTCCCAACGCGCGTTGATCCGTCGGCGCGAGCGCGCCCTCCACCTCGGCGCGTCCGTCCACGAACGCAAACTTCGACACATCGCTCTCCTGCGCGTGTTTGATCACCGTCGCGATTAAATACCGATCCTTTATCGATTTATTCGGCAACAGCACTCCCGCGCGCTCCGCGCATCGCCAAACCTCCGTCGCGTTGACGCACAACACCTTGTCTCGCGTCGCCTCCGCCGACTCGCACGTCGTCGCCTCCTCGCGCGTCCGTTCGTAGATTCGCTCCAATCCGCTCGCCAGCGCCACGTTCACCGATATGTGCGCGTCATCGACGCGCTCGACGTTCGCGAACGCGCTCTCGCACACTCGCGCCGACTGCAGGCGATCGCCGTCGTCGTCGAACACCCGCACCCCCTTCACCGTGCGCGTCGCTCGCTTCACGCTGTCGAATCCATCGCTGTGATAATACGTCGCCGCGACGACGAGTAAGAACACCCACGACAGCGCGAGCGTGATGGGCGCGCGCACGCTCGCGCGCGTGCGTCGCGCGGTGCGATCGACGGCGTGTTGGTCAGCCGTCTGCGCGTCTTCGGCGTCGCCGTCGAGCGCGCGCGCGCGGACGAGCGGCGTGGACTCGTTCATCGTCGTCATCGTCGTCGTCGTTCACCGCGCGCGCGGCGCCGGGCGAGGCGCGGCGCGGCGCCGAGGCACGAAGTCACGCGGGACGTCCCAACACCAATCAATCATTATTGCGGAGCCGCCGCGAGCCGCGCAAAGTAAACCGCGCTCGATCGGGCCTAGCGCGTCGATGCGTGATGTCGATCGCGATGGGCTACGCTCGATGCGTCCATCGATGAGCGTTGAAACTCGTCAATCGTTCGTGCTTGGGTGACTAGGGGAAGGTGCGACAATCTAAAGTTCGGCGCGTTCAGCGCTCGGAGGCGAGCGCGGCGGCGGACCACGCGCACGCGCCTTTCGGGAACATGCCGTGGACGTTGGAGGCTAAGACGACGTCCACGACGGATGAATGGTCGAAATCATCGACGACGACGATGTGGGCGAGCGAACACGCGTGGAGCGCGGCGTCGGCGGCGAAATCGCGCAACGGCGGGTTCGCGCGCGAAGACGCGAGCTCGAGAAGCGACTTTGGATTCTTCTCAAAGATGTTCAACGATCGAACGACCGTCGACGCTTGTGGGGTGAGCGTCCAGCTGAGCTTTAAGAGTGCGTCGTCGCGGAATGATTTCTCGTTGAAGGCCGCGACGACGTCGCGGTTGAAGGCGGCCATCGCGCGGGCGTCGTCGGAATCGGCGTACGTATTCGTCAGCGTCTCGCGGGGCCACAGTTTGAATCTCTTGCCGACGTTCGCGTCCTCGAACACGACGATCGCGCGATGATTGACGTCGACGTAATCTTTCCCGAGCTGCGCGTCGTACAGCGCCGCGCGCGCGTCTCCTGGATACGGCGCGAGCATGTCTCCGAAGATTTCCGTCGCCGCCGTCGCCAAGCGCTCCACCGCGCTCTCGCTCGGATCGCCGTAAAAGTGACTCAACTCCACGATCACCACCTCCGAAGGTTGTTCCACCAGAAACACTTTCACTTCCTCCAAGATTTCATCCACCGCCTGTCCCTCGAGCGCGTGGTGGGTCCGCCAGACGCCCTCGTCGCCGTCCCAACCGCTTCGCAAGTCGACGTACCGCGCCCCCAGTCGCAACTGCGCGCCCACGCGCGCGGACTGCGCGCGCGCCCACCGACGCACGAGTTGATCCGCGGGCACCCCGATCGATTCGGCGAGCCGGACGGCGTCGTCGACCCAGCGCGGAAGCTGTCCCGCGCGTCCCGGTTGGAGCTTTGGACTCAGGTACTGCGTCGCGCTGTCGTGCGAGCCGGGAAGCGTGAGCGCGCCGAGCGCGCGATCGCGCGTGGCGTTCATCCACGACGCCGGGTCGAACTCGAGGCCGAGCGCGGCGCGCGGGAGGACGAGGGCGAGGACGAGGACGAGGACGCGCATCGCGCGCGAGGCGGCGTGTGGCGAATACGACTATAAATACACGCGATGGGCTACTCGCGCGCGCGAGGCGCGTCGACGTCGACGTCCATCGACGCGTCGTCGAGGAGTCGGTGGACGTACGCCGCGACCGGGTCGACGACGTCTGGGGGCAAGAGGCGTCGCGCTCGATCGACGACGCCGGCGGCGAGCGCGAGCATCTCCGGCGAAGGTTTGCACGTCATCGCGATCACCTCCGCGAGCTCGAGGTTGACGCGCGCGAATTCACGCGCGCGAGACTTGTGCGTGGTCTCGGCTTGGTCATCCTCGCCGTCGTCGTCTGCGAGCGATGATTCGTTGCCGGCTAAATCCGTCGCTCGCTGGATGAGTTCGTGCGCGAGCTCGGTGGCTTCTTCCACGTACGCCTCCTCGCCGGCGAATAGCACGTCGTTGGACTGTAAGCCGTCGATTTTAAAGGGTATCGTCTCTTGCGCCATGGCAGTGATCATGGGGATCAACGAGACGTACGCGCGAACTTCGTCGGCGCTCGACGGCTCCCAATCGAAATCCTCCACGACTTTCATCAACCCGCGGAAGACCAAGAATGCTCCTTTTTCTAAATTCCCTGGCTGTACCACGAGAAGAGCACTGCATCGCCGAACGAAATCTAGCATCTCAGCGCCGGCGCGATCGGTGGGAAGATCGATCCATCCGCCCACGGCGGTTTCGCCGCCGCTCTCTTGCGCATCCGTCACCGCGCTGCGAATCAGACCATCCACTTGCTGAATCAATCCGTGCACGATCGCCGCTTGCGCGGTGAGCATGAACAGTTGTAGGCGAACATTGACTCCACGCACACTGGGTATCGTGATTTGACAGTACGCCGTGCAGGCGTTGACGAAGGCTTTCGTCTTGTTCGTGTGTTCGACGCCCACGCGCTCGTACACACTCGTCATCAGAGAAATCGCGTGGTATACTAAAATTTCTTGCGCCATGTCCAAGTTTGCGAACGCGCTTCGAGCGGTGACAAGGAAGTTCAAGTGCGCCTCGAAGTCACCGGCAAAGCTGACGTTGTTGATGAAGTCCACGACCAAGCTTTCAGCTTCGGCGCGCGATTCTTCCGAGCTCATGCCGTCGATATCGTCGTGTACCGTTCTCGCGGCTTCTAGCAGGGTGTGCAAACACATGGGATCCGAGATGGATCCAGCGCTCGACCCACACTTCAGAAGAGCGGCGCTAAATTTCACCTTGGCTTCACCGCCTAATATTTCGCCGAGGTACACGTACCACTTCAAGGAGACGAGGTAATCGACGTCGCGAAATTGATCGGTGACGACGCGTAACGCCCGCTCAACGCAGCGCATCGCCTCGGCGGGTAATTCGGCCGATTTCGTCGGCTCGCGCTCTTTAGCTTGGGCTAAGTGTGCGTGCACGTGTCTCGCAACGTCCTTCATCAACGTCTCAAGTTCACCTTGCGCGAGATACTTGATGACGTAGAGCAAAAACCGCTCGGCGACGCGCAAATACGGTTCCACGTGAGTCCATTTCTGCACGACGCGCCAAACGTCGCCTAATATCGCCAACCGATCGCCTTCGTTTGGCGCGATGACATCAAACTTATCGACGAGGGTTCGATAGCAATCAGCCATGGCGTCCCTATGCTCGAGTGAATCTTCATCCGTGGACGTCGCGCCCACGAGCGCGACGAGCTTGAGGGCGTTTTCGCGAACGACCGTCGGCGACAAGGAGCGAAACACGGCGCGAAGGAACGGCACTGGCGGAGTTTCACCGCCCATATACAGCACTTTATGCAGCAGCGACGGGTTGGGGTTCGTCGCGCAACACTCGATTAGCCACTCCATGGCGGGATCCATGAGTTCCGAGTACTCGGTTCGGCGCAAGCCGAGCCGGAAAATGTAAGCTGTCGCTGGGTCCTCGTCAGCGGTCTCGTCGAGCACGTTCACGTAGGACGGCATGAACTCTTTCAATATTTCCAACGTCATCGCGCTGTCTTCGGTCTCGCAGCCGTACGCCAGGGCGCACTTTGCGATGTACATGCGAACGTACGCCGCCGCGAGCGGATCCGCCACTCCGCGAGACATCTTCATCAGTCGTCGTATTTGCACCGTCGGCGGCTCGTCTTGAATGAATCTATAGCACTTAAATAGCGCGAGCTCCATGTAAATCCGCGGCACGATGTCCCGGATGGTGGCGATTTTGTAAAACCAATTTCTGCACGTATTCTTCGCCACCGTTCTCACGCGCGACGCCTTAAAGTCCTCCGGCAACGCCTTCGTCCCCCCCTCCGACGTCGACTCCTCGGATTTCCGCAATATCCGATCGTACACCAACCGACCCACGGTCTCGATCACCTCCGTCACCAGCACGAACAGCACTGGATAAAACTTCCCGACCTTTGTGTCGCCCAACAGTTTCGCCACCTTGACGCACAATTTCAGCGCGTTCACCCGATCCTCCGCCAACCACGCGTTCGCGATGTCCTCGTTCAGCCTGTGCAACCGCGTCACGTACTCTTGCTGCGATATCCTGTGCGTCTGCGCGTTCGCGCCCGTCGCCGTGTTCTCCAACTCCGCCAATCGCGCCTCCACGCCCGCGCTCCCCTTCGCCTTCGTCGATATGATCTCAAACGCCATCGACACCTGTATCGTCCCTCGTCCGCTGTGTCTCTCGTGCACGTCCCGTTTCTTCGCCATCCACCGCTCGACGACGCCCCGCTCGCCGCGCGTCGTCGTCGTCGCCTCGCGTCGTTCGCGTCCGCCGTCGTCGCTCGAGCGCGCCGAATCCGAATCCGAATCCGAATCCTCCGCGCCCGCGTCGCGCATGATCGCCCGCACCGGGTCGCGCTCGTACGTCGTCGTCGTCGTCGTCGTCGTCGTCGCCGTCGTCGTCGTCGTCGCGTCGTCGCGCGCGCGCAATCGCGCGGCGATTCGATCGCGAACGAACGCGTGCGCGGCCGCGCTCGACGCCATCGCGCGCGCGTCGTCCGTCGCGCCGACGGCGCGACGCGCGAACTCGCGCGCGAACGCGCCGTCCGCGCGGGCGTCGCGTCGGAGATCCATCGCGCGCGGCGTCGCGCGATGCCGATCGACGACGACGACGACGACTGACCGGCGCCGGCAGAGCGCGACGCGACGCGCGCGACGCGAGCGAGCGCTCCGGACGCGAGCGAGCGCGCGAGCGCTCCGGACGCCGCGCCCGCGACATGCTCGCCGCGCGCGCGCTGCACACGGCGCGATGGTGCGCGACGCACGCGCCGACGACGTCATCGCGATTCGCGTCGAGCGCGCGCGCGAACGGCGCGCGCGCGACGACGCTCTGCGCGCCGCGCGGACGAGACGCGCGACGCGCGGGACCGGGTCGACGTCGCGCGCGTCGCGGGCGGGACGCGCGGCGATGGAACGACGCGCGAGGGTTCGCGCGCGGCGCGAGGGGCGACGACGAGGACGAGGACGACGAAGAGGCGGACGACGCGTCGGGGTCGTTCGACGAGAGCGCGCCGAGGGATTGGGCGGGAAAGGTGCGGTGGATGCCGGTGATGGACGTGCGAAGGGAGACGGAGGAATCGCCGACGCTCGCGGAGGGAGAGCTGGTGATGCCGATGTTTCCGCTCGGGAGTCACGTGTATCTGCCGGACACGGAACACGTGCTGAATATCTTTGAACCGAGGTATCGAAGCATGTACAACGAGATTCTGTTCAACGGCTCGCGGAGATTCGTGGTGCCGATGTGCGCGCCGAACGAGCCGGGGAAGTTCGCGTCCGTCGCGGCGGTGTTTTACCTGGACGATTTGAAGGAGGTGAGCGAGCAGACCAACGACCAGGTGAAATTCGTGTGCTCGCACACCGTCATCGAGCGCGTGCGAGTGGTGCGGTCGCTGAACGATCGCGTGTGGGGCGATCGCAGCTCGTTCTTGAAGGTTGTCACGGAAAAGTTCGAAGATTGCGACTTGGACGACGATTTCACGAACAAGGAGACGGCGCTCGAGGAGCGATTCCGCGCGCTCATCGACATGCAAGAAAAAGTGGACGAGCCTATTCGATTCACCAAAGACGTCGAGCTCGCGGCGCCCATCAGCGCCAAGCGCGGAAAGATGGGATTCTGGCGCTTGGTCAACCTGTGGCAAAGCTTGCTGCAAAGCCGCGTGACGCATCGCGAGAACGAATTGCAAGCGGGGATTCAGAAAATGTTGCGCAAGTTTCTCGAAGACTCGGGCGTCGACTTATCCGACGGCCGCCAACTGCAATTATCTTTCGAGAGCATTCCGGCCGATATCAGAGCTGAGATTCAGCGCATGAACGAACAATACGGCGAAGAACGCGTCGAGCTGTTGAACTCAGCCATCTACCCGTTCCAATATCTGGTCCAGATGGACTCGCACGCGGAGCGCTTGGATTACTTCGGCGAACTCGTATCCGAAGAAGAGAAGCGCCTGGCGGCCAAGAACACCCTGCGCGCGATGTTCGAATCCACAGAGTGAGTAAACGACAATTCTTTCTTTTGAAATTACAATTCCTTCTTCCCTCGCGCGACGTCACCACGTCGCCATTCCAGGAATAGCGTACGAAAGCCTCGTGACTCCTTTCTTCACGCGCACGCCCGTCATCTTAAAATCCTGAATCTCCGACATCCTCGCGACGTGCGTCCCCCCACAAGGACACCCTGGAGTATCCGGCACGATCGTCACGATCCTCGGCGTCATATCCGGCGCGATGAACGCCGGCAGCTCTCCCCCGCACGCCGCCTTCGCCTCGTCGTACGTCATCTCCGCCGCCGCCGACGCCCCGTCTTCCGCGATCAACTTCGCCATCTCCGCGTTCAATCGCGCCATCAGCGCGTTCGCGTCCGCCAACTCGTGCTCCGGGTCGACTTTCCCTTTATACTCCACGTACGCCAGCGCCGGTTCGTGGACCCCCTTCGTCGGCGTCAGCGTCGTCGGCGGCAACCCCGCGCGAATCATCGCCGCGTCCAGCGCGTGTCCCGCGGAGTGTATCCTCGCGTGCAGCACGCGCTTCGCGCCGTCGATCGTCACTCGGCACGCATCGCCGACCTCGAACGGCGGCTTCGTCCTTCCCGCGTGCGCCACCTCGCCCGTCTCGCGCCGCGTCGTCGCCGCGTCGAACGCCCACGCGCGCCCGCACGCGCCGACGACCCGTCCCGAGTCGCTCGGTTGCCCGCCTCCGGCCGGGTGCGCGATCGTGGACGCCAGCGTCATCTCGTGTCCGCCGTCGTCGCGCGTCGCGACGCGCGTCACCGTCGTCTCGCGCTCGAACGCGTACGTCCCGCCCGCGTCCGCGTCCGCGTGCGCGAGCGCCGTCGCCGTCGCGCGCGCGGTCGCGCGCATCGTCGACGCGCGCGACGGTCGCGCGCGTCGCGGCGCGACGCTCGCACGCGCGACGTCGAC
>Ga0255765_1000752_pt1 | contig 43268 bp, 37 predicted proteins | sample 041ome_8_FD_179965 | JGI IMG/M metagenome (GOLD analysis project Ga0255765, IMG submission 179965) | Coastal salt marsh microbial communities from the Groves Creek Marsh, Skidaway Island, Georgia - 041407BS metaG (version 2) | ecosystem: Environmental > Aquatic > Marine > Intertidal zone > Salt...
GAGCGACGCGCGCGACGCGACGATGATGACGACGACGACGACGCGACGGCGACGACGACGGCGCGCGATGGACGCGCGCGGGACGCGGTCGCGCGCGCGCGGGCGCTGATGGCGCGCGGACGTTACGCGGAGGCGAAGGCGGCGCTGGACGGCGCGGCGGTGGGGCGAGACGACGACGACGACGACGACGACGACGACGCGACGTTCGCGCTCGCGGCGCTTCGCGCGGAACTGCCGTATCATTTGAACGATGCGCGCGGCTCGTTGGACGCGATGTGCGCGGTGCACGCGATGTGCGCGAGAGAGGCGCGGGAGGCGCGCGGGGCGGAGGCGCGAGAGGCGTGGCGGCGGAGACGCGACGCGGCGGCGAGGGGGGTGGCGAGACGACACATGTTGGGCGATGATCCGCGCGCCGCGCTCGTGTGGCTCGATGCGTTGGCGCGGAGCGAACCGGACGAACCGGCGCACTTTTCCGCGGCGGGACGCGCGCACTTGATGATGGGAGACTTAGAGGGCGCGCGGCTGTGTTTCGAGGCGGCGGAGAAGAAGACGGCGGCGCTCGGCGAGGCGGCGACGGAGGCGCAGCGCGGGCGCGTGTTGCGCGATCGCGGTGATTACTTTCTCACGGGGTTGAGGTTTCCCGAAGCCAGGACCGCGTTCGCGGCGGCGATGGCGAAGGGCGAGACGGACGTCGCGGCCAAGGTGAACTCGGCGGTGGCGGCGGTGTACGACGGCGATTTGAATTCTTCGCGCGCGCTTCTAGAGAGCGGTTTGGCGAACGTCGTGAACGCTGATGTGAATTCAAAGGCGCGCGCGTTCATCTCTCCGAGTGTGGTGAAAAACTTGAATAGCATATACGAGCTCACGGCGCGTTCGCCCGCCGAGGCCAAGCGCGCGATGAACGACTTCATCAAGCTCGTCGCGCCCGAGGACTTTGACGTCACGTGCATGGCGACCTAGCCCTCGCGTCTTAGCACATAGACAGCGCGCGCGCGGCTGCCGCGAATGACGTGTACACGTACGGTTTGTAATTAAAAAATGCGCTTTGCTAAGAAAAGTTATGTGTGTGTTCTACGGTGCTGACGTTAAACGTTTACGTTCAACGCCTTGGAGATGGCGAATGAAACCAAATACGCGGACGCCGCGGCGAGCGTACCGTTCAAGAGCATATACAGCGCGCTACTCGTGACGTTTTGATTCGTGAACTTCGCTTTGGCCGCGCCCAAAGCGGCCATCGTCAGCGCGGTGAGTCCGCACGCCGACCCGAAGAGCGCGTCCCCGTTCGCCCCTCCGATCGCTCGCCCGAAAACGTACGGCACGAGCGGAACGAAACCAAACAGCGCGAACGCGCAAAACGTCACCAGCCCATTCTTCGCCGGTGAATCCGTTTCATCCGGCGGCATTAACCCGAGCTCCTCGACCATCATCAAGTCCAAGAAGAAGTTTTTATACTTTGCCAAGCGCTCGATCACCATCGTCGCGTCCTCTTCGCTCACGCCGCGCGCCATGTAAAGCTCAATCATTTCTCGTTTCTCTCCCTCTGGATAGTTTTCTAATTCCCATTTCTCCCGCTTCTTTTCCGTCTTCGCGTAGTCGAGCTCCGCCTTGCTCGAAAGGTAATCTCCGAACCCCATGGATATACCGTCGGCCACGAGGTTGGCGAATCCCATCAAAAGCACGACTTCCGTGCTCAGCCCGCCACCCTTGCTCGCGGCGACGACGGCAAAGGTCGTGATGGTGCCGTCCAGTCCGCCGAAGACGAGAGATTTGACGTACTTGCCAGCCTCCCCCGCGTGACCGGCTTCTATTTCGCTGTCGTGCGCGGCGCGGCTTGCCGCCGCGTCGGCGCTCTCGAACGCATTCTTCGCCGCGTCGAGATCTCGAGTGGCCATCGTCGCTGAATTCCGCGCCGGCGTCGAGGAGTGACGCGCGAAGGGCGTCAAACGTCCTAGGAAAAAGTCGGACGGATGGATAGACGCGACCGCGTCGCCGGAATCGTCACGGCGACGGCGCCGAACGGTGCGACCGCGCGCTCGAACCGTCGTCATCATCATCCAATAAACGCGCCAGAGCGTCATCGCGATCGAGCGCGCCGAAACGCGCGACATTGGGAGTCGCGAACGCCGCGCCGCCGACGTCGGCGCCGCCGCCTCGACGGGCCGCGCGACGGGTCGGAGTCTCAATCGCGCCCTCGCTCGCGGTTTCCGACACCCGACGTCGCTGATGCACCAAAACCGAGGAACCCTCGCGCGCGATCGCGGACGGCGACGCGCGCCGAACGTTCGTGGACGCCCCGGTCGACGGCGGATCGACCGCCGACTTCTCGACGCGCGCGTCCGGCGTCGTCGCGTCGCGCGATCGAACCTCCCGCAACGCCACGGGAATGACGGCGTCTCCAAAACTCTCCCCTATCGCGCTCGACGGCGAACCGAAACACTTCAGCCATCCTCCGCGTCGTTGTTTTGCGCCCTCGACCGTTCCCGCGTCTCGACGCCGCGGCGCGTCCGTTCTCGCCGCGCCTCGTTCCGACGACGCCGGCGTCGCCCGCCCCGAGGACCGCCCGCTCGAGCTCAGGCTCTCCATTACCCCTCGCGTGATCGCGAACGCGGTGTCGAACGACCCTCGCTTTCGTCGGTCGACGCCGTCGCGTCGCTTCGCGCGCGCGTCGCTCGTTCGCCCGCCGCGCGCTTTGGGTTGAATATCCACGCGCGAGGTCACCACCGCCGCGTCGCTGTCGAGAATCGTGCGCGTGCCGCCGAGCCAATCCGCGAACGAGGCCTCGTCGACGTCGGGACCGCACTTAAGTTCCGTCATCTTCGCGCGCGCGGCGATGGACGCGGACGCGCGCGAGGGTCTGCGGCGAGGGGAACGACGCGCGCGAGATTTGAATTTGAACGCGAAACGCGCGCGCGCGGGGCGGGCGCGTCATTTCCGCGCGCGACGATGATGAAAGCGTGCGACGCGAAGAAAACGAAAGAAAACGATGAGCGGTCGCCGAGCGAGGCGCGCACGCTGTTCTATTCGCCGTATTACGACGTGCCGAGCGATTTGGGGTTCCCGCCGGCGCCGCGCTCGACCGCGGGCACCGGGCACAGCGCGGCGCCGAGTTCGACGCGTGGGTTCTCGCTAAAGAAGATGTATCACTCCGCGATCAGCGCATTTAAGCCGTTCAAGCGATCGCGATCGCCCGAGCGCGCGGGGAAGGGTACGGAGACGGGGAAGACGCTCCGAAGGCCGAAGGCGCGCCGCGCCGTAAACGCGAACGCGAAGAACGCGACTTCGTCGTGGTTTTGGGTATTCGATAGCCCGAAATCCGATCCCCCAGCGAACGACGAGAACGAGTCGGGTGCAGTGGTGAATGATATGTCGATCGAGGAGGGAGCGAACGTGCTCGGGGAAATCAATCGAGATTTCAGCGCAAACGCGCGCGAGACGACGACGAGATTGACGACGCAGCCGAAGAATGCTTTACACGTGAGGAAGACGATTCGAAAGAAACCACCGGTCGCTCCAGCGGCTTCGAAGTACCATAGAAGACGCACCGAACCACTGAAGAATGGACAGGTTCGAAAGTGTTCGAGGTGCGCGATCGAGGGCGACAATTCAATCCACTGGCGTCGATCGTACGATTCGAAGAGTCCATTCTTCGGGTCAGACCTGTGTGATCGGTGCGGCAAAGCGGAATCGCGCGCATTAGCGAAGCTAAACTCTTCTACGGCGAAGGTTGTTGTGGCGAATCGACGTCGTACTGATACTCGCGCAATGCCGCGCCGTCGATGAAGCGCGCGCCTGTGACGAGAACGACTGAAATGAAGGAATCTGATCTAGAATGTGCTATGAAGAGTTGTAACTGCTGCTATGTGCGTGTATCGTACATGATGAATCAATCAAATCGGTGTCCCGAAGTCCGCGTCGACTGGGTTCTTCCAGTGGTTAAAGTCGTTGAATTGTTCCTCCGCCACGCTTCCCGTCACCGGGCACGTATCTTCAATGGGCGGGAACATTTCGTGCGCGAGCTCGTTGACCTCGGACAACGTGTACTGCTTCACTCGCTTTGTCGTCTCGCACACGACCTCGCCTTTCGGGTTGATCGTGAATACGCGGTGTTGAGGCACGCCCACGGCGAGGTAAGACTCCACGTCTGTATCTCGGTTCCCGAACCCTGCATGAAAAGGATTCCACCCGGGTGGGAACAAGTTGCGAATGTCTTGCAAGCATCGAATCTTGAACCGCTGAGGGTTCCTCGTGACGACTTCGCGAAACAACGCTTTGGACAAAGGATCCGGCGCGCACATCACCGGCCCTTGCGCGAGCGTCTTGTCGCCCTGACGAAGCGACGACAGGTACTTTCTAGTTCCCGAAGCGTGCGAAATCGCTCGCGAAGTCAAGAACATCATCTTGTATCCGTTGTCGGTGATGTTGCTGTAAAGCGACGCGACACCGTCGTGACTCCAGTCTTTACCGACCATCGGTGCGAGATGGCCGAGGACGTCACTCTTCGTGATCGTCCCGTCGACATCACTGATGACGAGCTTTATGTTCCAATCCCATAAATACACGAACGCCGAAACCTCTTGCAATCCCCACACGCGCGAGTTGAACGCGAACGAGATGGTATTGGTGCCGGGCTTGAGATCGAGCGACATCACTTCATCTTGCGTTAACTGCACGCGACGCACGCGACGACCTCGTCTCGGCGACGTCAACGCGTCGAAACCAACCGATCCGCCTGGCGCGTTGACCAAAGGCGACGCAGGCGCGTTGACGCGACCGTTCGAGGTCAACTTCCAGTTCGATGGCAAAGGAGTGCCGAACGCGAGGTGCGCCAAGACGTGCGGTGCTGCCGCGCTCCAAGGTAATGCCTTCGCGGGTGGTCCCGCCGGACTGCGTCGCGGTCGCACGACGAGCCCAGAATGTCCGATCAGCCCAGGGTGCGCCTTGAAGTGCTCGAGCGTCACCAAGTGCTTGTCGAACTCCTCCACTTTCCCCCCGCACAAGCTCAACTCCACGGCGGGCAACACGGTCATTCCGGCGCTTTGTAACGCATCCACCGCCGTCGCCACTTCCTCTTCGGACATCGTACGTTTCCCGTCTTCTACGTCCCCGCTCGAACCCGACGTACTCGGCCTCGTCGTCTTCGGCGGCGTCTCTAATCGAAGCGCCGACAGCGCCTCGACCGCCCCGACCTCGTCTTCATCCCCGGTTCCTAACTCTATATCACCTTCCTCATCTTCGTCCTCGTCGTCGTCGAAATCGTCCACACCGTCCGCGAAGTACGCCTCGCCGTTGGATCCGAGCCGCATCGTCAGCTCGCTCAGCGTCCCGTTCACCGTCACCGTCACCACCTTGGCTTCGCGTCCTCGCAGGAACGACTGCGCGTTACCGAATCGCACGTAGAACGGACTCGCCCTGAGTCCTCCGTCGGGTTGTTTGATCACCAGCGTGTCTGCGAGCGACGCGCGAGGCGTTGATTAGTCGACAGTTGGATCTCTCGCGCGGGTCGCGTTCGCGTTCGCGTCGTTCGTACCTATAGCGCCGCTCGCGCTCGGGACGAGCGTGCTCACGGCGGCGACGGAGCCGCCGACGGTGCCCACGGCGACGGAGCCGGCGACATCGCGGATCTGGCGAAGCCGCGAGGCGAGGGTCTTGTTGTCCCCCATGACGCGAGGCGGGCACTGACGCGCGACGAACTGGAAAAAGTTGGAGATTTGATCACACGTATCGAGGAGTGAAAGTCGAGTCATGGTCTTGATTCGCGCGCGCGATGGCGTCACGCCGCGGGCGAGGACTTGGCGGCGCCCGCGCGGTGGTGCTCTCGAAGCTTTTGCGACATGTCATCCGGACGCAACGGGAAATCGCTGACTTGCTCGCACGATTCCAAAAGCATCTGCGGTCGATTTTTAGCGTGAAAGATGAAGAGACTTCCCGTGATGAAGCAAAAGTTGCGAGCGTTCTGACAGTAGCGCGCGTGGAGTAAAGCCTGAAGTCGTCCGCTTTCCATCGAGTTCGCGTCGTCCATCCAAAGGTTAAACGGATATCGTCGCGTGCCGGCGAAAATGCACAATCCCTGCTTCCCGCCTTCGTATCGGATGAGCTGCATGACGCCGTCGTAAAGATTGGATTGCGTCGGCTGAAGATCGACTAAAATTGTCGCCTTTTCGCGCGCAGCCGCGGCGACTAGAAGTTTTTGGTAATCTCGCGCGTCGCGCGGGTTCAGAATGTCCTTCGTCAGCCCGAGATGTCCCCAGTGACGCCAGTCTTCGATGAACAATTCTCGCTCTCTCCACCAAGGCAACAATCGTCGGTAGTCCCGGCTGTACTCTAACATGCCAAACGATGCGAGAGACGCTCCGGCTGGGTCCCAGATTCCTCGAATGTTCTCAATCGCCAGCTTCTCGGCGAGCGCGAATTCACCGTGATAGAGTCTCGATCTGCCGTGCTTCGTGAAATACGGAGACTGACCAGCCAGCACGGTTTCCACGTTGACGCTGTTGCCGTTGTGATATACGTACGCGAGAACGCGTCCGTACTTATCGAGAGAGTACTCGCGCGCGCGAGACACCGAAGTCATGAACTCGCAGGTGTCGAATTCGATGTCCACCTCGACGTCGCCGCATCGACCATCCGCCGCCGATCCCAGACGCTTCTTGAGCCAATCGAACGCCTCCACGCCCGCCGGCGTGATCGGTTTGTACGCTTGCTCCTCCTTCTTCACCTCGAGCGATTCTTCGGTGTCGACGTAGATCAACCGCACGTCCACTTTCTCCCACGTCGTCGGGTCGACGCTCGACGCGTCGAGCTCGTCGCTCGGTATGCGAGACGTGGGTTCGCTGCCCACGACGAGCGAGTCTTCCCAACCGTCGCCCGTGGACGAGCGTTGCTGACCACCGTCGGGGTTGAGAAGCACGCGGATGGTCTTACCGTCGATGACGTGCGTGACGATGCAGTTGCGAATGAAAGTTCCGTGAAAGCTGTGCATGTTGGTTTCGCGTCGCGCGCGTCGCGCTGTGACGCCGTCGATATCGCGAATGAAATCTAATATAACAACGAACCGCACGCGATGGCGGTGATGGCGACGGAAAAGTTATCGTCGACGATGGACGTGATCGGTAACGATTCCACGAGCGCGCACGCGAAAGCGATGATGAGCGTGACAAAGTACGTCGTCGGCGTGGCTTCGATGAAGCCAAACGCGTCGAAATACGCCAATAATCTGCGTCGGCGACGAAACGAAACGGCGCGATGTCAGTCTTCGAGATCGAGCGGACGCGCGCGCGTCGAAAGCACACCCCGACGCATCGCGAGCGATATCGCGCGCGAATCGCGAATCGCAAATCGCGAATCGCGAATCGCGTTTATCAATCGAAACGCACCCGCTCGCGACGCCGAATCCGCCCGCCACGAACCCCGCGCTCCCAGCGAAACTCTTCTCCTCGTTCCACGGCAGCGCGTTCCCTTTCCCGAACTTCCGCCCGACGAGATCCGCGAATCCATCACCGCCGCACATCATCGCCATCGCGACTATTCCAATCGGATTCGTCCGCCAATACGCGCTCGTGCACGCGGCGAGCACCGCCGTGTAATACAACGGCCCCTTCAACAGCTCCTCCTTCCCCCCCTCTCGGCTCACGGCCCGCACCGCGCTCGCGTTCTTAATCATCCCCGACCCTATGCCGAATAATCGCACCCCCTGCGCCAGCGGGATCGCCGCCGCGAAGAATCGCGCCGCGCCGCTCGCGCTAAACAGCGGCCACGTGCACGCGAAAAACGTCCCGCTCGTCACGTGCACCAACTTCCTCGACGTCGTCGACGCGAACGCCCCGCGGTCGGCGAGCGCGTCGAATGCTTTCACCCACACGAACGCGCCGATCGTCGTGAGCGCGCTCGCGGCGACGTCGCGCGGCGTTTCGTCGACGGAGGCGACAAACTGCGCGACGGCGTCAAAGACCATCGGCGCGGACGCGCGCGCGTCGATCGCGCGACGTCGCGCGCGAGAGAGACGTCGCGCGCGCGCGCCGCGCGTCTCGCCGCGCGACGGCGCGGCGCGCGCGCGCGAGGCGCGAGTCGTCGCGCGCATGCGCGCGGGGACCGTGCGGCGCGCTTTGACGCCGCACTCACGCGCGCGCGCGCCGACGCGACGATCGAACGCGCGCGAGGGCGTCGAACGCGATGTGCGTCGCGCGTCGAGCGCGCTCGAGCGACGCGCGAGGCGCGAGGCGAGGCGCGCGCGGACGGTTTTCACCGCCGCCGCCGACCGCGACGACCGACCGACTGACGACGAACGACGACGACGGCGACGCGACGCGCAGGTTTAAGCGACGGGACTGGAACTACATGCACGCCCGCGATGGGGACTCGTCGAGCGATTCGGATTCGGTCGAGTCCGCGGGACCGGAGGCGCGGTCGAGCGATGAAGAAGCGAGCGCGAGCGCGAGCGACGACGACGACGACGACGAAGAAGAAGAAGCGGCGACGAACGAGGAGGCGACGTCGACGCGCGAGAGGTATGATGACGCGCGAACGATGATTGAAGACGCGTTAAAAGGAGATTCTGACGCGAAGAGCATCGCGGCGAAGTGTCGGGCGTGTCCGGGGACGCTGTTGTTGAGCGCGGCGAATATGCGCGCGCACGCGGCGAGCAAGCGACATCGAAAGAATTTGGAAAAACTCGGAAGGGCGAACGACGAGACGTTCGTGTGTTTTTATCCCGCGGTGCGCGAGGATGATGGAATCGTGAGCGACGGGGAGGCGGAGACGCACGCTGAACGCCTGGCGCGATTGCGGGCGCAAAAAATTTTACGCTCGGCGGAGGGCGAGCGGGCAAAGGGTGGAAAGTTTTCGCTCGATCAGTTTGATTCTTCCGGTGACGAAGCCTCTGATGATGAGTCGGACGGCGATGACGACGCGAAAATGACGAAACGCTTGGCGAAGAAGGAGTTCGCGAGAAAAGTGAGCGATAGCGCGCCCAAGGAGAAGGAGAAACGTTCGAGGCGTCACGCGCAGAGCAAACGCAAATCCGGCAAGAGCAAGCCTGGGAAGAGGCAGCGCATGGCGATGAAGAGCGCGACGTGATGCAGTGTGGTAGTCTGGGCGTTGTATTAAGACAGTGATCAATTGGAATGGAGTGGCAAGTGTCGGTATCGTGCTTATCGCGTGCAGGTGTAGTGAAAGGGTCGTTCATCAATCCCGTTGACTTTGCGGCCTTCGCGGCGTAGCGAGATTCACTCGGCGCCGCGGCCGACTCCATCCAGTTTCGCTTCTTGCTTTGCTATTCTTGCGTCATCGCTATCCGTCGTCGTCGTCGTCGTCGTAGTAGTAGTAGTCGCGGTGAGATCACCCGAACCCGAAGTCTTCAACAGCGAGGTGTGCCCGTCTTGTTTTGATTTGTTCTCAGCGGCGTCGCCACTGCTCGAAGGGACGGCTTCGGTGGTTTTGTCCGAACCGGTTTTGTCCGATCCACCATTCTCGCTTCCGGTCGCGCCAGATCGTCTCCACAGCAACGCCGGTCGCGGGGCATGGTTCTTCGCCGCGTACAACCCGCACGCGTTGCACAGAGATCCGATTCCGTCCTTATCCTTCCTCCAAAACGGCGTCTCGGTCGATTTGCAGTTGACGCAAATCTTTTGCTTTTGCGCCTTGACGTTCGTCGACGCCTTGACCGTCGCCTTGCGCGCGCGAATCGATTGCGTCACGCCCCCCTTTCGTCCCGCGCGACCGCCTTTCCCGCCCTTCTTGGCCCCGCCGCCGCCGCGTCCCGTGCGCGCGCTCGTCGCTTCGCCGCCGTACGCCGCCGCGCCCATCGCCGGCGTCCCGTACGCGCCGCTAAACGGTGGCGAAGCGCCCATCATCCCCGCGTACGCCTGCACGTTGTACGTCTGCGACTGCACGTACGCCACGTACGCCGCGTACGACGCCATCATGTGCGGTCCCATGGCGGCGAGCGCGGCGTTCTGTCGTTCGCAGTACGCCGCCCGCATCGCCTCCGGCGTCATCGTCGTCATCATCTGCTGCGCGTACATCGCCTGCGTCGCCATCCCTTCGAGCGCGATCGCGCGTTCGTCCCCTCCCGAGCCCTCGCGCGCGGCGTCCGCCGGCGTCCAGCTCGGCGCCGCATTGCCCGCGTTCGGCCCCATCGCGTCCTCCTCGCTCGTCCCGACCCCCCCTCGCGCCTCGCCTCGCCGTCCTATCGACGTCTCGCGACGTTTACCTTCGCGCACCGCGCGCCGAGCTCGTTCGCGCGCCTCCTCGCGTCGTCACCGTCCCCGATCGTCGCCTCGCGCTTTCGCGATGTTATCCGCGCGCGTCCTCGCGATCGATCGCCGCGCGTCCGGCGCCCGCGCGCGCGTCCGCCGCCGCGCTTCAGCGCGCGCGTCCGCGACGCGCGCGTCGACCTCGCCGCGGCGTCGCGACGCCTCGCGCGCGCGTCCTCGCGCCGCGCGTCGACGTGCGCGGCGCACCGTATCGCGACGCGACGACCAACCGCCGCGCGATCGGATCGCGCGCGCGCGATCGATCGCGCGCGCGCGACGTCGATCGCGACGGCGTCGATCGCGCGCGCGGCGTCGATCGACGCGCGTCGATCGCGCGCGCGGCGATCCGATCGAGATCGAGATCGCGCGATCTTTGGATGGTTGGTTTTACGGGTCGCGCGCGCGCGTATTCAACGAGGTTTGAGCGGTGATAGAAACGCGCGAAATCGACCGACGCGGGAAATTGGCGGGAAAAGACGCCGCGCGCGCGCGGGCTGGCTGTTGAAGTCTAGAGTCTAGTTGAAGTCTCGCGGGCGGTTAAGGATGCCCGTGAAGCTCGCGCGCCGAGTCCCAGAGGGCGGTGGCGCGGAACACGCGCGCGCGAGCGGTGGCGAGGGCGTCGGCGGCGACGCGCGCGTCGGCGGCGTCGGCGAGACGCGCGACGAGCGCGCGAGAGGCGAGGAGTTGCGCGCGCGTCGGCGTCAACTCGGCGCGCGCCGTCGGACTCGACGGCCCGCGACGCGTGTCGGCGGAGTCGAAGTCTCGAAGTAAGCTTTCCGCTCGGGTGTGCGCGGCGAGGGCGTAGACGTCGAGCGTGCGTCGTCTGGACGCGCGCCAAATTCGCGCGAGCTCGCGCAGGTGCGAGTACGACGTGAGCTCGCGGACGTCGGCTTTGCCCAAAGCGAGCGCGTCGGCGTGTTCGGGTGGTTCGACCAACTGGAGCGTCGAAAGATATTCGGATAGCGCGCGAAGTGCTTTCGTTTCGACGCGCAAGCGCGCCGAGTGCTTGTCGCGCGAAACGACGTCGCCGTCGTACGAGTCCGTTTTGAGCGACTCTTCGTCGGCGCCGTACATCGCGACGTACTCTTCCTCGTCCTCAGTATCTGTTCCGTTCGCTGCGAAAACATCCTCTTCTTGATCCCACACATCGTCGTCTCGAGTGGGCGCGGCGTCTTCGCGGTCGGCTAGTAAAATTGGCTCAGCCTCGACGAAGTGCGCTCGCGCCACGTCGAGAAGCTCGACGAACGGCTTGTACGTGTAATCGGCCGTAGTCGCCAGCTGCAGCATGATTTCCTGATGCTTTACAGCTCCCTCGTCGTCCGCGCCGCACACGAATCGTCTGAAATCGTCCTTGTCGACGCGAAACCGATCGTTACTCGAGCCGTCCGGCTCGACGTTCTCCTTGAAACAAAACCCGTATCGCAAGAGCAAATCTGTGTTCCCTTTGGCTCCGTACGTGATGTGCAAGAACTCGCCGGCTTTAAAATTGCGAAGCGCCTTCATCGTGACTTGCCCGTTTCCGTTGAAGCCGTCGGAAGAAACGTACGACACCTCGCGCGGTCGTTTGTGATTGGCAAAGTCCATTCCGGGAGCCATGAAGATGCCGCAAAAGTCCATTCTTCGAAACATGTCTCGCCATGGATCATTCGAAACCGGGTTCGGCGACTGAAACGAACGCGACATGACAACCGCATACGCCCAACGAAACTCCCCCGCCGTGATTTCATTGCCCCTGGAGCCCGTTGGCACTCGACTGGACGAGTTTCCATACGTCACCTGGGACACAATTTGACTATACGTAAGCTCAACCGCGCGCTCGATTCGGTGACGCTCGAGAATCAGCCAACGTAAGTCGGCGTTGCACCGAGGCTCGTACCCGTACGCCGCTTTGCTTTCGCCGTATCCGAATAAATTGACGAAATAAGGCATCGGGAGGTACGCCGGAATGAAGGCTTGATACTCTTCGAGCGTCGGCAACTTGCTCAAATACTCGTAATGCGACGAACTTTTACCCTTTTTCTTCTCCAACGCGAGAAAGCAACACAACAACGTTTCATCGAGCGTCAAGTGTAACTGTTCGCTCGTCGGATCGATGACGTACCCGTCGCCTTCAAAATCTTCCTTTTTCGCCCACGGAGCCAGCGCCCTCGCGCGACGCGTTCTTCGCCATTGTCTCAATTCCTGCCTCGACACCAGCGTTCGCACCGCGGCCGACGACTGCACGAGAAGCCAATACCTCGCCAACTCCGCCAACGCCGGCGTTCGCGCGCACGACTGCGCGGTGATCAACTGTCGCGGTCCGCGCAACTCCAGCACCGTCTCGCCTCTCGCGGCGTCTCGCGTAAACCGCAACCCGTACCCGCGCATCTCCCTCGCCCCCGCGCGCCCCTCATCGCGTTCACCGTCCTCGAACGCTTCCCTCGCCACCTCCAACAGCGCCTTCGCCCCTCGACGATCGTCCTCCGAGTACGCGACTCGCGCGCGAGTCGCTTCAACCGTCTCCTCAACCGTCTCCTCATCCGTCGCGTCCGCCTCCGCGCGCCGATCGCGCTCGATCGCCGCCTCCGACGCGCGCGCGCGCACCTCGATCGCGCGCGCCGATCGCGCGCGCGAGAGATCGAGCACCCATCGCGCGAACGCGTCGCGCGCGTCCGGCGCGTCGTTCGCGCCGTCATCTCCGGCGCGCGTTCGACGCCGTTTCCTCCCGCGCGCGCGCGTCCGCGCGCCTCGCGCGCGCGCGCGCGCGTCCGAGGCGTCCGCGCCGTCGTCGCCGTCGCCGTCGTCGTCCGCGCGCGCGCGCGCGCGTCCGAAGAGTCGCGCGAGCGCGCGCATCATCGAATCGATTCGCTTCGCGCGTCGCACACTGCCGCGCGCCGACCGCGCCGCGCATGCTCGTGCGCCGCGGCGCGCTCGCGCGCGCCGTCGTGCTCGTCGGCGCGGCGATCCCGTGCTCGACGTTCGCGCTGAAGATGCGCGAGGACGCGGCGAAAGATCCCGCGGAGGCGGCGCGACGACGCGACGACGACGACGGCGCGTGAGGCGCGCGCGACGACGCGACGACGACGACGACGGCGCGCGAGGCGCGCGCGAGGCGCGATCGCGATGACGCGGCGCGCGCGAGGCGTCGCGGCGGCGGTCGCGCTGGCGACGCTCGGCGCGGCGGCGACGGTCGAAGAGGACGAGGGCGACGCGGCGACGCTCGCGCGAGGGACGGCGCGCGCGGCGTACGCGGCGGCGACGGTGGCGACGATGGTGGTGGACTATAAGCTCGCGAAACGCGAGACGTGGCGAAGCGAGGGCGGCGCGCACGATAGGAACGCGAAGCGGTTGCACGCGATGTGCGGCGCGAACGGAGGACTGTACGTCAAGGCTGGACAGTTCGCGTCCACCGCCGGCGGCGTGCCGGAGGCGTACGCGCGACGGTTGAGTAAGCTGCAGGATGAGGTGGCGCCGTCGCCGCGCGACGCGGTGCTGAAAGTGGTGAGGAATGAGTTCGGCGGTCGCGCGCCCGAGGCGCTGTTCGAGACGTTTGAACCCGAACCCATGGCGGCGGCGTCGTTGGCGCAAGTGCATCGCGCGGTGTTGAAGAGCGGACGGACGGTGGCGGTTAAGATCCAGCGACCAGGGCTCGAGCGGTCGATCGAGAGCGACATATCGACGATGAGCGCGCTGGTGCGCTTCACCAGGCTCTTCTTTCCGTCGTTTGATTTCGGTTTCATGGTGGACGAGTTCAAGTCAAGACTGGAAAAGGAGATCGATTTCGAAGCGGAAGGACGGAACTGCGAACGGCTCGGATTGGCGTTCGCGGACGACGCCCGCATCGACACCCCAGAGGTTTTCTGGGATTTAACCACTCGTCGCGTGTTGACGATGGAGTTCATCGACGGCGAGAAACTGACGAACATCGAAGGGATGCGCGAGAAAGGTCTCGACCCCGAGCACGCCGCGCTCGCACTGAGCGATTGTTTCGCGCGCATGCTTCTCGTGCACGGGTACATCCACGGAGATCCTCACCCTGGAAATTTGCTCTGCCGCGCGCATCCCGACGGAAGCGGGCGAACGCAAGTCGTGCTGTTGGATCACGGCTTGTACAGCGAGCTCACGGAGGAATCGCGCAAGGCGATGTCAAATTTATGGATCGCTATCGCGGTCGGCGACAGCGTCCGCGCGGTGGCCGCCGCGAAAGCTTTGCAAGTGCCGGATGAATTCGCGTGGCTCATGCCGCTCGCGTTGGCGAGAAAGACGTCGAGCGGCGAACCGGTGGATCGACGAGTCCTCGAGAAGCAGTGGGCCGACGACAAGGCCAAAGGCGGCGCCGGGCGTCCAGGTCTCGGCGAGGCCGCGATCATCGGCAACAATTTATCGAAAGAGATGATCATCGTGTTACGAGCGAACGCGCTGGTGCGAAACGTCATCAAGGCGCTCGGTGACTCGCGCGAGAGCTCCATCGCCGCGCTCGAGATGAAGCGTCAGTGGTGCAACGTGCGCTACGCCGCGCTCGGTCTCATCGTCCCGCGCGCTCTCGGTGCGTCTTCCATCTCGCGCGGCGTCTCCACGCGGCGTAAACTTCTTTGGCGCGCGCGTTCTTTCGGCATCTTCGCGCGCGTCTCTCGGCGCGCCTTCGCTCGCGTCTTCGCGCGTCGTCGGAGCGCGCCGCCGTAGCCCGCGTTGCAATTTTATTCTTTACGTGACTCCCGCGCGCGCGTCTCGCCTCGGCGACGTCATGTCGTACGCCTACCTCTTCAAATACATCGTCATCGGCGACACCGGTGCGTCCGACGCGCCGCGTCGCGCCGCGTCGACGCGCCGCACCGCGACGACGCGCGCACATTCTCGTTACGCCGCTGACCGAACCCACCGTTTTCCGCGCAGGCGTGGGGAAATCGTGCCTGCTCCTGCAGTTCACCGATAAGACGTTTCAACCCGTGCACGACCTGACGATCGGCGTCGAGTTCGGGTCGCGCATGGTGAGCGTGGCGAGCAAACAAGTGAAATTGCAGATCTGGGACACGGTGCGAACGCGAACGCGAACGCGAACGCGAACACGAACGAAGACGCGAAAAGAACGCGCGACGATCGACGCGGACGATCTGTGGCGCGCGGCAACTGACGTGCGATCGACGCGCGCGCGCAGGCGGGACAAGAGAGCTTTCGAAGCATCACGAGGAGCTACTATCGAGGCGCGGCGGCGGCGCTGCTCGTGTACGACGTGACGCGCAGGGAGACGTTCGATAACCTCTCGACGTGGTTGCAAGACTGTCGCGCGCACGCGAATCCAAACATGGTGATCACGCTCGTGGGGAATAAGGCGGACATTTCGCACAGGCGCGCGGTGTCGACGGAGGAGGGGGAAATGTTCGCCAGGGAGAACGGTTTGCTCTTCGTCGAGGCGAGCGCGAAGACGGCGGATCACGTCGAGGACGCGTTCATCGCCACCGCGCGCGAGGTGGTGAAAAATATCGATGCCGGATTAGATGTGAAGGACGAGAGTAACGGAGTTAAGCTCGGATACGTCGCGGGAGGAGGCGCGTCGGACACCGTCGGCTTGAACGCTCCGCCGCGCGTAGAACAGAGCGGATGCTGCTAGCGTCGCGCGACGCGATGCCAACGACGAAGAACTTAGAAACGCGCGCATCATGTCAATTGTATGATTTCTCTGTACACTAACCGCCTCCGCCGCGCCATCGCCGAGCGACGCCGCGACGCCCGCGCGGATAACCGCCGCGACGCCGCGACTCGCCGCAAATCGCCGCGCGCGGTGCCATGGCGAACCGCTACGGCGACGCGGGCGATGAATCTCCCATAACGTCCGCGCGCGCGAGCGATCTCGCGCGCGCGCGCGTCGACGGCGCGCGCGGCGAGAGCGCGAACGCGTTTTCACAATCTGGGGGGACAAAAGAAGATGGCCCACGCTCGCGGAAAAAACGCGCGGTGTCGCCCATCGACGCCATCTGGCAGCCCGAAGACCTCGTCGTGGGACGAAAATCGGTCGTCCCGAAGGAGTTGTCGACGTCGATGCGCGCGCTGTCGGACATCGGGAACGCGGGCGCGGCGCCCGCGCGTAAGGCTGACGCGCCGAACGAAATAGACGTGGAGTCGTACTTGCTCGGACAAAAGCACGCGCTGGAATCGGCGTTCGATAAATCGTTACCGCAGAGACAGTTATTGGGGGCGTTGCAGCTCGCGCTGCACGACGTGCGCGAGAAGACGAGCAAGTTGGAGGCGTCGAGTTCGGAAATCGAAGGCGCCGTTCGGCGTTCCGAGGGCGTCCAAAATCAAGTGACGGGCGACGTTCGCGCGCTGACGACGTCGACGATTCCGGCGATTGAACGTGCGATCGGCGAGCTGCGATCGCGCATGGATGCGGAGGAACGACGGAAGACGATGTCATTGACGGCGTTGGTGAAGGAGACGGCGATGCGAACGCTCTTCGGCGTCACGTCGCTCGAGACGGCGGTGGGGAACTTCACGCGATCCGTGCTGTTCCCTCCAATCAATGAGGGCGATGCGTCGGCGGTGGACGCGGTGGACAAGGTCGATGCGACTCCAGAGTACGCGCAAACGCTCGGCGCGATTTTTCTCCTAACGGCGCTCGAACTCGCCTCGAGAACGAACGAGTACATTCGCTCGAGAGCACCGCCGAGCGTGCAACGGACGACGACGACGTTTACGTGGGGTTTAAATGCATGTCGCACACTGGTGTGGGCAGCGGCTGCGATTGAATGTCTACAATTCACGAAAGTGCGCTGTCACGCGCTCGCGTCGATCGCGTACGCAGCCGCGACGGAGACGACGGACGAAGTCAAAGAAGTGAACACCAGCGACGACGACATGAGATGAACATCGCGCGATTCGCGCGCTCGACTAGCGCGCAAAAAAGAAGCATCTGTAACATAATTCTTCCCTTGGCAGCTTTACGGCGCGATAGGGGAAAGAACCCTCTCTCGCGCGCGCCGCGCGCGCTCGCACTCCACGACGCGCATTCGAGCCGCGCGCGCGCGCGGAACGTAGGATGAATAGAACCAATCAAATCGCACCAGTCAGCAGAACGCCGTCGCGCGCGACCGAGCGCGCGCGCGCTGAGACCTCGGTGATACGCGGTTCTGTTCTGAGCAGTTCTTCGTTTGACGCCGTGGACAACGCCGCGCTGGAGACGCCCTCGGACGAGCATTCGTTCGATACCGATGAACACGTTAACGTGGATGACGGCGACGACGTCGATGACGCGCGATCGACGCCAGAGACGGTGGAGGAGACGCAGCGTTCGAACGGTGCTTCGTTGCACGCCTCGGACGCGACTTCGGCGACGACGAAAGGCGACGAGTCGCGCGATGAGGTTTCGCTGGAAGAAAATACGGACCCGCGAGCGAACGAAACGAACCCGACGAAGAAGCCGACGGGCGAGACGGCGACGTGCGGGCTCTCCAAGAACGTCGCCTTACTCGTGAAGACTGGCCACGTGAAGTCGATATCAAAGCGTAAGGCGAAAACAACCACGGTGTCGCAGAAGAAACCGTCGAACGAGGTGGCGCCGGTGGAAATGCCGCGCGCATCGCGCGCGCTGACGACTGCAAACGACAAGCGCTCGACCGCACACACGTGGAAGTCGTGTCCGTTTGCTATTGCGCAAGGATCCGAGCCGGCGCCCGCCGGATCGCAACAGTGCGGTAACTGCAGAGCGTTGGATTTGTTTTATCTTGATTCGTCGTGGAATCAATGACCGACGCCAGAGACGCATTTTAGCCTAACGACGTATATGTATGCACACGCTTATTGATTTTATCGCGCGATCGATTGAAATATTGAATATTGAAATAGTAATCGTCGCCGCGGCGCGGCGACGTCGCGCGATCGGTTTCTCTCGCTTCTACTACGCGAGGCGTCAATTTAACGTACAATCATATCGCTGTGCTGAGAATTAAAAGCTGCGTCTAAGACGCACAAGTGAACGAGACAGAAGTATGAAACTAGCAGCAAGAGCTCTTCGCGTTGACGCTGCGACCTTCGCCCGGTCGCACGGTGTTTCCTCGCGGACCCGCGTTCATTTGCGGTTGGCTCGCCATGCGGTTCTTAATTTCGTTCGCCATGGTCATGAAAGCTTGCTCAACGTTCGTCGCATTCTTCGCCGACGTCTCTATGAACGGGATCCCAATCTCATCCGCGAACGCCTTCGCCGTCGCGTAATCCACCACCTTTTGACTCGTCAAGTCGCTCTTATTCCCCACCAGCAACTTGTTCACATTTTCGTTCGCGTAGCGATCGATCTCGTTCAACCATCCCTTCACCGCCTCAAAACTCTCCATGTCGGTCACATCGTACACGACGATGATGCCGTGCGCGCCGCGGTAGTACGACGACGTGATCGTCCGAAATCGTTCCTGCCCCGCGGTGTCCCAAATTTGAAGCTTGATCGTCTTACCCTCCAGCTCCACAGTGCGAATCTTAAAATCAACCCCGATCGTCGAGATATACGTCCCCGTGTACGTATCGTCCGCGAAGCGAAGCAACAGACACGACTTACCGACGCCCGAGTCGCCGATGAGCTGCGCGCGCGCGTCGATAGATCCGCCCTCGTCAGTCCTCGCGTCTCCCTCGCCTCCGTTCGCGCCTCCCGCGCCCGCGCGTCGATCCCGTCCTCGTCCGCGTCGCCTTCGCTCGCGTCCGCGCGCGCCCGTCCCTCGATCCCTCGCGTCACCGCGCGTCGCGGTCGAGCGTTCGCGTCGCGACGATCGCCCGTCTCAACGGCACGTCGCGCGTTCGCGCGCGCGTCGCGTTCGCGCGCGCGCGCTCGCGTCGCGCGCGCGCGCGCCGAGGCGTCGGTCGTCGCGGCGACTCGTTCGACGCACCAGGAGCTTGAACAGGTAATCGTACTCGGGATTCATCGTCGCGCGCGCGAGATTCTGGCGCGCGCGGGCGTCGCGCGCGCGCGATGGCGCGCGATTTAGCGCCCCGAACCCTAGTGCGCCGGTGTGTATAGAAGGACCAATTGAGAGCATCACGAAGTCAACTGTTTTGGCGGCGGCGCGACGCGCGCGCGCGCGCGCGCGGCCGCACACGACGACGCGCCTCGCGCCGTCGACGCGCGCAAACGTCGCTCGCACGCCGCGCGCGCGTCGCGCCGCCGCGCCCGCGACGCGCGACGCGCGGGAGCGCGCGAAAACGACGCGCGAACGCCTCGCGAGGCGGCGCCGACATGACGCACGCGCCGATGGACGCCGACGGCGCGGGCGCGAGGGGCGACGGGGACGCGCGCACGGCGAATCTGGTGGTGACGAAACCGAAGGACATCGGCGACGCGGATTTCGCGAATTATTTTTGCACGTACGGGTACCTGTATCACCAGAAGGACATGCTGGAGGATCAGAATCGAATGACGGCGTACAGCGACGCGGTGCGATTGAATCCGGATTCGTTCAAGGGGAAGGTGGTGCTGGACGTGGGGACGGGATCTGGTGTGCTCGCGATGTGGGCGGCGCAAGCGGGGGCGAAGAAGGTGTACGCGGTGGAGGCGACGCACATGGCTGTGCAAGCGAGGAAAATCGTCGCGGCGAACGGGCTGAGCGACGTCGTGGAGGTGATACAAGGATCGATGGAGGAGGTGGAACTGCCGGAGAAGGTGGACGTGATCATCAGTGAATGGATGGGGTACTTTTTATTGCGCGAGTCGATGTTTGATTCGGTGCTGTGCGCGAGGGATAAGTGGATGAAGCCGGGAGGGGCGATGTTTCCGTCGCACGCGAAGATGTATCTGAGCGCGATTAAGTCGAACAAGAGTGGGCAAAAATATCAAGAGCTTCAAGAGAGCTTGAACGTGTGGGAGGATTTCGTGCGGAACACGCACGAAAATTATGGCATAGACTTGTCGTGCATGAACGGCGAATACGAAGATGAGCAAAAAGAGCACTATTTGAACACCGCGGCGTGGGTGGACATTCACCCGTCGCAAGTCATGGCTAAGCCGTTTACGTTGGCGAGCTTTGACTTGAACACGTGCACGATGGACGACATCAAAGTTCTTCGCGACGTCGACTTCAAGCTGCGCCTGTTCGATGGACTCGCAGGGCCTTCGGGGGAGACGCGCGTCGGCGCGTTCGCGGGCTGGTTCGACGTCACGTTCGCGGGATCCAAGGAGAACCCGTGCGAGAACCCGGTCGAGCTCACGACAGCACCGGACGCGAACGGCGCCACGCACTGGGGTCAACAAGCGTTCTACATGTTTCCTGAGGTATACGCCAGCGATGGTCACTTCATTTCTGGTAAGTTTGACATGGTTCGTCGCAAGGAAAACCAACGCCTGTACAGCGTTCGGATGAACTGGACGCAGTCCGACACGGACGCTGGGCCGCCGAACGAGTCCATCGGCACGCGTGGGATCGTTTGGCAGATTGAGTGAGCGCTCAACCCTATCACTAATACTAGTACGGTTTAACCAAAGCTCACGCACATTTTTCCGCACGTCTCGTCCGTCTCTAGTCCGCGTTGACTGTTTGACTCCCCAACGCGCGACGACCTCACTCGCACGCGCGCGGCGATCGCGCTCCATGTCCGCCGCGAGCGCCCTTGCGAGCGCGCGCGACGCGTTCGACGACGAGGACTACGACGAATCGCTGCAAATATGCGACGACGCTCTGGGAACCGGCGACGAAGGTGAAAAAGTGGCGCTGCTGTGTCACCGCTCCAAGACATTTCTAGCGGTCGGGCTCGCGCAAGAGGCGTTCGCGGACGCCGTAGACGCGGTGGCGCTCGAGGGCGACAACTCCGAGGCGCTGCTCAGGCTCGGGATCGCGGCGTACGAGATCGGGGCGTATGCAAAGGCACGGGAAGCGCTCGAGCGCGGCGTCGGCGCCGAGCCGAGCGGGACGAGCCGACGCGCGACAACGATGAAGTGGCTCGAAAAGGCGAAAACGGCGGAAATGAAGGCGAGAGATGGCGGCGAAGATGCATCGCCACACGCGAACGACGAGCGTTTCAAGCGGGCGTGGTATCAGTCGCAGACGCACGCGACAGTGGAAATTTTCGCGCGAGGCGTCACGGCGGACGCGTTGACGTTGGATTTCAACGACGCTTGCGATGTGTTGCGGGTGACGATAGATGCTTTGAGTGGGGGCGATGCGCACGCGAAAATGTATGATCCATACATTTTAGAGCTGAAACTTTTCGGGGCGGTCGATCGCGAAAGTGGTGTGGTCAACGTGTCGCCGGCCAAGGTGGAGATTCGCATGAAGAAGAAGACACCCGGACACTGGAACGATCTCGAGCGACGGCCGGGAGGCGGATTATCGACATCGTCAGTGAACGCGTACAGTGAAGTAAAACCGCAAGCTGACAAGCGCACGGCGAAAGATTGGGACGCTCTGGAGGCAGAGCTTGACGCCGAGCTCTCGGAAGAAAAGCCCGAAGGCGAAGCGGCGTTGAACGAGCTTTTTCAAAAGATTTACATGAACGCAGATGATGACACTCGGCGCGCGATGAATAAATCATTTCAGGAGAGCGCCGGGACGGTCCTGAGCACGGATTGGAAAGACGTGGGCTCAAAAACTGTCACTCCTGAGGCGCCGTGATGGAAACGCGCAATTTAGAGATCGGTACGAACACACGGGTTTAGATTTGATGAATTCACACCGCACTAGTAAAGCTATGATTTGCGACGTCGTCTTTTCGCGCTTAAAAACAAATCGTGTCCAGCATCACCCCGAGCGTCTGCACGATGTTATCCGCCATGAGCTTTTGCACGTTCTCGCTGAGATGTTTCTTCGGATCCTGCCGGCCGACGTTTTTCACCACGAGCTCTTGCGCCGTCAGCTTGTCCTCCTCCACGACGGCCTTTTCGTACTTGGTCGCCAACTCCTTGAGCTCGAGCACGACGTTTTCGTTTTGCTTCTCTTGCTCGTCGAACTTGTTCACCTTCAAACCCGCGCTCCACTTCGACTTGTTCAAATTCAACAACATCTTTTCTTCCAGCACCGATTTGGCGTACGAAATGCCGATGCTGTAGTAGTGCCTATTCAACCCGTGGATCAACGCGCTGATCGAAGGTTTGTTCAAGTGCCCCAGATTCGACGTCGTTTGTCTCGGCTCCTGACCGAGCATGATCGTCTGCGGATTAATCAATCGAAACGCATCGATCACCACCTTCCCTCGCACGCTCTGCACCGGGTCGATGACCACGGCGACGAGCCTCGGGTTCAACTGCTCGAACGACTGCTGCGTGTTTATGTCCACCCCCGACAGCCAGCACCCGAACCCAGGGTGCGAGTGGTACCAACCCACCACCATCTCCTCTCGCCCGGTCTGCTTCAACATGTCTAACATTTTCGTTTGAAACACCGGATCGACCGCCTCCACGCTGACCCCCGTGCCGCTCTGCGGCATCGCGAAGACGTCCACCACCGTCACCGTGTACTCATCGACGAACTGTCCGAGCATCAGGCCCATGACTTCCATCGGCACTCCCGCGCGACCTATTTCGAGCGACGGCGGCGTCCATCGGTCAGTCCACGCCCGCGCGTCGCGCACACGACCGCGATCGTCTCGAGATTTCGCGTCAGATCCAACAGTCAACTCGACGTTGATTCGTCGCTCGCGTCGCGCGCTCACCGTGTTTGAGCATTTTGAGCAGCGCTAAGCTAGATATGTACACTTGTTCCGCGGTGTCGACCTGCGCGGCGTCACCAGCGCCGGGCATGGCGCCGGGCATACCGCCAGATTGCATCAAGCGTTGCATGGCGAGAGGCTCGGTGTGCGGTGCGTCGTCGTTGCAACGAGGACTACGCGATCGGGCGAATCATGGTCGCTGGATTGTTCTCGAACGTATCGGGGTGAACTTCGTAAGAATCGAACCTCCAACCGAGCTTGCGCGCGGATGGTAGCGCCAGCCGCGTGAGCACGTCGGTCGGCGTCACGACGCGCAGAGGCGAGCCTTCTAAATCGACGACGAAGACGTGATGGATGGAGTTCTTCGCGAGCGCACCCAGGACGTCGATGAAATCAGCGTCCTCGGTGAGGGTAACGAGTGGAATGCGCGTGAGCGCTCGTGACTTGAGGTATCGTTCGACTGTGTCGCACAGCGCGTCGACATCGAACACGGCTTCGCGAATGTCGGATACGGAAAGGACGTCGATCAATTTACCGCGCGGTTCGTCGACCACGCCCAGACACGAGTGACCGGTGACGTGCATCATCACGAATGCATCGAGTAAGCGCGTCTCCGGGAACACGCACATGACGTCAGAGTCGGGGAAAACGCGGTGCGATTTCCGCGCGCCCAAGCCCAGCGACGTCAAGTTTCGACGCTTGAGGGCGTCGTCGAACGAATCGCTGTTGTCGTACAGAAACTGCACAATATCAGCTTGACTGACGAGCGCCTCGACAACCATCTTCTCTTTCATCTCATCCTTGTCGTCGGGTTTGAGCGAGTACGTGCACACGCGATGACACACGTGCGCCTGGCGAGGCGCGATGAAGTCCCCTGCGGTGACGATGTGGCGCAGGAAGCCGGATCGAACGAGCTCGAGAAGATCCGCATCCGCCGCCGCTACGCGACTCACCATTCTCCCGTCTTCCTCACTGTGTGTCTTTCGTCGCGCTTCTTTGAGCGTCATGTTCAGCACTTCATCGATCGCGTTTTTCACGTCCTCCGGCGAGATCGAGGAGAGCCATTCGCGGCGATGATTATCGAGTTCGACCTCTCGGCGCTCGACAGATTCACCGCTCAGCCGTTCCGCGGAAGTCACGGTTCGAAACGCGTGTCGAAGCACGCCCCACGCCGAGTGCACGTGAGGCTGCCCCGTCAACGCAGCCGTCTCCCGAACGATCTCTCGACCCGGCGGCTTCGCGCGTTGAATCGCCGCCGCGACGTCTCGGAGAATGTCGAAAACGCTGCACCACCCTATGAAAGTTTTCGCATCACCGGTGAGCACGGGCGCGCTCGACACGTTAAACGCGCGCATGAACTCGATACACTCCGACATACTGAGCGTGTCCGCGAGCATCAGAGGCGGCGTCCGATCGCTCTCGCCGTAGTATTCATCCAAGTAATCCTCCACGCGGTGGCTCCCGAGAAGTTTTCGCCCGCTCTCGAAGGATGCAAAGACGTCGCGGCGAAACGTTTCTTCCGCGGCGGCGAGCGAGTCGTCCTGCAACGCGTGAAGCGGTCGGCCGAGCTCGTCCTCGAGAAGTTTCGTTGTTTTTTGCTTTCGTTCTTCGATCGACATCGCGCGCGACGAGGCGATATGTGGCGTTTGACATGTGACGTTCGCGTCGGAGTCTCTCCGTGTATATGAAACAAAACTACTGTGACAGCCGGACGATCGGGTCAAAATCCACCGCCAATTTGAGCCTGCGCGCACAGCCCACTCGCTAACTTTGACTCCTCGATCGCCTTATCCCGCTCGGTCTTCATCAGCTCGTAGAGCTTCGTCTTCAACTCGAGCTCTTGTTGCAACACCTGCACCGTCTGATCGCGATTTAGCAACTCATTCTCCTTACTCTCGAGTTCGAGCTCGCGCTCCGCGAGCTCCTCGCGCAAATCTGCAAGTTGTTTCATTCGTCCCCGTCGATCGGGCTTTTCGCTCTTCGGCTTACTCTCCGCCGTTTCGGCGTTCGTCGTCGCGCTCTTCGATTCCGACTTCGTCGCCTCGGCGTTCGGCGCCGTCTCGCCGTTCGCCATCACCACCCCCGGCGCGCTCACCTCGGCCGCCGTCGACGCCTCACCGACGATTTCACCGCTCTGCGCGCGCTCGATCGTCGCATCGCCGCGCGCGACGCTCTCGACGTCGTCCGCCGCGCTCGCGCCGCCGCCGCTCGCCACGACGAGCGCCGCGCACGCCGCCGCCGCCGCCCGACCGAGCGTCCCAGCCGCGCGTCGCGCCGCGCCCTCGCGCGCGGCGTCGCCGTCGTCGAGCGCGACGCCCGTCGCGCGTCGACCGTCCGTCGCGCGCGTCCCTCGCGCGCCGCGCGCGTCGCGCGGCGTCGACCGCGCGCGACGTCGATTCGTCGCGTCACCGATTCGCGCGCGTCGTCGCGTCGACGCGACGCAGACGGCCGCGACGCGCGCGGCGTCGCGCGATCCGACGTGCGCGCGCGCCATGGCTCGCGCGCGCGCGCGCGTCGACGACGTTCGACGTCGTCGCGGTGTGCGGTCGGGCGCGCGCGCGAGGCGCGCGGACGGCACATCGACGCGCGCGGCGCCGATCGACGACGCCGCGATGCGGCGACGCGCGATGCACGACACGTTCGGGTACGGCGCGCAGCCCGGGCCGGCGCCGGGGGTGTACGCGCCGGGAGAGGGCGCGAACTCCGGGCCGGGGCTGATGCCGTTCGACGGGTCGTCGCAAAAGAAACGGAGAAACGCGGCCGCGGAGCGCATCAAGAAGACGTTCAACCCGTGGCACCTGGTCCTGGTGTTCATGACGCTGTTTCTGTACCTGAGTTATTACAGTCGCAAGGAGGTGGTGAGCAAAAGACGCGTGAGAAAGCACAAGGATGGGCTGGAGGGGGATTTGCGAGAGGCGCGAGCGCGAATGACGACGCTCGAACACGACCTGTTTGTGCGCAACAAAGAGCACGAAACGCTGACGCGAGAGTTGGATTCGATGCGACGCGAGCACGAGACGACGAAACACGAGCTAGAGGCGAAGAAGATTGAGGTGAAGGAACACGTCGAGCGGGCGGCGAGCAAGCCGGTTCGAGCGGGCGACGTCTCGACGTGCCAAAAGGAGGTGAAGACGCTGAAGACGGAGATGGAGTTGATGAGACACAAGTGCAGAGTGACGGAGCTAGAGTTAGAGCGCGCGAAACACGAAGCGGAGTTCATGAAGGAGCACATCAGAGAGGAAGTCATCAAGGAGGATATCGAGCAACTCGAGAAGCAAATCGAAATCGATGAAAAGGCTGAGGCTGAGGCTGCGGCTACGGCTCGCGAAGAAGTATCGCACTTTTCGTGATCGAACGGTAAATAGTATTCTTTTCATTCGAACAGTACAACTATACCTTTCTGATCTACCTTTCTATCGGCATCGCGCTACGTCAAGTCTACGGTCTCGATGTCGTTCCCCCCGCGCTCGTCGAGCTTTCGAGATTTTCCACGCAGCGTGAGAAGCAACCCGAAATGATCACTCGGCACAACGGGTAGCTCTAGTATTTGCGCCTTGCCGCGGTTGCTAACCGTTTTATGATACGTCACGCCTGGAATCGGATCGGTGCCCACCATCTCAACGCGTTTGACGTCAAAGTGCTTGAGTTTCACGAACGCCCGATCGAGACGCTTTTGCAGATAGCCACGAAGCATGGCGTTCTTGCGAGCGTCGTACGTGAAACCCGGATCGCCAGGCCGCGCCTCTAGCCACGCATCGCGCCAACCGTCGGGTAAAGGCACGGCGCCATCTTTGTCGTCCCAATTCGTATCGCCCATGAAAATCGCGTTCTCGTGCTGGTTCAGCCACGAAAAACACTCAGACATTTGCACGGCGCGTTCGCGCGCGCTCGTTCGACTGGCGCTGATGTACGATTCCAGGTGCGACGTACCGAGCGCGAACGTCGCCCGGCTGCTCGGGCATCGCATATGACTGACGACGTCTAAATATCGTCCCATTTGCGAATTTCTAAACGCGTACTGATCTCGCTTCAAAACCTCACTGCGAACCACGCGCTTGAACAGCATCATGCTAAAATACTCTTGCAACGGGGGCTTGGGCCCGACCACGTAGGCATCCCACCACGGCTGCGCCCGCAACACGAACAACGCTTGCGGCGTCACCTCTTGCAAGCACACCACGTGCGCGTCGCACGTCTCGATCACCTTCCCGAGCGCCTCCAACCGCTCCGCCTGCGCCACGTCTCCGAACCACACGTTATACGTCAACAATCTCAAATCTCCTTTTTCGATCGCGACGCCTTCGCGCGAGTCCTCCGCGTTCGCTTTCGGTTTCGCCGGCGCCGCCGTCGCGCGAAGCGTCTCCGACGTCTTCTCGCCCGCGCTCGGCGCGTTCACCATCGTCATCGCCAGCGCCCGCGCGCGCTCGTTCGCGCGCTCGCGAGTCACGTCTTTCGCGGACGGCCCCGGCGCGATCCCGCGTCGTTCGAGGCGTTCGGCGTGGAGCGCGGCGAGCCATCCGTTGTCGGCAGCCGTTCCAGCTGTCGTCTTTGGATTTGAATCGACGTCGGCGCTCGTTTTCGCGCGTTTCGAGCGCGGCGACGACATCGCCGGCGTTCGTCGCGCGACGAACGCGACGCGGCGCGCGCGGGCGGCGATGCGGGCGCGCGTGGTGCCGTTGCCCGCGCGCTCGCGAGTGCGGCGCGCGCGCCGGCGTCGCGGGAAACAATTCGTGTTTTACAAGAGCGAGCGCGTCGGTCACGCGTCGTCGTCGTCGTCGTCGGACGACGCGTTGCCTAATAAAGGCGCGGTGGTTTGCGCGACGTCCTCGCGCGTCGCGGTTTCGGCGGCGGCGCGACCTTCGTACGCGGCGAGGCACTCCTCGTCGCTCGCGCGCCAATACGCGGGCGCGCACCAACACCACAGCAATTCGCAAAACGCACCGTCGCGCTCCCAGCACGGTTCGGCGATGCCCTCGACCCAGCCGCGTTCGAGCGCCCAGACGTACGCGCCGCCGAGCGCGGCGTACGCGACGACGGCGCTCAACGCGACGACGAGCGCCGCGCGAAGCGCCGCCCGACCGGCGCCGCCCTTCGCGAACGTCGACGGCGGCGGCGGCGGCGGCGGTGGTTTCGGCGGCATCGGCGGCGCGTCGGGCGGCGTCGGCGGGCTCGGCGCGCCCGGCGCGACCGACCCGACGACGCCGAGGAAATCAATCTCCGCCACCGCTCGCGCGCCGCACGGCAAAATCTTATTCCGACACTTCATCGTCACCGTAAACTCCGTCCAAGACCCATCCTTCGGCGCCCCCTCCAGCGCGCACCGCTCGCTCGTCTCCCTCACCTCGCAAAACTTCCCGTCGTACCTCTCCGTCAGCGCCGCGTTTTGCGTCGTCAGTCGCGTCGCGTACGCGTCGCATCCCACCGCGCTGCACGCCGCGTCCCCTCCGTACGTCGTCGGTCCCAGCGCCGATCTCTCCCGCGTCGACGCGTTGAACGTCACCGTCTCTCCCGTCGGCAGCGTCGCCTCGCCCGCGCGTATCGTGAACGTCTCGACGCACGACGCGCTCGGCGAGCAGACGATTCGGCACCGAAACGACGCGTGGCACTTCGACGCGTCGTCCACCGTCGCGCGCGCGCTCGCGCACGAGAATCGAGGCGGCGCGCACGACGACGCGAGCGCCGCGCCGGCGGTCGTCGCGACGCGCGCGACGAGCGCGACGGCGACGAGCGCGGCGGTGGATCGCGCGCGAGGCATCACACGCGCGCGCGGCGCAATGACGACGGCGACGCGCGTCGCGCGCGTCGCGCGCGCGGGACGCGCGGGCGCGGACGCGCGTCGAACGACGGCGACGCGCGTCGCGCGTCGAACGACGCGACGCGCGACGCGCGGCGACGACGACGGCGACGGCGCCGACGACGCGCGCGACGGTCGGTTTTACGCGTACGACGCTCGAACGTGGCGCGCGTTCGAGGACGCGTTCGGCCGGTGGCCCGCCGAGGCGTGGTTCGCGCCGTTGCAGGCGTCGATCGCGATCGCGCTCGCGGGCGTCGTCGACGCGGGGTACAGCGGCGATTGGTCGCGCGTCGGCGCGCTGACGACGGAGCAAGAGGCGTGGACGAGACGATTCGTCGCGTTCGTCGCCGTGGCGCACGGCGTCGTGGGCGCGATCGCGAGGGATGTCGCGCTGAAGCGCGGCGCGGACGCGACGAGCGCGAACGCGGCGTTCGCGAAGACGTTCGTCGTCGGGTTCGTGGGACTCGTCGAGGCGGCGTTCGGCGGCGACGACGAAGACGCGTGACGGAGGATCGACGTTCGCGGCGCGTTCGACGCGAATGACTGTAGCGTAATATTGTTTTAAATCTTTCATCGTGTACACTATCGCAGCGCGGCGGTGCGGTCGAGCGAAATTCGAATCAGGGCGACGCGTCGGCGTCGAGCGCTCGGAGCGAGCGAACCGCGCGTCACAGTTCGTCGCGCGCGCCGCTCGTGATGTCTGGCGAACAAGCCGGTCCTTCATTTGTGACGCCCGGCGACGCCGCCGCGCCGTCCGTGGTGACGACGGAGCTGATACAAAAGTATTTGGATGAGAATCAGCAACTGATTCTCGCGATCCTTGAGAATCAAAACGTCGGCAAGCTCGCGGAGTGCGCCAAGTATCAGACCAAACTGCAGGAAAACTTGATGTACCTAGCCGCCATAGCGGATGCGAAGCCGGCGGAGCCGTCGGAATAGCGCGCACCGCGCTCGCAGCGGTCGTTTTGTAATGATTAGGAAGGAGTTTAGTACCAGTCGCGAGCGGCGTGATATTAAAAGTTTACGTTTGGACAATGGTTTGGATCGATGGATCGATCCCGACGGAAAGACCTCGCGCCTCGATCATTTTCGTCAGTGCGTTGTACAGTGCGACGATGTGCGCGTCGCTCGCGAGCTCTATTTTCGTCAAGAGCGCGCCCAGCGTCAAGGAGCCGCCGACGTGCGTGATAAAGTTGGAGAGGTAGAGCGAGGAGAAGCACGAATTGATGACTTGGCAGTCCATGCGATCGGTGATACCGCCGTGTCCGGGAATGGTTGCCGCGAAGTCTTTAATCTTGAACGCGCGCTTGAACCCAGAGGCGAAAAAGCCGCCAAACGGCGCGACGGCGCTCGCAAAGGTGCCGAGCGCGAGCGAGTGCACCATGAACATCGAGCAACGTACGGTGGCGATGCCGGTCAACTTGGTCGCCAGAGGACCGACGACGGTGCCGAGAAACATGGTGATCGGTTTATCGGACACGATGAACGGCTCGTTGGGAGCACAAAGTTTGGCGCTCCGAGAAAAGATACCTCGAAAGTACATGTCGCCGCTCGGCGGACACGTAAAGTAACTAAACTTCTGCAAGTAAGACGCCATAGCCAGCGCAGCGACGAGAGTCGAAACAAACGCGCCCAAAAATCCTTCCCACGTCTTGTTGGGTGAAATCTTAATCAAAGGCGTCTTGCCGAAGATTTTCCCGAACACGTACGCCATGATGTCGTTGACGATGACGAGAAAGAGTGGAAACACGAACCATATCATACCCTCTAAAAGATTGGAAACGTTGAAGTATCCCGTCATCGTCGTCGCCGCGACGATCATGTGCGTCCAAGCGAACTGTGCGAACTGATACGCGTATCGCCCTTTCCTCAGCGTGAGCACGAAATACACCAATCCCACGAGATAGGCGCAATAGCTCAAAAACGTGTGGTGCATCGCCAACCAAGCTCCGGGGCTCACTTCGGCCCCGTTTTGTAACAACTCGTTCCACTCCTTCGCGCTCATGAACCCAAGATATAAGTACTTTGCGAATCTTCCGTACACCGCGAACGACAGCGTCCAAAACCAGTACCACCGCAGCGTCGTCGTCGTCCTTCGCAACGCCGCCGTATCTTCCCCCGGCGCGTTCTCCTCCGCGTGCGCGTTCGACACGAACGCAAACAACTCCTTCGCCATCGCGAACTGCACCGCAAAGCACAGCATCATCGCGTACGCGTGTCCTCCGACGATGATGCTCGACGCCGCCGCGAGCATGAGCAGCGTCGACTGCGTGCGCTGCCGCAGGCTTCGCCATCGCGCCCGCCCCTGCTCGATCACGCGCTTGGCGTGATCGATCGACACCCGCCGCTTCGGCGCGCGCGGCGAGGACGGCGACGGCGGTTGATCATCCTGCGCGCGCGCGTCCGTCCGTCAGTCCTCTCGTCGCGTCCGCGCGCGGTCGCGCATCGCGGCAGCGCGTCCCAACGGCATTCTCCATCGACGCCGCGCCGCGTCGCGCGCGCGCGCCTCGTCGTCGCGCGCGTCGGCGCGCGCACCTCGTGTGCCCTGCTCCGCGACGCCGTCGTCGCGAGCGGCGTCTTCGCGCGCTTGCGCAGCTCGACCATGACGCGCGCGCGCGACTGCCGCGAGCGCCAGTGCGCGACGGGGCGCCGTCGCGGCCCGCCGTCGCGCGAACGCATGCGCGCGCGACGCGACGACGACGACGACGATGACGACGACGCGCTCGAGCGCGTGCGTCGCGCGCGCGACGTCGTGGACGAGACGCTCGATTGTTTAGGCGTGAAGCGACGACCGAACGATGACGCGACGACGACGACGACGACGACGACGACGCGCGCGATGGACGTCGACGCGAACGGGATCGGCGACGACGCGCTCGCGCGGCGAGGGAAACGGTCGCGGAAGGCGAGCGAGGTGATGGACGCGATGTCGAAGTTGAGTCTGGCGTTCGCGGCGGGACGCCGAGGCGAAGGCGAAGGCGCGGCGCCGACGACGCGCTCGAGCGCGGTGCGAAGGGCGACGATAGATTTGGGGTTAGACGATTTTAAGGCGTTGGATGGGGCGAACGCGATGGCCGAGGCGGCGATGGAGGACGCGGCGCGAGGGCGGGATTTGGAGTTGGAGGTGCGACGACCGCGCGACGAGACGGCGTGGTTGCTCGAACGCGCGTTGCGAGGGACGTTTGGAGGCGCGTCGAGCAGCGTCGATCGATTGACGTCGCTCACGCTTCGTGGAGGGAAAGGGCTGAGCGCGGAAGGGTTCGGGCGATTGATCAGCGCGCTGACGGACGCGCGGTCGTTGAAGAAGTTGGATTTATCTGCGTGCGGCTTGAGCGCGAGCGCCGGTGAACGCATCGCCGCCGTGCTGGACGAAAACGGTTGTCCGCTGGAGAGATTAGATCTCAGAGGAAATGCTATCGGAGCCGAGGGGACGTTGGCGCTCGCGAGCGCGCTGCGTAAGACGAAGACGCTCAAATCGTTGAATTTGGCGCAAAATTTAATCGGTGGCGACGGCCTTCGCGCTTTGGCGTCTGCACTCGCGGGCGAGACGAGCATGGAAGAACTCGATATTCAACACAACGGATGCGGCGACGAAGGGTGCATGGCGCTCGCAACGCACGGTTTCGGTAGCAGGTTGGAGACTTTATTACTCGGTTTCAACGGCATTGGCGCTCAAGGCGCCCGGGCGATCGCCGAAGCCTTGCGCAAGCGACGCCGATCGGATGACGATGACGACATGGACACTCACGAACTAGACGACGAAACCATCAATCGCGCGTCGAAAATCATGCGAAGACTCGATTTGAAGTGTAACGTGGTGGGTTCGGAGGGCGCGCACGCGATGGCCGACGCGTTGAACGACGTCGAAGACTTGGACTTGTCAAACAACTCGGTGCGCGACGGCGCAAAATGGCTCGCGAAGTCGCTCAAGTCCGGCGCGTCGAACTTGAAGCAACTCAATCTTCAAGCGAACGAAATGACGGACGACGACGCGTGGTACATCGCCGACGCACTGGGGGAAAACAAGACTCTGAAGACGCTCAATCTGGGATCGAACGCGTTTGGCGATTCCGCCGCGTCCGACATAGCCAGCGATCTTCGCGAAAACATCGCGCTCGAGACGTTAGATTTGACGCGCAACGGCATCGGACGCGAGGGCGCGTGCGAACTCATGGACGCCATGGATGAAAACACCACGCTCACGAGACTCGGGCTGGAGAGTAATCTCATACCCGCCGAGACGACGATGGAGATGAAACGCCGCGTGGGCATTCGAGCGCAGTGCGATTGGCAGCGCGCCGGTTTCAGCGACGCGTCCGCCGCGCGAGCACCGATGAAATTCAATTGATCCGCACATCGCGCCGACTCGACGCATCCATTCTCTCGGCCATCGCGCGCGACGCGCTCGCGCTCGCGCGCTCGTCTCGATTCGCCTCGTCGCCGACGTCGTCACGCGCCCGACAGCGCCCACACGCACGCCCTCGACGTCGCCGCCAGCGCCGCCCGCCGCGCCCACGAGTGTCTCGCCACCACGCGCGCGACCTCGACCGCGACCTCCAGCGCCGCGCGCGCGCGTTTCGCGATCCTTCTCGCGCGCGTCCTCGTCCCGCGTCGTCTCGCCGCGTCTCGACACATCGCGCGCGCGCGCCGTTCGCTCATCGTCGACGCGCCGCGTCCGACCATGAGCTCCGCGACGAACCATCGCGCGGCGTCGTCCGCGTCCTCGGCGCGCACCGCGATCCATCCCTCGTCGTCGTCGTCGTCGTCGTCGTCGTCGTCGTCCATCCGTCGCGAAGTGTCGATCCGTCTCGCGGTCTCGTATACGACGCACAACACGGACGGCGCGGCGCGACCGACGCGCGCGCGCGCGGCGCGACCTCCGTCTTTTCCGAGCGCGCGCGTAACGACGCAGCCTTTGCCGAACGCGCCGACGGAACGCACGCGATGCAAATTTTCGTCAAGACACGTGCGTGATCGAGCGACGCGACGCGACGCGACGCGACCGCGCGCGGACGAGGGATGGCGACGGTCGATAGATTAGGGTTTTCGACGATGCGACGTCGACGGCGCGCGCGCGGACGCGCGCGCGCGCGCGAGGCACGCGCGGTGCGCTCGAAGATTTTCGCTCGCGCGCGACGTTCGGGGAGGGACGACGGGCGCGAGTCGACGGGGGTGGTGCGACGCGATCGATGATGGATCGGACGAGGGACGGGGGACGCGGGACGCGGGACTGACGACGAAGACGCGCGGCGTTCGCGAGCGCAGTGACGGGTAAGACCATCACTTTGGAAGTGGAGTCCTCGGACACCATCGACAATGTGAAGGCCAAGATCCAAGACAAGGAGGGCATCCCGCCGGATCAACAGCGTTTGATCTTCGCCGGGAAGCAGCTCGAAGACGGCCGCACGCTCGCCGACTACAACATCCAAAAGGAGTCCACGCTCCACTTGGTGTTGCGCCTGCGTGGTGGTGGTAAGAAGCGTAAGAAGAAGACGTACACCAAGCCGAAGAAGGTCAAGCACGTGCACAAGAAGGTCAAGCTCGCGACTTTGAAGCTTTACAAGGTTGACGACGCGGGCAAGGTTGAACGCCTCCGCAAGGAGTGCATTTCCCCGACGTGCGGCGCCGGCGTCTTCGTGGCGCAAATGTTCGATCGCGTCTACTGCGGCAAGTGCTGCCAATCTTGGGCCTTGTAAACGGAGCGTGTGAGTCGTTCTAGAGTGATTAACGCTTGTAAAGAATGATGGAAATGCTACAAATCTCGTGCTAGACTACCGCAAGGCGCTCTCGTCCTTGACGCCATAAATTTCGTCGTAACGCTTGTGACTGCGCGCTAAATCGACCACACCGCTCGCCCCAAAAAGACGCTCCACCGTTGCCGACGCGCACTGCTGCGTGGCGGTCGCGTCGTCGACACCGTGATACTCTCTGACGACTTTCGCCAACGCGTCGCACGGCACAAAGAGCACGCGCGGCCCTTCGTCCCCCAGAAACTTTTCGCCTCCGGGCTGGGAAAGCCGACAACACGCCATCGCGTGCGGCTCATCCATCGTGCTCACCTCTCGTCCGGTGTCGCTATTCAACACGTTGATCGGTCGCAATCGCTTGCACTCGACGACGCGAGTCGATCCGAGCACGTCGGCTTCGACGGCTTTCGCCGCCGCCTCGTCCGTCGTCTTTAGCAATCTGATCGCCTCCTTCCCACTCGTCGTCGCCTGCGTGGACGACCACAGACGAAACAAAAAGTAGTACAACGGAAAGTTACTGACCGGCGTCAAGAACATGGGCATGCTCAACGGCGCACCGAGCGCGTACATCGTCGTCGCCGCGCGCGCGTTCTTCGTCCCGTCGACGACGGTTCGCTCCACCAGCCTCCGCACCGCCCCCACGTCCACCCCGCTCGGGTACACGATCTCCACGCTCGACAGTATCTTCGGCATCTCCTTCAGCGCGCGCTCTCGAGGATCGATCCTGTCCATCGCGAACATCCCGAGCTCGTGTATCCGCCGCCTCGCCGACCCCGGCGCGCTCGCCGCCATCGCCCGCCACGTCTTCTCCCCGTAATCCACCGCCCTCGCGCCCCACCGTCGCACCCACGGCATCGCGCGATCGATCGTCCGCATCGCGCGCGTCGCCATCGTCCCGTTCGCGTCGTCGGCGCGTCCCATCGCTTCGCGCGCGCGCGCTTCCGCGGGCTCGACGACCGCCGCGCCGTGCACCATCCATCGGTGCCCCTCGCGCGTCGTCGTCGACGTCGACGACGTCGCCGCGCCTCCGAACGGCACCACCACCATCCGCGCCCGCGACGCGAGCGCGCGCCGCGTCGCCATCGCGCGCGCGCCGCGGTCTCGCGCGGCGGTCTCGCGCGGCGTCGCGCGCGCGCGCCCGTAACCACCCGCGCGACGCCCGCGTCGTCGGTGATTTATCGTCGCGAGCATTCGCGTCGCGGAAGATGGGTCTCGAATGCCTCGACTACGACGCCAGCGTGGCCGACTTTTTTTATTTTTTATCAGATATTTTCGCGCGCCCCGAGATCTCGCAGTGTGCGCGTTCCGAACGGTATGTCCGATGATGTGACCATCGACGTCGCGTCGTCGACGTAACGCGCGATGGCGTCGTCGACGCCGATGCGCCGTCGCGCGCGCCGCACACGACCGCGCGCGCGCCGGAATCTCGCGCGCGAGAGCGACGGACGCGCGAACGATGGCCGATTGCACCGTCGCCGTCGCGGCACGCGTCGACGAGGGCGCGCGCGACGCGAAAACGGGCGCGGATTCCACGACGCGCGCGACGCATGACGTCGATGGCGCGCCCGACGCGATCGACGACGACGGCGACGAGAGCGCGCGCGAGGGCGCGATGGCGACGCGAGACGCGACGGGCGACGCGACGTTGGACGACGAGGACGCGCGGGACGCGAAGGGGCGCGATTCGCGGGAACGCACGGTGTTCATCGGCGGGACGAGCCACGAGTGCGACGAGGCGCGCGTGCGAAGATTCTTCGAGGAGGAACACGACGCGAAGGTGGAGAACGTGAAGCTGATATACGATCGACAGACGCTGGTGAGGAAGGGATACGGGTTCGTGAAGTTTTACAGCGTCGAGGACGCGGCGCGGGTGAAGGCGATGGGGAAGGTGACGATCGACGGGAAGGCGGTGGACGCGAAGGAGGCGACGCGGGACGAACCGGCGAGCGCGGGAGAGGGACGAACGCGGGAGGGAAGACACGAGCGCACGCGATCGCACGGGAGCGGGAAAATGTCTCGGGGGAGTTCGCACAACTCGCTGAGCGAACACATGGGGCGGATGTCGGTCGGGAACGGGGCGAGAGTCTCGGGAGGGGCGCCGCAGCGACACCCCGCGGGGGGGGCGCCGCATCTTCGCGGCGCCAAGGCGTCCAAGGCGCAGTTGTCTCGATCGCCGAATTACGTCGGTGGGCTGGACGACGGGGCGAGCGGGAGCGAGAGCGGTGAACGATCGAATAGTGGCGCGCCGGGGACGGAGAACACCGTCTTTTGCGGGGGGCTTCCGCTGGAAGCCACGCCCGAGGCGCTCGGGTGGTTCTTCGCGCACTACGGCACCGTGCTCAGCGTAAAGCTGATTTACGACAAGCTCACCGGTGCGTGCAAGGGGTACGGCTTCGTCGTCTTCGCCGACGTCGCGATCGCCGAAATGGTCAAGGCACAGCGCCAAATTCCGTTCCTCGGGAAGATGATCGACGTGAGCGAGGCGATGCGTCACGTGGGGCGCCACGACGATGGACGAGGCTTCGCGCCGGGCGCGCAGTACGGCACCAAGCGCGCGATGGGTTACGGATCTCAAGGGCCATTTTACCCGCCGCAGATGTCCATGTACCCACCGCACATGGTCATGCCGCCGCACATGGCCATGGGGGGGCAAAATCCTCACATGGCTATGATGGCGATGCACCACATGCAGTTCGCGGGCTACCCGATGTACGCCAACGGAGCGACGGTGTACGGCATGCCTGGCGAGCATGTCGAAGACGTCGAAGAAGACAGCGATGAAGTCGCGGCCGAGGGCGAAACTGTTGCCGCTTCCGAATAGACGAGCGACTCTTTTTACTCGCTACGCTACGCTACGCACTACAACACACTACAAAAAAACGCCGCAGAAAAATAGAACGATAGATCCGCCATGTCATCACACTCTCGCCTCTTGTTCAACGAAGTCGCTCATCGAGGCGCGAATCGTCTAAAAGCACTCTGGAATCGAGCTGCTTGTTATGCTTGCCCTGTCGTCGACTTTCGTACGATTCAAATCCATCCGTTCGCTTCAAAGTGCCGACGTCCACGAGGGTTCGTCTCAGGCTCAGCGTCGTCAACCGATCGCACGCGAGCAAAATTTCTCCCGGCACGCCGTCGCACTTCGTGTCGTCCACATCTATTTCCTTCAGCTTGACCGCGTGCGCCCACGCCACCGGCAACGCGCCACGCATTTCACGATTACGCGCGAAACGAATGACCTCTAAATCAGCGCAATTCCCGAGTCCGGCGATCGCGTCGTCGAACGTCGTCAGCGCGTTCGCGCTCGCGTCCAACCGTCGAAGCCTTTTGCATTTCCCGAGCGTCCGCGGCAGCGCTCGCAGCGCGTTCTCGCGCACGTCCAAATCTTCGAGCGCGAGCAACGAATCGATGTCTTCCGGCAGCGCCGTCAATTTATTCCCTCGCAAGTCCAGCGTCTTCAAGTTGACGAGCGTCGAAAAGGCGCGCGGCAGCGCTCTCACCGCGTTGAAGCTCAGGTTCACCTTTTGCGCGTTTCGCAAGCTTCCGATCGCGTCGTCGACGTCGACGATGGCGTTCGACGCCAAGTCGAGCACGCGCACGCGCGCGCCGACGTCGCGTTCGAAGACGTACGGCGGCACGCGCGCGTGCCGCGCGTCGCGTTCGGTGACGATTCCGGTCGCCAGAGCCGTCTTCTTTCGCGATTCTTCGGCGTTCGCGCGGTTACGCGATCGCCAGGCCGCGTCCCAGGCCGCGTCGACGCTCGACGTGACCTCGTTCCAGGCGTTCGCGACGCGGGCGAAGACTTCGTCGACGGACATGGACGAGACGCCGCCGCGCGGCGTCCGGCGAGTGAGGCGCACGACCGGACGCGCGGCGGGAAGAATGTGCGTAGAATTACAACGATGCCGGAGCGATTAAAGAATGGTGAGCGATCGATCATCGCGCGCTGGCGACGCGCGAGGCGATGTCGGCGTGACATCCCGTTTGCTCTGGCGACAGCACGCGAACGCGTTCGCATCGCTCGGCGCACGAGTTGTCGTATCGACTGTCGCGCACGCCGACGCACGGGCAGTCCTCCGCCTCGCCCACGCCACCGTCTGGAGTGCGTTTGAAGCATTGGACGACCTGGAGAAGCACGCACGATTTCGTGCACCCGAGCGCGACTTTGGACGCGCCGCCGAACGCCTGTTGCGCGTCCGCCAACGAGAGCTCCGATCCCGTCGCCTCCAGCAAAACTTCCGGCGTCCCGAGCGCCTCGGCGAGCGCAAACGTGACGTTATAGAACTCGCGTTGCGTCATCCCGCGCGTCGTTCCCTCGACGTCGATCCACGATGCGCACGTTCCGTGTTTCGCCCACTCGTGCGCGCCCAAACCGTCCCGAGTCCACGCCGGCGCGATCCTCTCCGCCGCCGCCCCGCTCGGTATCTCGCGCGCCGCGTACGTCCACTTCTCACTCGACGGGTACCACGACGGTTTGACGCAATTTTGCGGCCAGTAACACCCATCGCGCCCGTCGCTCTTCGTCGCCGTCGAGTAGCTCGGCCAGAGTCCGTGCAGCGTCAGCGCCGGTTCCGCCGCCGAGCGCGCGCACTCACCCTTCTCGCACGCTCGCGGCGCGCTCGCGCAAAACCCAGGCGTCCACGCGCGCGCGAGCTCCCACATATCGAACGCCCGTCGCGTCGCGCGCACGCCGTCGTCGCAGCCGAAGTGCGTTTTCGTCCCGACAGCGGGACAGCTCGAAGCCGACTCGACCGGCGAGGACGACGCGACGGGACGCGCGAGGACGAGCGCGATCACCAGACGAGCGAGGCGCGACTTCTGAGCGCGCGCGCGCGTCATGGCGGCGCGCGCGACGGCGCGCGCGACGGGTGAAAGGCGAGGTGTGCGGCGCGACGCGCGACGGTTGGATTTCAAACGCGAGCGTCGCGACTACGAGCGAGCGACTAAATGAATGAACACTACTCGCCGGGCGTCGGCGTTCACACCATTGATTTCGACGATTTCCCCATCAGCCGGTGCACCGCGCTGCGACGTTGGCTCTCGCACAGCGCACCGCACACGGTCGTCGCGAAGACGCACAGACAAACCAAGCGCGGCGCGCCGGCGGACGTCGCGTCCGAGCTCTCTAATCTCGCGAGCATGGAAGCGCCCGTGATGCAGTTATACGTCGCGATGACGGTGGTGACGATGCCGATCGCGCGGTGCCACTTGCGAAAGTCCGCTCGCGGTAAAGACTTTCGAACGTACCCGGCGTACGCTTGCGCGATCGCCAACCCGACGACCATGGCGCCGTATCTCCCGTGCGCCCCCCAGGGCTTCGACCACCCGCGCGCGGCGATGATGACGTACGCCGCGACGACGCTCAACGCTACCGCCGCGCACTGCGCCGCGCGATGGAAGCGAAACCACCAAGGATCGAATTTCCGTCCGTATCGCGCGGCGAACGACGCGCCGGGCGAAAGAATCAACCACGCGAATCCCATCAACGACCCGTGCGCTAACCGCGCGACGCCCAATCTTCGCGCGCGCGCCGTTTCCGCGCGCGCGTCCACCCCATCGTCCGTTCTCGGCGCGCGCCAGCCCCCCGCCAGCGCCGCGTCGACGCTCGGCGCGCGCGCGCCGTCGCTCGCGTTCGCCTCGCGCGCCTCGTCCAGTCGCGCGTTCGCGTCCGCGTCGACGTCTCCTCCCTGTCCGCACGCCACGTCGCGCTCGACGGCGTACCACGTGTTATAATCCTCGACGACCGTCGCTTCGAAGCGTACCGCGTCGAACGCGTCGTCCGGCGCCATCCACGGGACCACGACGCTCGTCGTCGCGTCCGTCGAGCCGTCGTGCGTCGCGAACGCGTTCGACCCGCAGTCCGATTTCACCCGCGTCCCGCGCGGCATCGCGCGCGCGTCGAACGCCCCGAGCGCCTCCCCGCTCGCCGCGCGCGTCGCGCGCAACAGAAACCCACGAAACGGCGCGCGCGCGCGAATCTCAACCGCCACCGTCGTCCCGCGCGCGACGCGTCCGACGCGCACGACGACGTCCTCGCGCGCGCGCGGCGTCGCGCGCGTCCCGTGCCCGACGCTCGCGTGCGCGCACGCGCCCGCGCCGCCGGAGAAGGCGCGCGCGCATCGCGCGAGGAGCGCGAGCGCGACGACGCGCGCGACGGACGCGCGCCGCATTCTGGCGCGCGGCGCGCGCATGGGCGCGCGCGCGTCGCGCGAGGGCGCGCCGCGCGACGACGGCGCGCTCGACGACGACGGCTTCGTCACGGTGCGCGCGACGCGACGCGACGCGACGCGCGCGATTTCGCATTCGCATTCGTTCGCGTTCGACGCGTTTCGCGCGCGCGTTTCGCGCGTTTCGCGCGCGCGACTGACGCCGCGAGCGCGTCGCGTCGCAGGTGGCATCGCGCGACGCCGCCGCGCGCGAGCGCGACGCCCTCGACGCCGCGCATCGCGCCGCGGACGCCGCCATCGACGCGCTCGCGGACGCGCAGCCGTACTGCGACGACCCCGAGGTCGCCGCGACGCTCGCGCGCGCCGCCGCGCTCGACGCCGCGGACGCCGCGCGCGACGCGAGCGATGCGAGCGATGCGGCGCGCGACGCGAGCGACCCGCGATAGCGCCGTGTGAACGAACGAACGAACGAACGAACGAACGAACGAACGAAAAAACGAAAAAACGAACGAACGACACGGCGCGGTCCGCACAATGACGCGCGCGCCCGTTCCGTGCGACGCCTGCGCGCACGGCGTCGCGCGCCTGTACTGCGCCGCGGACGACGCGAAATTGTGCCTGCGATGCGATCGAACGGTGCGCGGCGCGCGAACGCGAACGCGATTTTCGACACGCCGCCGGAAAGCGGGCGAGGGCACTTTACGCGGGAACGACGCGCGGCGCGCGCGCGCGCGCGACGAGGACGCGCGCGGGGGCGGGATTTCGGTGACGCGTATTTTGTGCCACCGTCGCGACGCGTCGAGGAGGTCGACGACGCGCGTCCGCGGGATCGCGCGACGACGTTCGTCGCGGAGGCGTTCGTTACGAATGCGTGAATTGTCGACGACTGACGACGACGACGACGACGCGATGGACGCGCGAGCAGGTGCACAACGCGAATAAATTCGCGGAAAAACACTCGAGGCGTTGGTTGTGCGAGATGTGCGCGCACGCGTGCGCAGAGGTGCGAGAGAGGCGAGGCGAGGCGAATTCGAACGGCGGTTGAGTAGTTAGGGCTCGGACGAGGACGCGGCGAGACGCGAGAAGGCGAGGGCGAAGGCGCGCGCGCGAACGGGGACGCGATGGGGCGTTTCGAACTCGCGAGAGACGATGTGCGAGGATGTGGTGTCGACGAGAGACTGACGAAACGTTCACGTCGCGCGACGACGATCGGCGGAAACGTAGGTTATGCGCGAAAACGAAGACGGCGTCACGGGGACGACGACGTGCGAGGCGTGCGATCGAGCGCACGGTTCGGGACGCGCGGTGGCGCTCAGAGCGTTTCACGAATGTGCGATGTCGGATGAGGCGTATCGCGCGGTCGGGAAAGGGATGAAGCAGACGCGGCGGGGGAGGCCGTCGAATAAGAGCAAGTCGGAGGTTCAAGCGCTCGACGCCGAGGTGTCTGATGAAACGTTTTGGAGCCTGGTGAAAAAGTCGCAAATTCGTCCGAGCGAAGAGCCCTCGTTCGATCGAGTGGACCTTTTTAGCGGCGACGACGGTCGGGGTCAAATGACGAGCGATGATGAGGACGATGAAGCGTTCATCGACGGTTTGATTCGCATGCCGTCGTTTACGATGCTCGACGCGGAGATGAACGTGCGAGTGGACGGTTCGGCGGCGAATTTCGGGACGCCGTCGCCCGCAGAAAGCTCGGGCGCACCGGTGCGACAGGCGTATAACAGTATTTTCGAATCGAGTCAGGCTACGGGGCAAATGTCGCGCGCCCGTGCGACGTCTCAAACGGACAGCGCCGCCGACGGCATCGATTCCATGTTCATGCCGGGGGGCGTGAGATCGAGCAACGAGCACGTAGAAGAGCTTTTGGCGCCGCGAGTGGATGGCGAAAGAAACATGTTCTACGACATCGACGCCGCGGGACAGTGGCGAATGAAGAAACCTAAGAAGAGTGGGCGTCCCAAGAAGATGTCCGCCGCCCGCAACGCGCGCAAACCCGCGGCGACGAATTCGTCGGCGGCGTACGCCGCGAACGCGCCAGATCATTCTGCCAAACTCCCGGGCGGTGCATCTCGTCAACAAGTGCTCGATCGGTACCACGAGAAGCGTAAGGCTCGCACATACGGTAAAACAATCCACTACGAGGCGAGAAAAGTCCGCGCCGAAACGCGCGTTCGAGTCGGTGGTCGATTCGCCAAAGCGGAAGACAGATCTTGCGACGTCTCAATCAAGGGTGCCGTACCCGCGTGAAGACAACAAAACACTCACCCGCACTGACACATTCACAGCACTTATCCGTGCACCGATTCGTTTTTCAACCCATCTTGGATAACTCCAAACTCGGGCCTTTTCCAATATTTTGAGAGCGACGTCGACCGCGGCTCCGCCGCGTCTCGGCGCCACGCTCCTGTGTACATTTTCTCTATTCGATTCTATTCGCTCGCGTCTCCTGTACTTCAGATGATTTTTTAATATAACAAACATTTTTTCATACCCTCAATCGCGCCTTCCGAGCCCTCCTCCGTCGTCGCGCGTCCGCGTCCCGCCTCGCGCTCGACGTCGCGCGCGCGCTCACGCGTCCCCTCCCCCCCCCCCGCACCCCCCCTCGCCCGCTTCGTCCCTCGAGATCGTCACGTCCCGATGCGCCGCGTCCACGGTCATCCGAAACGCCCCTTTTTCGCCCTCTCGCACCGCTTGCACGACGTGCGTCCGCACGAAC
>Ga0255765_1000758_pt1 | contig 42989 bp, 37 predicted proteins | sample 041ome_8_FD_179965 | JGI IMG/M metagenome (GOLD analysis project Ga0255765, IMG submission 179965) | Coastal salt marsh microbial communities from the Groves Creek Marsh, Skidaway Island, Georgia - 041407BS metaG (version 2) | ecosystem: Environmental > Aquatic > Marine > Intertidal zone > Salt...
ATCTGAGCAATCACAGGTCGTACCAAATTATTTTTTTGTGACATATATAGATAAATTTCTTATTATCAAAAAAACGATAGAAGCAGCATTACTTCGCTATTTGTAAGCCTAGTCATTATTTTAGGCAATATGTATGTTTCGCAAAGCTAAATTCACTAACCCAAAAAAATCAGCCTCCCAAATATAAACGAACACCAGACAACACCCAGACAACACCATGCAAGATATAAATGATTCTGATATTAAACACTTGCCAACAAAGCGTGGCTATAAGCTTGCCTATCAGCATTACGGCGGCAAACCATCTATAGATGACGGGGTTGGTATAGTGTTTTTGCACGGACATGGCTCTGACATGAAAGGCAGCAAGGCTGAAGCGCTCATGCAATGGGCGGTTAGCAAGGATATAGAATTTACCAGATTTGATTTGTTTGGGCATGGCAGAACGGGCGGCGACATCCTGTCTGCTACAATAGGTCAATGGATTGAAGATAGTTGTGATATTCTTGACATGGTTACAACTAGAAAACAGATTTTGGTTGGATCCTCCCTTGGTGGATGGATTATGTTGTTGCTATGCGCACATCGCCCTCAGAGAATAGCTAGCTTAATTGGCATCGCAGCAGCACCAGATTTTACCAAGAGATTAATCTGGGATATATTAGATACAGAGCAGCAGAACACATTTCGCAAAACAGGTTTGTTAGCGGTTCCAAATCCTTATAGTGATTCAGATGTTGTGTATCCCTACACTCTTATTCAGGAAGCTGAAAAACATCTTGTTTTGCAAAACCCTATTGATTTTAAGGGGCCTGTTGTTTTGCATCACGGCTTATGTGATGCAGAAGTTCCATGGCAAACATCTATAGATATTGCGCACCGGCTTAAATCCGAAAATGTTAAAATCCACTTGGACAAAACAGCTACACATCGTTATTCGCAAACAGAACATATAGATGCTATAATCGGTAGTCTTAATACATTAATATCAGGAACGGATTAATGCTTAAAAATCAAGCTCAGCATAATGGCTGGCAGGCGTAACGCCTGTTAGCTGATCGCCAAGAAGAGCTCTAAAACATGGGCGAGACTTAAGCTTCATATACCATGATGCTGCTGCTGGATATTTATCCCACTGAATATCCCCAAAATAATCTAACACCGAGATATGAGCGGCTGCACAGAAATCGGCAAGTGATAACTCCGCACCTACAAGCCAGCTATATCGCTCTGTCAACCAATTAAGGTAGCTTAGATGCACGTGAGCATTTGCAAGCGCTGTTCGAATATTTTCCGACGAGGCACCAGCACCAGCATCGAACCGCTTTATTACTCTTTCATGCAAAAGGGGCAAGCCAACTTCATAATAAAATTTATCCTCAAACCAATCTGTCAGTCGCCTTATCTCAGCGCGTTGAACAACTGAGCCTGATAAAAGCCTTGCATCTGCTCTTGATTCTTCTATCCATTCACTGATAGCACGTGAACCTGATAAAATAATCGTATCATTATACTGAAAAACGGGCACAGACCCTGCTGGATTAAGAGACAGAAAATCCTCATCTCTTTGCCATGGCAAATGATGTGCTAAATCAAACTCATATTTATATTCAACAAGCTGAAGACGGATAAATCTGCTAGCTGCTGACAACACAAAATGATGTAAAAGTGAGGTGTTGTTCATCTAAGAAATCTGTTCGATCAAATTCGAAGATACCATATGCGCTCAATCAATATCTGACAAGACAGGCAATGTGTGATCTGTTAATTTTTCTAAGTCTAAAGAACGCAAATTTATAAATTGCACCCTTTGTCTTTCAATGGGGCCTGGCCAGTCCACCTTATCAGGAACAGGTTTAAATCCAAATTTTGGATAATAATCAGGCTCTCCTGAGACCAGACAAAAATCCCAATTGCGTTGGCTGATTTGACTTAATGCTTGTTTTACCAGCAACCTGCCTACACCAAGGCCTCTTAGATAATATTTTACGGCAAGCGGGCCAAGAAGAAGCGCGGGATAGGTGCTAATTTTAATAGGCCAAAATTGCAGACTGCCAACAATTCTGCCTGTAATGGCATCACTATTTTCAGCAGATATATCCAAATCCTCTACTATTAATCCAAGCTCATCAATTGGATGCGCATAACGCAACTGCCACACAGAACGGGTTGCATGTTCAGGACCAAAGGCATCTTGTGTTATTCGGCCTACCGCTGCTTCATCTTGGCGCACATAGCTGCGTATGGCGAATCTATTTGGCATCATGAAACACCTTTATGCGATTTTGCCAATTACTGTTTCTGAACTCACAGGATTATCAAGGGTATTTAGTATTTCATGTGGAACAACATGCCAGAAATTTCTAATTTCCATTGACCAATCATTAACAAGTCGTTTGGCAAGTGCTGAATTAGTCTCTCGCGCATGTTGCTGTATCATTTCCAATAATTTATCACTCCAATGTCCAGATTGAAGACGCGTAATATGTAAGGTTTCGGTATTGAAATCCTTCAGACTTTCTTCTTCTGGGTCATATAGAAAAGCCATTCCACCTGTCATACCAGCTCCAAAATTAGATCCGATAGGCCCTAGAATAATAGCATTGCCACCTGTCATATATTCACATCCATTAGAGCCGCATCCTTCAACAACACCTGTTGCACCTGAATTGCGAACACAAAAACGCTCTCCTGCCTGACCAGCTGCAAATAGCAATCCGCTAGTAGCACCATACAAAACTGTGTTCCCGATAATGGTATTCTCAGATGCAACAAAAGATGCCTCTGCAGATGGGCGAACCGTAATCATACCACCAGATAGCCCTTTGCCGACATAATCATTTGCATCACCAATAATATCCAAGCGAAGTCCTTGAGTGGCAAATGCGCCAAGAGATTGCCCCGCTGACCCCCGCAATCGAGCTGAAATTTGACCGGGCTTCATTCCAGTTAACCCGAATTTGCGAACAATATGGGAGGATAGTCTGGTGCCAATAGCGCGCTGAGTATTTTCGATATTATAGGATAGCTGCATTTTACCACCGCTTGCGAGTGCTTTCTGGGTATCTTTAACCATCTGAGCATCAAGCGTATCTGGCACTTCTGTTCTGCCTGCATCCCTATTTCCGCCGCGATGCTTTGTTTGAGCATCTGCTTGCACAAGGATAGGGTTTAAGTCTAAATCATCTAATGCAGAATCCCCTCGTGATACTTGAGCCAGCAATTCTGTGCGACCTATTACGTCTGAGATACTCTCAAAGCCAAGTGAGGCAATAATTTCTCGTACCTCCTCTGCTATATGAGTGAATAATTGAACCACTTTTTCAGGTGTGCCTTCGAATTTAGCACGCAATTCTTCTCTTTGTGTACACACACCAACAGGACATGTATTTGCATGACACTGGCGAACCATCACACACCCCATCGCAAGCAATGATGAGGTTCCAATTCCATATTCATCTGCGCCAAGAATAGCAGCCATGACAACATCACGCCCTGTTTTCAGACCGCCATCTGTTCTCAATACAACTGCCTCCCGAAGACCATTCATGGTTAGCACCTGATGTACTTCGGTTAACCCCATTTCCCACGGCATGCCAGCATATTTAATGGATGATTGAGGGCTTGCCCCTGTTCCGCCACCATGACCAGATATCAAAATGGTATCTGCTTTGGCTTTTGCAACACCTGCTGCAATTGTGCCAATGCCTGTGGATGCCACAAGCTTTACACATACTTTTGCTTCTGGGTTTATCTGTTTTAGATCATAGATTAGCTGCGCTAAATCCTCGATTGAATAAATATCATGATGAGGCGGCGGTGATATCAGGGTTACACCAGGTGTAGAATGACGCAATTTAGCTATAAGACCATTGACCTTAATACCTGGCAGTTGTCCGCCTTCACCTGGTTTTGCACCTTGCGCAACTTTAATCTCAATTTCTTTACAATTATTAAGATATTCTGCTGTTACTCCAAATCTGCCAGAAGCAACCTGTTTAATCGCACTAGAGGGATCATCACCATTATCACGCAATTTATATCTCTCAGAATCCTCACCGCCCTCACCTGAATCAGATTTAGCGCCAATCCTGTTCATCGCTATAGAAAGCGTTTCATGCGCCTCTGGACTTAGCGCCCCAAGACTGATTCCAGGGGATACAAGGCGTCTTCTTATATCGGTTATACTCTCAACTTTCTCTACGGAGAGCGACGGCTTATTTGGGGTGAAGTCAAGCAAATCTCTCAGATTGACTGGGCCTTGGCGACTAACCATGGATACATATTTCTTCCAGCTATCATAAGAGCCAGTATTACAAGCATGTTGCATGGCATGAATTACCTGCCCATCAAAAGCATGTGCCTCTCCTGACTTGCGGTATTTAAATTGTCCTCCAACTGGCAAATAAGTAACCTCATTAGAAAAGGCCCGTTTATGCATTTCCAATACGCGTGTTTGAATACCGCTCAGACCAAGGCCAGATATTCGAGAGGACATAGGCGGAAAATAATCAACAACCAGCGCACGTGAAAGACCAAGCGCTTCAAAATTATACCCACCACGATAGGATGACAGAACCGAAATTCCCATTTTCGACATGATTTTCAGCAAGCCTAGTTCAATTGCTGTTTTATAGTTTGTAACAGCCTGTGTTATTGAAAGTGCTTCAACCAGACCTTTTTCTTTGCGCTCAGCAATTGCCCATTCCGCGCCATATGGATTTACAGTAGTAGCACCAACGCCTATCAATACAGCAAAATGATGAACATCAAGACACTCACCTGTAGCTACGTTAACAGATACAAACGTGCGTAATTGCTGGCGAACCAAATGAGAATGCACCGCGCCTACTGCCAAAATCATGGGTATTGGCGCTTTCGAAGAAGAAATGTTACTGTCAGATAACATTACATGCTCACACCCACCGCGAACGGCATTTTCGGCCAAAATCTGAATTTCTTCTATGGCATTTTTAAGACTATTCTCGCCGCCATTTGAATCAAACTGACAATTAATAACCACTGCCTTAGCACCGAGATGTTCAATAAGATGTGCCCATTCTGAATTTGTCAAGACTGGGGAGTCCAGAAGTAAATGGTCGCATTGTTCTGCTGACTCATCCAAAATATTTCCAAGATTGCCAAGCCGTGTTCGCAATGTCATTACATGTCGTTCACGAAGCGAATCAATTGGCGGGTTTGTTACTTGCGAGAAATTCTGCCTGAAGAAATGATGCAAACCGCGGTAATGAGATGATAAAACAGCAAGCGGTGTATCATCCCCCATAGAACCAACAGCCTCTTTTCCAGTTTCGATCATTGGCTGTAATATGAGTTCCATATCCTCCATACTCCAGCCAGCAAGCAACTGACGTCGTCTAATAATATCTGATGCAGGTCGTTGCGGCGTAATATCCTTTTTCTCGGCTAATATTTCATCTAGCTGATGTGATTTGCCAAGCCAGCTATTCCAGTCAGCTCGTCCCGATAATTCTGACTTAAGCTCGCTATCTTTAACAAGCCTGCCTTCTGCCAGATTAACCCCTATCATCTCGCCAGGGCCTAACCGTCCAAGCTCTTGAATATTTGAAGGCGGGATTGAAACCATTCCAGTTTCAGAACCCGCAAGAAGCAATCCATCTTTGGTAATTGTATAGCGCAGCGGGCGCAGACCATTGCGATCCATGCCCCCTATTACCCAATTACCAGAGAAGGCAGCTATTGCTGCAGGCCCATCCCACGGCTCCATCACCGCATTACAATATCCATAAAGCCCGGCTAATTCTGAGGGTACATCTGGCGTTATAGCTTGAGGTATCATCATTGTCTTTACCATCGGCAAATCGCGCCCTGCCTGCAACAGCAATTCAAAAACAGAATCAAGAGCCGCAGAATCAGAACTCCCTTTAGCAATAACAGGCTTTATATCTTCTACGTTATCGCCAAAAACATCGCTATCCATCCTATCTTCATGACAGGACATCCAGTTCATATTTCCGCGAACTGTATTAATCTCGCCATTATGGGCAATCACTCTGAAGGGCTGTGCCAATCGCCATGTTGGAAATGTATTTGTTGAATATCTTTGATGATAGACAGCAAAATCAGAAATAAACAGCTTATCATCTAAATCAGGATAGAACTCAGTTACTTGCTCTGCTAAAAACATACCCTTATAGATAATAGATCTCGAAGAGAGTGAGCAGATATAAAAATCATTAATTAATTCTGCAAGAACCGCTTTTTCAATTCTTCTGCGAACAATGAACAACTCACGCTCTGCCTCTGCCTCTGATTTTGCAGCTGGCATTGTAAACATAATCTGCTCGATTTCAGGGCGTGTCGCGTTTGCTTTATCACCAAGCGCATTGATATCCACCGGCACTTGACGCCAGCCATAAATTTTATAATCCATTTTTAGGATTTCACGCTCAACGATACAGCGGCATGTTTCTTGCGCGCCCAAATCCAATCTTGGCAGGAATACCATGCCAACAGCAAGCCTATCGCCATTATCCTCATGACCTGTTCTGGCAACATGTTCCATAAAGAATTCACGCGGGATAGCGATATGAATTCCAGCGCCGTCCCCTGTCATGCCATCAGCATCAACAGCGCCGCGATGCCAGATAGCTCGAAGTGCATTTATAGCTGCCTCGACAACTGCGCGCGAGGGTTGGCCATCGGTCGCTGCAACCAGCCCCACCCCGCAATTATCATGCTCCCATGCTGGGTTATAAGCGCCCGCATGTTGCAAAAGCTTTTCAGTTGCCGCTCTATTACGGATATAATTTTTTGCTTCAAATGTCATGTTACTAACTTTCCGAAAACTCTTTTACCTGTGCTTTTATTGAGCAATTATTGGGCCGTTATTGTGCCCTTATTCAGCTGCCTGAATTTTTTCCTGACTTGACTTGATAATAAAGCTGTCAATTTGTTCTGCAGCATCTCTTCCATCTCTTACCCCCCAGACCACCAGTGATGCACCGCGAACAATGTCCCCAGCCGCAAACACCCCTTCAATAGCTGTTTGCATCGTCTTCCAATTAATAGATAGTGTGCCCCATTTAGAAACCTCAAGTGCTGGCTGATGAAACATACCTGGCAAATCTTCAGGATCAAATCCAAGTGCTTTGATAACGATATCTGCTGATACATCAAATTCAGAACCGGGAAGAAGGTTGGGAACTTGCCTTCCTGTTGCATCTGGCTGGCCCAAATGAATGCGCTGTGCTTGAACAGAGGTGATTTTATCTTGTCCCAGAAATTGTGAAGGTGCAGATAACCATTGAAAGTTAACACCCTCTTCTTCTGCATTCTGAACTTCACGTTGCGAGCCAGGCATATTGGCTTTATCGCGGCGGTAAAGACAGGTTACAGAATTAGCATTTTGACGAATGGCAGTTCGCACACAATCCATCGCTGTATCACCGCCGCCAACGACAACCACATCTTTTCCATCTGCATTAAGCGTCCCATCATCAAATGTTGGTACCTTATCGCCTAATGATTTACGGTTAGATGCAATCAGAAAATCTAATGCAGGCACAACCCCTTTTAAGTTACTTCCCGGCAAGCTGATATCACGCGCTTTATAAACACCGGTAGCAATTAATACCGCATCATGCTTTGCCCGTAATTCATCAAACGAAATATCGCGGCCAATCTCACAGTTTAAGCGAAAGCTAACACCCCCTTGCTCAAGCAGCTCATATCGTCTGGTAACGATTTCTTTTTCAAGCTTAAACCCTGGTATTCCATATATAAGAAGTCCGCCTGCTCGGTCATACCGGTCATATACAACGACTTGATATCCTTTTCTTCGGAGCAGGTCAGCAGCAGCAAGCCCCGCCGGTCCAGCGCCAATAATACCAACAGACTGTTCTTTTTCTACGCTTGGCGCTATTGGTTTCACCCACCCATTATCAAAGGCTGTTTCTGTGATATGTCGTTCAACAGCACCAATTGTAACAGACTCAAATCCTTTTTCGATTACGCAATTACCCTCACACAACCGGTCTTGCGGACAAATTCTGCCACAAATTTCAGGAAAGGTATTGGTAGCAGAGGAGACTTCATAAGCCTCTTGCATTCGCCCTTCAGCGGTTAGCATTAACCAGTCTGGAATATTATTATGAAGCGGACAATTTACCTGACAAAAAGGAACACCGCATTGAGAGCATCTACTTGCCTGCTCTTCTGCTTTTTGTTCGCTAAATTCGGCATAAATCTCATCAAAATCAAATTTCCGTGTCTCTGCTTTGCGTTTTTTCGGCATCGCTTTTTCGGTATTGACAAATTTCAGCATTTTAGACGACATCACCGTCTCCTTGACATTCATTGATTGTCTTTTTGCACACGCTTTATGATTAGGGGTATGTATCTTTGGTTTTGTCATGCATGAAAGCGATGATGTTCTCCCAAGATAATGCAGATAAAACACCCCTAGCCTAAACGAATCATTCTCGTTAATTGGTCAGCAATACTACCATAAAATTCGCTATGACTCAAGTTTATAATGTATTTGTGAGCCTATCAACCACAATGATTAATTATTTAGTTCCGTTTCGGTATTATTTTTCTGTTTAAAGATTTCAAATTAGCAATATGCTTGTTTTATTTGCATTCTGAAAAGATTTACTAGACTATATTATTTTCAGATCAACTCCAAATTATTTCCAAAATCATTTCTGGAGTGATGAGCAGGTAAGGCATTGCAAAATATGGCTTTTTCTTTTTCTGATTTTTCTTATTACCTGTTACTTGCTTTGGTTCAAGGCATAACAGAATTCCTGCCTGTATCCTCATCTGGTCATCTAGTTTTAGTGCCCTCTATTACGAATCGGATTGACCATGGGGTATCTATTGATGTTGCAGCTCATATTGGAACCCTGATAGCGGTGATTATTTATGTGCGTTCTGATTTAATTAAAATGACTTTGGCACTCCGAAATACTGCTTTGAAGACATTAAGGCCTAACGCTAATATCTTGATTGATGCGCCATCCCTAATGATGATTAAAATGCTTATAATTGCGACTATTCCGGTTATTATTGCTGGGTTTTTGGTTTCGCTTTTTGAACCTGATATGCTTCGGCTCGTGCAAACTGTTGCCATTTCAAATATTATCTTTGCTATTTTCCTATGGCATTCAGACAAAACATCGCCCTGTAAGCACACATTAAGCGAAATGGGATTGAAACAAGCTTTATTTATTGGGCTTGCGCAGATGCTTGCATTAATCCCAGGCACCTCACGAAGCGGCGTTACAATGACAATGGCACGATATCTTGGCTTTGAGCGTTTGAGTGCTGCACGCTTCTCATTATTATTATCAATCCCTGTCATTATTGCGGCTGGGTGTCTGCAAATCGTTAAACTTATCCGCCAAGAAGATATTGTCGTAGGCGCAGCAGCATTATATGTTGCCATTTTCTCCTGCATTATTGCATTAGGGGCAATTCATGGCATGATGAAATGGCTTGAACGCACGAATTTTAATCTATTTGTTTATTACCGGTTTGCACTTGGCCTAGTGCTGCTTATCATTAGCTTCTAGCTCGATGCAAAAATACCGCCCTGTCGATAACAAGACAGGTAATTTGGAACATGAGCTTCAATAGGCTGCGGCGTGATGCCAAATGAAGTGATATCCAGCATATTCTCATTTACAATATTATCGGTATCTAACATCCGCAACTGATCCCGCGTTATTGGCGGATTAGGCAGAATAGATGCCATTGCTGCTGGAACCTGCATCGCAAAAATTGGAACAGGAATTAAAGCTCTTTTCTTGCCAATCGCAGAGAGCGTATATACTAATAATTCTTTAAAACTATAAATAGAGGGGCCGCCTAGCTCATAAATTTGTCCATCTGTTTGGCTGTTGCTAAGACAATAAATAATAGATTCAGCAACATCACCAACATAGACAGGTTGAAATTTTGTATTACCCCCAGCCAATAAAGGCAGGGCAGGTGCTATCATAGCCATTCTTGCAAACCTATCGAAAAAACCATCTCCTGGTCCAAAAACAATGGAGGGGCGCAAAATTGTACTATTTGGCGCAAAACGTAGCAGGCTTCTCTCACCCTCGGCTTTGGTTCTGTAATATGTACTAGCAGCGTTGAGATCTGACCCAATCGCGGATATCTGAACAATTTTTGTAACCTCTGCCTGCTCAGCGATTTTTGCTATTCTTTGCGGTAACTCGGCCTGTGCATTTTCAAAATTCTGTTTGCCAGACGGGTGAAAAATACCAACCAGATTAACAACATAATCAGCCGATTGAATAGCTCTTCCCAAATCATCATCTTGTAGCGCATCACCAGACATAACTGTTATCTGGCCAACATCTCCAACTGGTTTTAGATTTTTTGAGCGCACCGCATTTCGGGTAAGAACAGTGATACGTGCCCCTGCACGCGCTAATTTTTCAACTAATGCTCTTCCAATAAATCCAGAGCCACCAATTATGCAGACGGTTTTGTTTCGCAGTTGCATGTTCATTCCTATTTACTCAAAAGTCTCACGATAAATAACAGCACGACAAATAACAGGGCGTTAAATAATAGCGAGATAAGTAACAGATTGTCCTCCAACAGGGAAGCCTCATCATGGTTTGCTATCTGTGCAAATAAGTTTTGCTAATTATATAAATAATATGTTTGTCGAAGGCACCAACGAGAGATTTACCAGATAGGTTTAAATAAACAAAATACGCGTAACGAACACAGCAACAAATAGTGTTTCTGCGATAATAAGAAAAAACAGACCTTCCGATATATCGCTATTCACTCAAATCTATTGTCATGCCAACTGCTGAAATCATATCAAAACTTATTTGTGCCCCTAACAGGAAAACGCCATTAGCATTGTCGGGATACCATAATAATTAGAAATAAATTATGCTGCAATCGTAAAATTTCATACCAATACTACCCCTAAATAATAACCATGCACTATATGACAAAATTGACTGTAATATCGTTTTAAAAACTGGCCAGTCATTATTGTGCTTGCGATAAAATATAATTGTAGTCATCTGTTAGGATTTTCAATCCATATTTTGCTATATCTGCTCTCTTTTTAAGCCGGTTTATTCCTGGCAGCCGTGTATTGGGCTGAGCTAAAATAGCTGAAAATAACGTCTCAAAATGAGCTATTCGATCAGCAGGTGGTGCGATAAGAATAAGTGTCTGAGCTACATTCGGCTCCGAGCTTTTTGAATCCAAGAACGAAGAAGCCTGAAATCCATAATGTGCCCCTGCTAGTCCTGCTGTTATCAATTCAACCATCAATGCAAGAGCAGCGCCTTTGGCACCCCCCATTGGCAACATTGCTCCTTTTAATGCTTGTTCGGGATCTGTTGTAGCAATACCATCTGAATCAACAGCCCAGTCATCTGGAATTTTTTTACCCTCTGTTTTTGCTCTCATAACTTTACCGCGCGCTACCTTTGCAAGAGAGAGGTCAATCACAAATGGTGAGGCCGAATCCCTTGGACAGGAAAATGCAATGGGATTGGTTCCAAAGATAGGGGTGGAGCCACCCCAAGGCGCCATCGCAGCTGGGGTATTTGAAAACATAAGCGCAACCACGCCCTGAGCTGCATAGCGCTCAACATGATGACCTAGAACGCCAGCATGGTGAGATTTATTAATCGTAACTAGAAGGGCCCCATTTTCGCGAACCATAGGCATTGCCTGCGAATAAGCATGGTCTAATGCAGGAAATGCAAATCCATGATCTGCATCTAGCTCAAGCCAGCCCTTTCCCTGAAATTCTGATCTGATAGAAGCCCTAATATTTACTTTTCCACTTTTAATTTGTGCAAGATAGCTTTTCACTCTAGAGAGACCATGTCCCAATTGGCCATCGGTTTCAGCCAAAACTAAATAATGGGCAATTATCTTAGCATTATGGTTGCTCATCCCATGACTCTGAAAAGCATCAGAGACGATTTGCATCGCTTCTTGCGATTTCACGAAAATATGTTCCAAAGATTGAGGCGGAGGTTCCTCCGCCCTCCTTTTTTAAGCTGATCGATATAATTTGGTCATTGAAAATTCTCGATGGCCAAGTGCTTCAGCAGCTGTATTTCGACCATTTGCTGTGCGTATTATCATATCTATTAGTAGGTCGCCTGCTTCATCGATTGTGGTTTCACGTCTTAAAATACCTGATACATCGACATCAACATGCTCACTCATAGTACGGATGGTTCTTGGATTAGCTGTGATTTTGATCACAGGCACAATGGGGTTGCCTATCACATTACCTTGTCCAGTTGGAAATGTATGGATGACCGCCCCGCCTGCAGCCATTAATGTAACACATTCTGCAGCTGCAGAAGAGCTATCCATAAAATATAATCCCGCGCCAGATTGAGGTTTCTCCGCAGGGCCCAGAATGTCTATATATTTGGACGTTCGGCCTATTTTCTCAAGATTACCAAGTGCTTTCTCCTCTATAGTCGTTAATCCACCAAGAATATTGCCTTTGGTTGGCTGACTATCAGAGAGATCATCTGTTTGATGGGCAAAAATCACATCATCTTGATAGGCTTTCCACATTTTATACCACCGCTCACCAACCTCTGCATTGATTGCTCTCTCTTTACAAATATGCTCTGCCCCTGTAATCTCAGAGGTTTCACCAAAGAAACCTGTGATACCAATTGGTAAAAGCTTATCATACATATTACCAACTGTCGGGCAGGAGCCAAGACCTGTGGTCGTATCACTTTCACCGCATTTAGTTGAAATCCAGAGGTTAGAAAGAGGGCATTCCTCTCGCTGAAGCTCAGTTGCATAATGCACATATTCCTTTGCAATACGAGAGGCATCCATAATAGTTTTTAAATCACCATTTTGTTCAATTGATAACCCAGCAACAGGCTTTCCTGTTTCTGCGATACCATCCACAACACGTTTGGTCCAATCTGGCTCAATTCCAATAACCACAACAGCTGCTACATTTGCATTACACCCAGTCCCAATCAGTGTTCTAAAATGTACATCTAGGTCTTCCCCAAATTGTAGCCGACCATAAGCATGTGGGATAGCCAATGTGCCTTTGATATTATTGGCAACTGCTTCGCATGCTGCATTTGAAATATCATCCAACGGTAGGATCAATACATGATTTCGAACACCAATGTGACCATTATCACGTCGATAACCTTGAACCATTACATTTGAAAAATCAGTCATTTCTAGCTCCCTACCAACGCTTGGTTTTACAATTATGTGTATGTAAATGGTGACCTTTTGCACAATTTTGTATGATTCTGCCAATATCCTCACCATATTTATAGACAGTATCGCCTACCTTGTGATCTCTAAGAGATATCTTGTGACCGATAGGAACTGCTTGCTCCGCTTTTAACCGAAAGGTCGAATTATCATGAGTTATACAAACAAGCATATCTGTTCCGGCCGCTAGCCCCTCAACAACGACAACACCAACTGTGTCTTCATGATCGTGAACCAACAAATGGGGTATTTCTGACATTTTAATCTCTCCTATCGTCAGGGTTTCAATAGTATTTTTTGATGGGTAACAAGCCCATTTTGTAACTCTTCGAATGCCTCTGCACCCTCTGATAAAGCGCGCGCATGCGTCCAGTCTAGCGCGCCTAAACGCCCCTCAAAAATAGCAATTGCGGTTTCGCGAAAATCAGATGGCATTTATGCGTTTGTAATTTATCTTGGCGTAAATTTGAATAATAAACTAGAAAAAAATTTCGTCGGGATTCCGAAAGAGCCTGATGCGTTTAGTAATAATGCGAGAGGGTTTTTCGGAACACCCTCTTTTGAAAACGCATTGTTTGTCAATGCGAGGGATACAAGCTTATCTATAGACAGGTAGGACGAGCCCATTAATGCCAAAATCCTCACATCGAGGACTCAAATTTAGAAGAGCGAAAAAAAATTAAGGTTTTTTTAATTTTTTGATTCTTTTTTCTATGTCTTTCCGTATAGTGGAAAGACATAAAGAGGAGACCGGCAATGTTCCCATATAAAACAAACGCAATTTCAGCAGACTACTCACGCAGAAATACAGGAAACGGATATTTATTTGCGATTGCAGTAATTATTTTATTAGTCGCAGCATTTAGCTTGTTCAATTAAGCTGTAGGTACTCTGGGGGAGCCTCTAAAGGAAAACTATGTCTTATCGGAATGAGGTCTAACCTTCTAAGCTGGTTACTGAACCAGCCAAGACTTTCTAATCTAATCAGAAAATCATCCCAAAAGCGTTTTTAGCACTTCTATTCTTGCAAACTATTATGCATTTGTATGTGCATTATTGACGCATTCTATATTTATAATTTGATAATCCTAAACCATCTATTCTAAGGTGTTTGTCAAAAATGATATTAGGAAACTATTAATGCGGGTATTTATACTATTTATCACCTTGATAATTGGGAGTGTTGCTGGCACATATGCAGAACCCCTAAAATTTAACCATATTATAATTGATAACGTATGGATAAAAGACACCCCTCCAAATCACAAAACAACCGCAGGGTACCTCACGATTGAAAATCTTGGTGATAAAGATGAGAGATTACTGTCTGTATCTAGCTCTTTTGCTACCATAGGAGAAATCCACCAGATGAAGATGGATGGCGAGATAATGAAAATGAGGCCGATACCAGATGGATTAATTATCCCAGCTGGCGAGAGCATATATCTAAAGCCAGGCAGTTTTCATCTCATGTTTATGAAGCTTAATATGCAAATAATCCCGATGCAAACGCTCGAATTAACTTTAACATTTGAGAATCTGGGTTCTGTGATAGTACCAGCGACAGTAAAATCTGCTCCGGCTAGTGATAATTCAAATTCAAAAAAACATAATCATTAAACTTCATAGACATTATCACCTGTGCAAAAATTGCATCGCCAATAGCAATTATTAGCACTATTTAGGTGCAGCTTTTTTTATTACTAAATGAGATAGGTTAAAACTTGTATTAAGACACAATTTCTCCCCAAACATATTGTGCACATAAAAGGGGTGGTTCCTATCCTCCAAGCCACCCCCTTTTTGCATTTATTCTTTTCGTGAATAGTTTCAAAGAGGTACTATCAGAATAAGAGGCCTAATTTGCTCATTTTTGTGGGTTCGCGAATGGCTGTTAATTTGCTATGACACTTCTGGATGAAACATTTAACACTCTTTTAGAAACCAGATAGGGGAAAGATATGACCGTCAAAGTAGCAATTAATGGATTTGGCCGGATAGGCAGAAATGTATTTAGAGCACTTATTGAAAATCCACGAAGTGATGTGGAAATTATTGCGGTAAATACAATCCCGTCTCTTTCTGACTCTGCATATCTGCTGGAATTTGATTCCGTGCATGGCAGGTTGCCAACATCTGTCACTATAGAGGGCGATATGATGCATGTCGCAGGCAACAAGGTTCGCTTTTTGAGCGAACGTGACCCAGAGGCTCTTGATTGGGGTGCGCTTGGGGTAGATGTTGTTATGGAATGTACTGGCATTTTTACCGATGCTGATAAAGCTGCTGTGCATCTAAGAGGAGGCGCCAAAAAAGTGCTTGTTTCTGCGCCTTCCAAAGGAGCTGATTTAACCGTGGTATATGGTGTAAATCACACCCTTATATCACCAGAACATAAAATCATCTCAAACGCGTCTTGCACAACCAATTGCCTAGCGCCAATTGCGCATATTCTGCATAATACATGTGGTATTAAACAAGGTTTCATGACCACTATTCACAGCTACACAGGCGACCAACGTATTCTGGACACAGAACATAAGGATTTATATCGCTCGCGTGCGGCTGCCTTAAACATGATCCCTACCACAACAGGCGCGGCAAAGGCTGTAGGACTTGTTTTACCAGAGCTAAACGGCAAGCTTGACGGGGTTGCTATTCGTGTTCCAACACCAAATGTTTCTGCGGTTGATTTTGTGTTTGAACCTATTAAGCAAACATCTGCAGATGAAATAAATCAATTTATTAAAATAGCTGCTAATGGCGAATTAAAAGGCGTTTTAGATTTTACAGAACGTGAGTTGGTATCAACAGATTTCAATCATCACCCAGCATCTTCGATAGCCCATATTGACCAGACACGGGTAATGCCAGATGGAATGACACGCATTTTCAGCTGGTATGATAATGAATGGGGTTTTTCTAACAGAATGCTTGATACGGTATCTTGTATGGGATGAACGCCTCCCCCCTATTCACAATCAGTAATAAAAAAAACGGCCTAAAGGCCGTTTTTTAATCTTTAATATTCGGATTGATTAGGCGTTAATATCAAACCTATCTGCGTTCATTACTTTATTCCACGCATCAATAAAATCAGTTATAAATTTATCATTTGAATCGCTCTGAGCATATAATTCAGCTAATGCACGAAGCTGAGAGTTTGAGCCAAAAACAAGATCCGTTTTACTGGCTTTGAATTTAACGTCTCCAGTTGTTCGCGATGTTGCTTGATAGGCGCCATCACCAGATGGTTTCCAATCATTATCAATATCCAAAAGCTTTACAAAATGATCATTATTCAAACTATCAGGAGAATCAGTTAAAATACCATTTCCATCATAACTAATGCCAATAGATCTCATCCCACCAATAAGGGCTGTCATCTCTGGCCCTGTTAGCCCAAGCAATTGTGCCTTGTCGAGCATGACTTCTGCTGGATTATACGCATAGTTCTTATTCTCATAATTTCTAAACGCATCTGCAATAGGCTCCAGCACATCGAACGAGGCTGCATCTGTCTGCTCTTGGGTTGCATCTCCTCGGCCAGGCATGAATGGAACAGTGCGACCAGTTGCTTTTTCTAAACCAACAGTACCAGCAAGAACAATAACATCTGCAAGTGATGCGCCTGATTGCGCCGCTATCGGACGCAAAATATCAAGCACGGCTGCAAGCTGTTCTGGTTTATTAACCTGCCAATCCTTTTGAGGGGCAAGTTGAATACGAGCGCCATTGGCCCCGCCACGCATATCTGTTTCCCTAAAGGTGGATGCACTTGCCCATGCTGTTTCAACCATTTGCTGAATAGTTAAACCAGAACCAGCGATTTTCGCCTTTAGGCTATCTACATCATAATCTGTACTTCCAGCTTGAACCGGATCCTGCCAGATTAATTCTTCTTCAGGCACCTCAGGTCCGATATAGCGCGATTTTGGCCCCATATCACGATGCAGTAATTTAAACCAAGCCCGTGCAAATGCATCTGCAAAATAGTCTGGGTTTGAATGAAAACGCTCAGATATTTCGCGGTAGGAAGGGTCTTCTCGCATCGCCATATCTGCTGTGGTCATCATTGTAGTAACACGACGAGAACCATCATGTGCGGCTGGAGCAAGATGCTCTTCTTTCGGGTTTACAGGGTGCCATTGAAATGCACCTGCAGGGCTTTTCACTAATTCCCATTCATATCCCAAAAGCAGATCAAAATATCCATTATCCCACTTGGTTGGATTACTTGTCCAAGCGCCTTCAATACCACTTGTTATTGTATCATCGCCGACACCTGACTGATATAGATTTTTCCAGCCAAAACCCATTTGCTCAACAGGGGAGCCTTCCGGTTCTGCACCTACATATTTTCCAGGATCAGCGGCACCATGCGCCTTACCAAAGGTATGTCCGCCAGCGGTTAGGGCAACTGTCTCTTCATCATTCATTGCCATTCTTGCAAAAGTTTCTCTGATATCTTTTGCACTTGCCAATGGATCTGGATTTCCGTCTGGACCTTCAGGATTCACATAAATCAGTCCCATCTGGACAGCACCAAGTGGCATTTCAAGCTCTCTGTCGCCTGTATAACGTGCATTATCGAGCCATTCATCTTCACGGCCCCAGTATATATCTAATGGCGGTGCATAAATATCTTCTCTGCCACCACTAAATCCAAATGTTTTGCCGCCCATTGATTCTATGGCGACATTTCCAGTTAAAATGAACAAATCAGCCCAACTGATTTTATTGCCGTATTTTTGTTTAATAGGCCATAATAAACGTCTGGCTTTATCTAGATTTCCATTATCCGGCCAGCTATTTAAAGGCGCAAATCGCTGGTCACCTGTTCCGCCGCCACCGCGGCCATCAGATGTTCTGTAGGTTCCAGCCGCATGCCACGTCATTCTGATAAAGAACGGGCCATAATGTCCATAATCCGCAGGCCACCATTCTTGCGAATCTGTCATTAAATCAGTTAAATCTTTCTTTAGCGCATAATAATCTAGTTTTTTAAATTCTTCTTTATAACTAAATTCAACACCCATAGGGCTTGAGCGCTTATCATGCTGGTGCAAAATGCCAATATTTAGCTGATTTGGCCACCAATCCTTATTCGTCCTAATCGTGCTACTATTGCTGGTGGCAGAACCGTGCATTACAGGGCATTTATCTAACTCATTCATATGGTGTCTCCTAGTTTTACTAAGCCACTCGACAATTTATCAAGCGTTTTTATTGCGCACGGCAAATTTAAAGTTTGACTTCATAAATTTAATTTAGGGATCGGTTACGTGATGTCAATCGCTTTAGAATGGTTTTAAAGTAATCCTTTATCACCTTATAAAAAATATTAAGAAAAAAAGTAATTAGACGTTTAAGGCAGAGAGCCAATCGCTAAATTTGCGGTTTAACCCGGATTGTTAGTTCCATTGATAAAGCCTCAAAACCATCTGGAAGTGACGGCAACCCTGCAATCGAAATAGCTTCTTTGCTGATATCGGTAAGCTCCCCTGTATCCACATTCAAAAAATGATGATGATAGGATAAGTTAGTATCAAACATAATCACATCATTTACCGCATTTACTTTTTTCAGTAACCCTACTTTGTGAAACTGGTGAAGACAATTATAGATAGTCGCTAGGGCCATTTTTTGCCCTAATTCTCGAATTTGGAGTTGCAACCCATCTGCGCTTACATGCTGATGTTTGCCCATAAATAATAAACGTCCAACACATATCCGCTGCTTTGTTGGTCGCAATCCAGCATTTTTCAGAACCTCAATGATTTTCGCATCACCCGACATAAGCGCAACATTATTATTAAAACCTCCCAAACTTGATTTGCAGCATTAACATTGTCAAGATATTTGAGTATATGCATAAAAGCTTTTTCTAATTCTTCTCTTTTTGTAGGCCAGCTTAATGCAACTTATATGGATATTGCAGATAAAAGCCAGATAAAAAATTTGAACGTTTTAACACGATGTCTGTCCTATTACTGGGGTATTAAAACAGACGCTGTTATGCTACGCTTTACTCTAATTCAAACGCAAGCAGACTCTATGAATCCTATTATCTCATTTTTAAAGCAACGTCGCTCCGTTATGGTGCGCAACTTAAACCCGCTCCCACTGCCAGAACGTGACCTATCTTCCATACTTGAATGTGGAACAAGAGTTCCAGATCATGGCATGTTAACGCCATGGCAGATTATTGTCATATCAGGCGAGCAACGCGTGCAACTTGGCAAGTCTTGTTTGCGAGATGAATTTGCGCGGATAAATCCAGATGCAACAGAAGCTATGCTAGAGTTTGAAGAAGGGAGGTTTGCAAAAGCCTCTGCTGTTTTGTGCGTGATCTCAAAACCTGTTATGCATCCAAAGATTCCCCAGTGGGAGATGCATTTATCTGCTGGTGCAGTTTGTCAAAATTTACTCACAGCCGCGCTTGCCCTTGGATATGGCGCGCAGTGGGTCACGCATTGGTACTCTTACAATGATAAAATGATAACAACACTTGGCGGAAATCCTGATACTGACAAAATTGCAGGCTTCATTTATGTTGGCACAAAAACCAAACAACCAAACGAGCGAAATCGTCCTGATCTATCTCAAATCGCATTGAGATATGGACAAGATATTAAGGAAGGCCAACGATTAAAATGAGTATATTTCTTCATCAACATGACCTACCCAGCGACATTAGCTTTGGCAAATCGGTTGCGATTGATACAGAAACAAGGGGATTAAAATTAACAAGAGATAGGCTTTGTCTCGTTCAATTATCTGATGGCAATGGAGAGGCGCATCTGGTGCAAATCTGTGCTGAAAAGCATAAAAGCCCTCACTTAGAAGCATTACTTCAAGACAAGACTGTGGAAAAGCTATTTCATTTTGCCAGGTTTGATTTAGCAGTTTTAACCCGCGATATCTGCAAAGTCTCAGGACCTATTTATTGCACTAAAATAGCATCAAAATTATCTAGAACCTATACAGACCGGCACGGATTAAAAGATTTATGTTCTGAATTGCTGTCGGTTGATTTGTCAAAACAACAACAATCATCTGACTGGGGCGCTGAAATACTTAGCGAAGCTCAGAAAAAATATGCTGCTAGTGATGTGTTATATTTGCATAGATTAAAAGCCAAATTAAATGAGCAACTCAAAAAAGAGGGCAGGTTGGATTTAGCCCATCATTGCTTTGATTTTCTAACGCATCGAATAGCACTGGATTTAGGCGGGTTTGAAGATTTAGACATTTTTCATCACTAGGTTTATTTAGGGCTTTAGAGGACGTTGCAAAATAAGCCACAAAAGCAATGATGAATGTCAGACTAATACCCCAGAAATAGGGGGAAAAAATACAAATGACACAAGAGAATAGTGAATCTGATGGCAATGCCAGCACTTCTAGACACACCAGAACTTTTGCAAGAAATTTAGCAAGCCTCTCCAAAATAAAGGTAGAAAGCAGCTCCAGAAAGCCTGGAGTGAAGCGCTCATATCTGTTGTTAATTCCCTCTATTTTTATAAGCTTGGGTGTTGTCTGGTGGCTAAATTTCGCAGATCAGACTGGAAATATTGAAATAAGCATTGAACAGGTATCACAAACTCAAGATGGCAACACCAAAATGACTGGCGCTCGATTTTCAGGAAGAACAAGTGATGGAGAAAATTTTGAAATAACAGCCGAGCAGGCGTCAGATGATATGCCAAAGCAAGGGCTTATTCATCTCTTGAAACCAGATGGCACGATTTGGACTAAAAATGGAAGCATTATAAAAATAAACTCACTCGAAGCGATTTTAGACCAATCCAAGGAAACAACTCTATTTCAAGGAACTGTTGAGATAAACCAAACCAAGCCAAAGGTTAATATTAACACCTCTGAATTATCAGTAGATTTGGTGAATAAAATTTATCATAGTAATCAGCCCGTTATTGTCATAACTGAAAATATGAAGATTACAGGCGAAGATATGAGTATTAATCAAGAAAGCGGAACTATTTATTTTGGCGGTTATGCTAATCTTGTTATTATGGAAAACCAGCAGCCAAAACATGTCAGTAAGCAAGAATAAGGGTGCGTGCAATGCATAGAACATTAGGACAGATATTCAACCATAAAACATATATTCTGGGGCTTGGTTTATGTATGTTCCTGGTCAAGGCCTTATGGGCAGAAAATTTAGAAATTGAAGCCTCCGATTTTCTGGAATGGAATCAGGAGAACAAATCCTATATTGCCAAGGGAGATGCGATTGTAACCCAAGGTGAGCACACAATAAAAGCAGACAAAATCATTGCTTTTTATGAAAGCGAGGAAAACCGTGACATTACTAGAATTCAAGCAGCAGGCTCTGTGAAATTTAGCAATGTTTCGGGCTCTGGCTATTCTGATAGTTTAATTTATGAAATGAATACACAGACCGTTACACTTAACGGAAATGAGAATTATTTTGAGTCTGAGGAATTTATCGCTCAGTCATCCAATCAAATTCAATTTAATGAAATAAACGGCATTTTAAATCTACAAGATGATGCGATGATTTCAATCTCCCAAGCCAAAAAGATAGAGGCACAATGGCTAGAAATTGAGCTATCAGATGATGGCAAATTAACTACAATAAATGCAGAGGGAGATGTAAAATTAACCGAAGAAGCTGGCAGAATTGCCTATTCAAGCTCTGCATTCTATGAAGCTAAAAACGGCAATATGACCCTGTCCGATTCTGTTGAAATTTTGGACGGCAATAATCAGCTTCGCGGGGATAAAGCGATTATTAATATGGAGACAGGATATAGTAAGATACTGGCAGGGAGCGAGAACGAGCGTGTAACTGGAAAATTAATTTTGGGTACATCAAATTAATTGCAAATCCAATGGTTTTTTTCTATGGTGATGATTAACTTTATTAATCCCTAACATGATAGCGCTGATTCATGACAAACGAAGAAACAATTGAAAACTCAAATAGTTGGTCAAGTCACTTGAAATTGATCGACAGTAATATTGGGCTAATTGCCGATGGTCTTGGCAAATATATTAATAAACGTCGCGTTGTTCGCAATGTAAGTTTTGGTGTTCAGCGTGGCGAGGCAATCGGGCTTCTTGGCCCAAACGGAGCTGGAAAAACAACTACTTTTTACATGCTATGTGGTTTACTAGCAGCAGATGAAGGCCGTGTATTTCTAGACGGTCTTGAAGTTACCCATTCTCCAATGTTTTATCGAGCACGATTAGGACTTGGCTATCTTCCACAAGAATCAAGCGTTTTTAGAGGATTAAGCGTTGCTCAGAATATACGCTCCGTATTAGAAATTGTTGAGAGTGATAAAGATGTTCGCGATGGTATGCTAGAGGAGTTAATGGCTGAATTTAGCATTGCTCATTTACGTAATACCGCAGCTATTAATCTCTCTGGTGGCGAGAGGCGCAGACTTGAAATAGCGCGTGCGCTAGCAGCAAGACCGACATTCCTACTTCTTGACGAACCATTAGCAGGTATCGACCCAATTGCTATCGGCGAAGTAAGAGACCTTATAACGCATCTAAAAGAGAGTGGATTAGGCGTGCTTATTACAGACCATAATGTCAGGGAAACATTAGATATCGTAGATAGAGCCTATATCTTGCATGATGGCGCTTTATTAATGGAAGGCACCCCAGAACAGGTCGTTGAGCATCAAGGGGTTCGTGAAGTATATTTGGGTAAACGCTTCACTTTTTAGTCTTTGGTTAAAACTAGGGTTAATTTTGTCGATTTTTTGAACGCAAAATATGCTTGGCCATCTCTTCGCCAAATTTATGGTGATTTTCTCCTGATAGATGAATAGGATCTCTATCAGCAGAGGCTATAAACATGTTTGAATCAAAAAAATAAAATTTACTGGTGGCTGTGGGGTGACAGTATCGTGCCAAGTGCCGGCGCCAGCTCCGCTCGTTGAAATGACACAAGCCGCCTCCAACAGCTAATCACAAATCCTCTCAGCTGACAAATTCATCCGACATTTAAAGCTATTAGTGCCAAGCATTAGCAATACATGGTCAATCGGGGAATGCGGTAGAATGCTGGCAAGCAAATTTGTACGCCCATTTAAATGAGACTCGTTTTCAGGGTCATCATTTGCCACAGTCCTTCCTGGAAGAGAGCCCTGACTAACAAAAACCGCCCCCGTTAGATATCGTTTCACCACCTCAGGCTATCTTCGCTCATAGCGAAGGCTAGTTCCATCATCAAAATACCCCCACTATTAGAATCGCCATAAACAAAAATGTTCATCTTCTAACACGCCTAATGATCACACAATTGCAGGTAATTCTGCTCTACTCAACGGGACCGCCGCCCTTTTTCCAGCTTGAAAATCCGCCCACATTCGACACTGACTGAAATCCCATTTCAACCAATGTCTTGCCTGTTAGCGCTGCCATTCCGCCAGCACCGCATACGAGCACAATATCAGCATCCTTTTGAAGCGCATTATTATGAAATGGCGTTTCAGGATCTGCTGCAAATTCTATAAATCCTCTAGGAATGCGAAGGGCGCCCTTTATGGTGCCAGTTTGATTTATATCCAATCCATCACGAACATCAATAAATACAGCCTTCCCAGTTTTGTGTTTTTCAATAGCTGTTTCAACGTCAATTTTTGGTACAATCTTGTTAGCGGCTTCAAGTTCTGAGCTTGAGGTTTTCATCTTAAAGTTCCTTTCGATTCTGTTTATCAGCACTATCAATCAGTGACCTATATTTATCAAATAGATTTGGCAAATATATTTGACAACTAGATATGACCCAAGAATTATCATTTAACATTAGTGAATAGATATTTATTTACTTAAGTTGGGCAGAGACACTATGCCATTGTCCCATAAGCTTGGGTTATATAACCCTGCCCCGAAATCTAATCATACTTAACAGGTTAGATGAGGCTCGCTAGCAGCCAAAAAAAATAAATTGGTGGAGCCAATCGGGATCGAACCGACGACCTCTACAATGCCATTGTAGCGCTCTCCCAGCTGAGCTATGGCCCCACTATAGGTTTTTAATAACTATGTGTCCTATTCAAACTATTTGCCAATGTCAACCAGCACGCCCTATTCTTCCTCATTCTCAGAAAGGGGTGCTGCATCAATATCATCATCAGCATCTTCAGCTAATTCATCAATAAACTCTTCATCATCTTCGAATGTAGCTCGTGCGGCTTTCTCATCTTCGTCTGAGCTTACAGCAACAAAGCTTTCCTCATCTGCCGACAATCCATCATCTTCTACACCCTCAATATCTGCCTCAATTTCGTCTCCAGCAAGGAGTGGATCTGTTTGAAACTCATCCTCATCAGTTTCTTTTTTGGTAGCTTCAACTACAGCTGATTTAATAGCTACTCTGCCCTTCCTACTTTTCAGAAGCTGCTCAGGGTCAAATTCTGATCCGCATTTAGGACAGGTGATGGGGGATTTTAAAAAATCATAGAATTTCGTGCCACAGCTAACACAGCGTCGCTTTACGCCCAATTCAATCTCGTTCATATCTAATCCTTGATGCTTTTTTCAAAAGATGCTTTTTTTATCAACTCCGCGAATAACACGATAATATGTCCCTATGTCAAAGTAAATTTTACTCAAAAATCAAAAAATATTGTCAAAACAGCTCTAACCTGTAACGACAAATATAATTTCTATCCATTTTTGAACAGATTGATTATATATTCATTTTAAACCTAGATAAATATTAATGGTTGTGAGAGAAAGCACAGCATGCAAAATGGGTATTTTTTATTCCCAACCGAGGCTTGAAATGATTAATCGTACAGACTCTCTCTCATCTGAGGCAATTTCCGGATTACAAGGAACGTGTTTTGTTGTGGGGGATAAATCAATCTCGCACAGATCTCTCATGTTCAGCTCAATTGCAGAAGGAACAACGCGAATATCAGGCCTGCTGCAAAGCACCGATGTTCACTCAACTTTAAACGCGATGCGTGACCTTGGTGTTCGCATTTCAATAGTGGAAGATGATGTGGTGGAGGTGATAGGGGTCGGCATGCATGGCCTTCAAGAGCCCGCAAGGCCCCTGTACCTCGGGAATGCGGGAACTGGCGTAAGGCTATTGATGGGTATGATTGCTGGTCAGAATATAACCGCAACTTTCACTGGGGATGAGTCTCTGTCAAGCAGACCAATGCGACGTATTACAGAACCACTTAGCCAAATGGGAATTCAAGTGAGCGATAATGGTGATGGATTGTTGCCTGTTACGGTAACAGGACGAACAAACCCGCTTCCGATAAGATACAATTCCCCGGTGGCATCTGCGCAAATTAAATCAGCTATCTTACTTGCAGGGTTAAATGCACGAGGTGTAACATCTGTAATTGAGCCCGCAAAATCGCGCGACCATACAGAGCGCATGCTACAGCATTTTGGGGTGGAAGTTTACACGCAAACCAATTTATATGGCGGTTACATAGCAAGCGTGACAGGCGGCGTTACATTACAGGCAAATGATGTTATTGTGCCACGGGACCCCTCATCTGCTGCATTTTTAATTGTTGCAGGATTAATCACTAAAAACAGCCATCTTTTATTGCCTACGATTGGTATGAGCCCAGAGCGCATCGGATTAATTACAACGCTTCGCGAAATGGGTGGCAGAATAGAAATCAGTAATCAACGCGAGGTTGGCGGCGAGCAGGTTGCTGACATAAAGGTTTCTTCAAGCCAATTAAAAGGAATTGTCATACCATCAGATAGAGCGCCATCAATGATAGATGAATACCCAATCTTATGTATCGCAGCTGCAATGGCAACTGGGCCTACTTTGATGAAAAATATTGGCGAGTTACGACATAAAGAAGCAGATAGAATAGCTATTATGGCAAAGGGATTACGGCTTGCAGGCATAACTGTTGATGAAACGGAAACCTCAATGCGGGTATATGGTGCTAAGACAGCAAAGGGAGACTCTTATATAAAGGGCGGCTTTAACATTTCATCAGAACATGACCATAGAATTGCAATGTCTTTTTTAACTCTTGGCTTTGTGAGTAGTGATAGAATCATTGTAGATGGTGTTTCCACGATTGAGACAAGCTTTCCTGGATTTGTTGAATTAATGAATAAGCATGGTGCAAGAATTTCCACAATAAATTCAGCCTAAAAATCACACGGTAGAAACTACACAGAAGGTAATCAGTGAAGATGACATTTTAATTAAGATGACGATTAGGTAGGTAAATTTGGCTGCGCACACAAAGGCAGAACATGAAAATAGCGATTGATGGCACTGCAGCATCTGGGAAAGGCACCTTATCAAAAAGGCTTGCACAAAGCCTTGGGTACGATTATCTGGACACAGGACTTCTTTACCGGGCTGTTGCGCTCGATGCACTAAAATACGGACTGTATAGTCTTGATGACAATTTTAATAAGCCCTTAACAGAAGAGTGCTTTGAGAAATCAACCCGAATTGAACTTAAAACCATTGCACTTGGTTTAGCGCTTCCAATATCAGATTCGCCTGACCTGAGAAGTCAAAAGATTTCAAGTCTGGCCACAATCGTTGCAAGCTTGCCAGAAATCCGCCAGGCACTTATTGAAAAACAAAGAGATTTTGCCAATTCCCCTCCCTCTTACAAAGGGGCAGTTTTGGATGGAAGAGACATAGGCTCTGTCATACTTCCAGAAGCAGATTTTAAGTTCTTTATTGATGCCAAACCCGAGATTCGCGCGAAAAGGCGGTTTGCGGAGTTTAAAGATACCAACTCAAATCAAACACAAGAAACCATTCTCAAAGACCTGATGGAGCGTGACAAAAGAGATAAAACCAGACAAATTGCCCCTTTAAAACGTCTTTCGGATGCATTTTTTATTGATAGTTCCTCATTAAATGCGGATGAAGTCTTGCAAATTGCCCTAAATTACATTAATGGCTAAGGCTCGTTGTTTGACATTTGTCTAAACGGTGTCTTACTTTTTTAACTAACAATAGCTGGAAATTTGTTTGCTATTTATATTATATCTGACTTAAGGAAAATAACTTAAGTGTGTTTAGACAGAAAAAACCTTGAACCCAGCCAAGATAAAATAGGGCTTAAAGCCCCCTAAATAGCATCCCACGGAGACTTTTATTGTCAAACCAAAAAGATGACGAGAATTCACTCGTCAATGAAAATTTTGCTGATTTACTTGCAGAAAGTTTTTCAGAAAGCACCTCAGTAGAAGGCAGCGTTGTTCGCGGAACAATCATTGGTATCGAGTCAGATAATGTTATCATTGATGTGGGTCTTAAATCAGAAGGTCGCATTCCTCTTAAAGAATTCACAGCACCAGGGCAAGACCCGGAATTACAGGTTGGTGATACTGTTGAAGTCTATGTTGAGCGCATGGAAGACAAAGATGGTCAAGCACTACTAAGCCGCGAGAAAGCAAGAAGAGAAGAAGCATGGGTTATCCTAGAGCGCGCATTTGAAGCACAAGAGCGTGTAACAGGTGTGATTTTTGGCAGAGTTAAAGGCGGCTTTACAGTAGACCTGTCAGGTGCAACGGCATTCCTTCCTGGCAGTCAGGTTGATATTCGCCCAATTAATGATGTAAGCGCTCTTATGGGCGCCCCTCAGCCGTTTCAGATATTAAAAATTGACCGTCGCCGAGGCAATATTGTTGTCTCCCGCAGAGCTGTTCTTGAAGAATCCCGCGCTGAGGCTCGTAGCGAGCTTGTGTCTAATTTAGTAGAAGGGCAAATCCTAAAAGGTGTTGTTAAAAATATAACTGATTATGGCGCATTTGTTGATTTAGGCGGCGTGGATGGATTACTACACGTAACTGATATTGCTTGGCGTAGAATCAATCACCCATCTGAAGCACTTACGGTTGGTCAAACTGTTGATGTTCAAGTCATACGATTTAATCAGGAAACGCAGCGTATTTCGCTTGGAATGAAACAACTACAAAACGATCCATGGGAAAATGCGGTTGATAAGTTTGAAACAGGTACACGTCTTAGTGGCAGAGTTACGAACATTACTGATTACGGCGCATTTGTTGAATTAGATGACGGTGTCGAAGGATTGGTTCACGTATCTGAGATGAGCTGGACTAAAAAGAATGTGCATCCAGGTAAGATCGTTTCAACAAGTCAAGAAGTTGAAGTTGTTGTTCTGGATGTTGATTTAACCAAGCGCCGAATATCACTTGGCCTAAAACAGGCAACAGACAACCCTTGGGCAGAGTTTGAGACTAATAATAAGATTGGCAATGTGATTGAGGGTGAAATCAATAATATCACTGAGTTCGGATTATTTGTCGGATTAACAGAAGAAATAGACGGCCTTGTTCATATTTCTGATATTTCCTGGTCCTCTTCTAACGAAGAATTGCTTGAAGAATTTAACAAAGGCGACAAGGTTGAGGCAAAAATTCTGGATATCGATCTTGAAAAAGAACGTATTTCTTTAGGAATCAAGCAATTAACAAGTAATCCTATTGCTGACGCTGCTGAAAAAGTACGCAAAGGCGATGCGGTAACGTGTATTATTGCCGCTGTAACCGAAAAAGGCCTTGAGGTCCGTGTTGGGGATACGCTTTCTGGCTTTATCAAACGAAGTGACCTTGCCAGAGATAGATCAGATCAACGCGTGGAACGTTTTGCTGTTGGTGAGAAGGTAGATGCTGTAATTTCTCAAATAGATAATAAAAACAATAAATTAACACTATCTATCAAGGCACGTGAGATGGCTGAAGAAAAACAAGCCATGGCAGATTTCGGCTCATCTGATAGCGGTGCAAGTTTAGGGGATATCCTTGGGGCAGCATTAGCAAAAAAAGACGATGATAATTCTGAATAGGCGTGTCCTAATTAGATTTAGTCAAAACCAAAATAAAAAAAACCTCGCTTTTGGTGAGGTTTTTTTTTGCCATTTAGAAAAACCTCAAGTACCCTTTTAGTATAGCTACAAATAGAAATGATTAATATATTTGAATAATTAAGATAGGTATAAACTAAGTATTCTGTTGAATACAAAAGGGTTAGGTGACCATGACCAAATCAGAGTTGATAAATATGCTTGCGGCGGAAAACCCCGAATTATATCACAGGGATATTGAGCGAATCGTAAATACGATATTCGAGACGATTAGTGTATCACTTGAAAATGGTGATCGCATCGAATTACGAGGGTTTGGTGCTTTTTCTGTTCGCGAACATGGTGCAAGAAAAGGAAGAAACCCCCGCACTGGCGAGCCCGTAGATGTCGCGCGCAAACAAGTACCTTATTTTAAAATGGGCAAGGGAATGCGGGAGAAATTAAATAAATAATCTGGCATTTTGTTATCTAAGGTGATAGTAATTCGGTCCTGAAAACAGGATTAAAACGTGATGTCTGGCATTTCCCATTTCATATCAAAACTATTCTGGTTAGTAATTCTCATCCTATTCAGCTTTTTTATTGCTGCGATCGTCGGCTCTAACACCCAATTAATAACACTCCAGCTATGGCCAATTCCAGGACAGCTCAGCGTTGCCTTATGGCTTCCGATTTTATTAGCTTTTGGGATCGGCTTATTGTTTGGGGCCTTATTAATTTGGCTTAAGTCCGTTACATCCTACCGTGCAGCAAGACAAATGCGCAAAAAACCCAATGCACCGACAGAAATGAAAGATGATAATCATCTGCTATTTGACCAAACCACAATAGGTTTAGCTTTGAATAGTGAACGCGACAAACAAGCCCATTTACACAAGGCTTATAATTATGAACGTTAAAATTTGTGGGTTAAAAACACCCTCAGATATCGATAATTGTATAAAAGCTGGTGCTGATTTTATTGGTTTTGTTTTTTTTCAGAAATCTCCGAGACATCTCAGCCCCGCGAACGCGGCTGAATTGTCTGATTATTATGAATGTAATTATTCTGATTCTGGGATTAAAAAAGTGGCCCTTTGTGTTAACCCTACTGATAAAGAATTATCTGAAATTGTAAGCGCATCAACGCCCGACTTTCTCCAGTTGCATGGCACAGAACCGCCAATGAGGGTTGATGAGATAAGACAGAAATATGGCCTTCCGATAATTAAAGCAATTCGTGTCAAAACGCAGTTGGATATTAAGGCCAGTCATCAATATAATCTCTTGGCAGATTGGTTGTTATTTGATGCGGCTGCATCTGCAGATTTAATGCCTGGCGGCAATGGCGAGAGCTTTAATTGGTCGCTTCTTGCAGATTTTGAATGTGATTTACCTTGGATGCTCGCAGGCGGATTAAATCCTAATAATGTTGCCCGTGCAATTGCGCAAACCAATCCAGATGGGGTTGATGTCTCATCAGGGGTAGAAGGAAGCACAGGTATAAAAGATGATTTACTGATCACAGCCTTTGTGAAGTCCGCAAAAATAGGCTAATCTTTAATTAATTATGGACACGACTTATACATTAACTTTGTCTTTAATCATTCAATCTAAGTGAGTATATTATACGATGAACGAAACTCAGCCAAATTCCTTTAAGACAATGCCAGATGAGAATGGTCGTTTTGGTATTCACGGTGGTCGCTTTGTTGCAGAAACATTAATGCCTTTGATATTACAAGTTGAAGCTGCTTATAATGAAGCAAAAATAGACCCTGATTTTGGCACAGAACTGCTATATTTCCAGAAACATTATGTTGGCAGACCCTCTCCTTTATATTTTGCTGAACGCCTGACTGAACAATATGGCGGCGCGAAATTATACTTAAAAAGGGACGAGCTAAATCACACAGGCGCTCATAAAATTAATAATGTGCTTGGTCAGGCACTGCTTGCAAAAAAGATGGGCAAAACAAAAATCATTGCTGAAACTGGGGCTGGGCAACATGGGGTAGCTACCGCAACAGCATGCGCATTATTTAATCTTGAATGTGAGGTTTTTATGGGGGCTGAGGATGTTAAACGTCAAAAACCAAATGTGGATAGGATGCGTCTATTAGGGGCTACCGTACACCCAGTTACCTCTGGCACATCCACATTGAAAGACGCCATGAACGAAGCACTTCGATATTGGGTGGCTCATCCTGATACTCATTTTTATATTATTGGCACAGTTGCAGGCCCACATCCCTACCCCGAAATGGTTCGAAACTTCCAGTCTGTTATTGGAAAAGAAGCAAAAGAGCAATTATTCGAAGCTGAAGGGCGATTGCCAGACGCGCTTATTGCGTGTATTGGCGGTGGCTCAAATGCGCTTGGCCTGTTTCACCCATTTCTAGATGATACTGATGTTACTATTTACGGCGTTGAAGCTGCTGGTCTGGGAATCGATAGCGGAATGCATGCGGCAAGCCTTACCGGCGGAACACCGGGCGTTTTACATGGCAATCGAACCTATTTATTACAAAATGATGATGGACAGATAATAGATGCCCATTCTATATCAGCTGGTCTTGATTATCCTGGCATTGGGCCAGAGCATTCTTGGCTTCATGATATAGGACGTGTTAATTATGTTAGTGCGACAGATGAAGAAGCGTTGGTTCAATTTCAGTTATGCTCACGGCTTGAGGGGATAATTCCTGCTCTCGAGCCCTCCCATGCACTTGCATTTGCGGCAAAACAATTACCATTAATGGATAAAGAACAAATTGTAATCCTTAATATGTGCGGTCGCGGGGATAAAGACCTTGAAGCAGTGCTGCCTAAGCTGGATGAGCGCGGTTTACTATAAGAAACTCAAAATAGAGGTCGAAGTACATAAAATGAGCAAAAGATTAGCCGCAAGCTTTGCAAAGGCAAAGCAAGAAAACAGAGGTATTTTAGGTATTTTTGTATCTGCGGGAGACCCTGATACCAATACCAGCATAAAAATATTAGATGGTCTGGTTGAATCTGGCGTGGATATGATAGAACTTGGAATGCCATTTTCTGATCCAATGGCAGATGGCCCTGCAATTCAGGCAGCAAGCTTGCGTGCTATCAAGTCAGGTATGACCCTTGGAGGCAGTCTTGAAATTGCATCTCAATTCCGTAAAAAACATTCCGATACTCCCTTGATTTTGATGGGGTATTACAACCCTATTTATCGTTATGGTGTTGAGCTGTTTCTTAAAGATGCACAGGCAGCTGGTGCAGATGGTCTTATCATTGTAGATCTTCCCCCTGAAGAGGATATAGAGCTGTGTGATCCAAGCCAAAATTCAGAACTAGATTTTATCAGATTAATCACACCAACAACCCTTGGCGATAGATTGCCATTCGTTCTGGAAAAGGCATCCGGATTTATTTATTACGTCTCAATTGCTGGTATCACTGGTACAAAATCTGCTCATATCGAATCTATCTCTAGCGCTGTAAATAGAATAAAACAGGTCAGCGATTTGCCTGTTGTAACTGGTTTTGGTATCAGAACTGCAGAACAAGCAGCACATATTGCCTCGGTAGGCGATGGCGCTATTGTGGGCTCCGCAGTCGTGGAGATTATAGCAGAATCCAATACGCAGAATTTATCAGCTGAGGATACTGCCAGAAAAGTAAGTAATTTCACTAAATCGCTCGCAGATGCGATATCTACCCATAAGCCTGAATAAAAAATATTCAAATCATCATGACTTGTGGATAATAAGAAAATAAAAGAATAATATCTGTAACAAATATGAAGGAGACGTGTATGCTGTCAGAAAGCCTTGATAGGCTCGCCCTTCTTCACCCAAAGCTTATTGACCTAGGGCTAGAGCGAACCTATCAACTCCTTGAAAAGGCAGGAAGCCCACATCAGAACCTGCCGCCTATATTTCATATTGCAGGCACCAATGGAAAAGGCTCTGTTAGTGCCTATCTATTTGCTATCGCAAAGCAACTTGGCCTTGTAACGCATTGTTATACCTCGCCACATTTATGCAGATTTAATGAGCGAATTCGAATTGAAAACAAGCTAATCGATGATGAGGCGCTTTTACAGGTTTTGGATGAGGTAGAAAAGCTGAACCAGAATAGGCCTATTACATTTTACGAAATCACAACAGTTGCTGCATTTATGGCATTTGCAAGAATACCTGCTGATCTGCTTATTTTGGAAACGGGTCTTGGTGGCAGGCTAGATTCAACAAATGTAATCGAAGATCCATTAGCGTCTATTATCACCCCCATCTCACGAGATCATGAGCATTTTCTGGGCTCTGAGCTGACACAAATAGCAGGTGAAAAAGCAGGAATAATCAAAAAAAATGTGCCTATAATTAGTGCCTCTCAAACCAAGGAGGTTGAGGAAACTCTTATCAAAAAAGCAAGAGAGATGGCAGCACCCATTTTTTTCGAAGGGACTGATTTTATCTGGGAGCAGATAAACACAGGAGAGGTTAAACTAGAATGTAAAAATAGGGTTTTTACGCTACCAAAACCAGCGCTAATCGGACCCCATCAAATACAGAATGCCGCCCTTGCAGCTGCATCCATAATCTATAGTGATAATTTTACTCCTTTGGATGATAGATTATTTTCTGGCATCGGGCTCGCAAAATGGCCAGGGCGGGTACAATTCATCGATCAAGGAAAATTACTCAACTACCGTGATGCAAGACCAATATGGATTGATGGCGCGCATAACTCACACGGTGCAGCGGCTCTTGCGGCCTCTCTTGTACAAATAACCGAAGAGAAATGGACACTCATTGCAGGGATGCTAAATACCCGAAAGCCAGATGACTTTTTTACGCCTTTAAAAAACCTTATCAGCGAGATATTTACTATAAATATTCCAGGACAGCCAGCAAGCCTATCAGCCCAAGAGCTATCAGATAATTGTCAGGATTTAGGGATTAAATCGACCGCAAAATCAAGCCTCGGCGCAGCACTCTCTGCCACAAGTGAAAGTGAATTTGTGGTGATTTGTGGCTCGTTATATCTAGCAGGGCACGCATTACTATTAAATGATACCCTGCCAGAATAAGTTTTAGTTAAAGAGAGCCTATCCCAACTTATGATAGGCTGCCATAGAGGATTATAAGTTTTCCTTAACCCATTGCTCTAGCTGGGATTTTGGTAATGCGCCAATTTTCTCAGCTACAACTTCGCCATTTTTAAACATTAATAAGGTTGGGATCCCGCGCACCCCATAGCTTTGCGGAGTTACTGGATTATCATCAATATTTACCTTAACAATATCAACTTGACCTTCGAGTGAATTTGAAATCTCTTCGAGTGCAGGACTAATAGCGCGGCAAGGCCCACACCATTCAGCCCAAAAATCTACAACTATTGGTCCAGCTGCTTTTATGACATCAGTGTCAAAATTAGAGTCGGTTGAGTGTTTAGTAGCCATGCTAATTCCTTTATGCTTAAAAATAATTCTTAATAGTTAGTAATAAATCTGCCCATTGGTAAACAGTTTTTTTAAATTTATTTTTCGTTATTAAATGCGTTTACACCGGTTATGGTATTGAGATAAGCATTCAATTGCTTATTTAAAAGAGGCATAATTTCTGCTGATTGTGTCCAGATAAGAAAACTATGAAATGACCTGTCTGGATAGAGTTGTTTTAGCAATCCCATATAAAGCGCCATTTGACGAAGATATGCCTCGGGCGGGCTAGCAGAAGGCCGTCCAGTTTTGAAATCTGCCAGCTTGATATAGCTGTCAGTGACAATCAATCTATCTATCTGCCCAGATATTTCCAGCGCTCCAATTCTGCCAATGATAGCGGCTTCGGCCAATGACTTATTTGAAAACAAATCGCTGCAATCCTTATGATGAAGGATAGAATATACTTCATCAAACAATGCTGTTACCTCTGCTTCAGATAGGTTTGGCATTTGTTTTTTTATATATCGAATGGCTGATGTTGCTTGGTCGGATTCATGAAGTAATGGGAGCCTCTCAAGTAATGTATGAATTAGATTCCCCCGCTCAAGTGCTTTTAGCTGGCTCTTTTTTTGTGGTGTAATCTGCTGCTTATCTGATAGCCATTCAGACGGGTAAATAGTCGCGCCTTTTGTCTCAGAATATGTATCAGGAAGCTCATCATACCAATTTGGAACATCTGATATTTGCTCCTGCTCTATGGATGGCTCGTCCTGTTTTTGGGTTTTTGTTGATGGATCAAATTGGAGCTTTAAGGTGCCGTCAATATCCACACATGCTGGATCGTTAGATAGGGTATCCTTCAATAATTCATACCAGCTATTTTTAATAAACCGCCTTGCCGGTGCTTCCCATCCAGCAATGATAAGAGCCTGTTCTGCCCGGGTTAGAGCGACATATAATAAGCGGTCATCTTCTCTTTTGATGTTTTCTTTTTCTGCATTTCTAATCTCTGCAATAAAAGAAGGTGAAAAATTACTGTTCTCTGTCCAGTAAACCCATTCTGAAGAGAATGTAAGCGTATCTGAGGGTGTTTTAGCAGTTAACATATCGGGCAAGTATATTATCGGCGCTTCAAGTCCCTTGGAGCCGTGTATTGTTAGCAATCTTACCTGAGGGTGCGCGGTAGCGCTATTATCGCGCTTTAATATGCCTTGGCTATCTCTGAAGGATCTTACAAATTGGCTTAGCTCTAGATTTCCTTTTTTTTCAAACGCCAGAATTTCCTGCAAAAAACCATTAAAGCTCTCAATAACACCTATCCCAAGACGCTTGATAAATGCATCAACTAACCGGTCCCCAATTAAAAGCTGATTAAAAAAGCTAAACACATCCTGTGTTCCAGCACGGGATCGCCATTCCGCTAATTTGCGACATGCCAATCCTTTAGGGCATTCAGATTTTTCATATTCTTTCAATCTGCTGAACAAAGAGGTTTTTCCTCTTGCGATTGCTAGTTCTTGTAAATCCTCCTCCTGTAATTCCAGTAAGGGTGACTTAAGGATACTAGCAAGTTGCAAATCATCTTCAGGTGATAAGCACACATCAACAAGCGCAAGCAAATCCTGAATTTCTATCTGATTTTGCAGTATAATACGGTCTGGGGGTGAGACGGGTATTTTTGCTGAAATCAGTGCCGCTCTTAAATTGGCTAGGAACGAATCTCTCTTTCGCACCAATATCATAATATCGTTTGGACGCACAGCTCTGCCCAAAATATTATCTGTGCCAGACTGCAAAAAAGCCTTAATGTGCAGGGCTATTTTTTCTGCTAAAATAACCTCTGCTGTTTCAACACGTTCTATTTCAATTGGCATAAATGGCGCTGTTAGCGGTTTTTTCTGCGATTCCACAACTGGCCATAGTTCCACAGACCCAGAAAGGCTGGTCCAATGCAGACTGTGTGGCACATAGATATCCCCTACTCCGATGATGCGCTCATCCTGCATAACCGCGTCCACAAATGAGAGTATCGGTGCAGATGAGCGATAAGATTTTGACAGACTTACTTGCTTAAATGGTTTTTTGCATTGATCTGACTGTTCTTTGATTTCTGCTTGCTTTGCAATAAACACGTTTGGATCCGCATTCTGGAAACTATATATTGACTGTTTATAATCCCCAACAGCAAAAAACGTCCTTGGCAGTGGCTCTTCATCTTCTGATTCAAAAAACTCTGACAAAAGGTTGGAAATCACCGACCATTGCATTGGACTGGTATCCTGTGCCTCGTCAACCAGAACATGTTGAATAGCCGTTTCTAGCTTCCATCTAACCCAAGCATGAATTTGCTGTTTTTGAAGCAGCTGATTTGTAAAGAATATCAAATCGTCAAAATCTAACACACCTCGGCTGAATTTATGATGTTGAAAGGATTGATATAATTCTGCTGCAAGAAATAATATATAAAAACTTAATTCTCCTGTATAAGCGGCATTTTGGGTTTGCATATACTCTAAAATCAAGCGTTGAGCCTCAGATATATCACCCTCTAATTCAGGATTAAGCGCCCTTACTGCTTTGGTGCCGATACGTGTTTTTGGATTGCCCCCACTAAAGAAAACATCCACCAATAATGAAAACTCTGCTTCTGCCTGCTGTGGTAATAAACCTGCCCAGCGTTTGATTTTAAGCGCTGCTTCTTTATCATTTTTGCCGCCACCATCAAGCGCCTCAGCCATTTTCTGAAATGGAAGTTGCTTTATCTGAGCCATCATAGATAATTTTTCAGAAGAAAAATTAGCCATTGATTTACATCCAATTTGCGTTTTTAAATGTTCTTTAAAACGCCCCGCAGAAGCGGGATCAGTTGCGAATTTTTCAATGATATCTCGTTTTTGCAATATCTGAATGAGATACTGACTTAATGTCCTCTCATCTGTAATTTTAGCCAGAAAATGTAACTTCTGCTTAATATGGCGTGCTGGAGTTGCGAATAATTCAAGCAGACACTGCTGTAATATCTCATTTGATTCAGATTCTGTGATTAAGTCAAATCCAGGAGGCACACCTGCCTCTATTGGAAACCGAGATAATATTGTCTGACAAAATGAATGTATCGTCTCAATTCTAGGGCCATCTTCATTATCTAATATCCTGGCAAATAGCTGCCTTGATATTAGAATTTTCTCCTGGCTTGGATTAGGCTCGCTCATTTCGGTCAAGTCAGATATAAGCTCACTTTCGCTACATACAGCCCATTTTGAAAGCTTATTTTGCAGTCGCTGTTGCATCTCTGCTGCTGCTGCTTTGGTATAGGTTACACATAATATGCTGTCTGGCTTCACGCCACTTAGTAAAAGCCGAAAAACTCGGTGGGTAAGCGCTCTTGTTTTTCCAGTGCCTGCATTAGCAGAAACAAAAACAGATAATTTCGGGTCAGATGCAAGGCTGGAATTATCCATCATCAATCACCTCAAACGCTCTCCATTCCTTTATTCTGGCAAGGTGCCTTACTTGCGAGAATTTTGGCCGTTGTGCTGAATTTGGCTCTGATAAATAGGGTTGGTCTTCATTTTCAAAACTCTGAACCAGCGCAAGCAATTGATCAAAAATAATAGAGACGTCAAAATCATCTGGCGTAACATCGTCAATTTTGGCAGGTGCTGTTTCCCTGCCTTTCAATTGCCAGTAAAAAAGCTCAATATCCTGTGCTGTCTTATTAGATAAACTATATCCCCCTTTTGACAGGATTGCCGCTTCGACAAGAAGCTGTACGGCCCTTCCTGAACTTACCGCTAGCTTTGAGGGTGGATTGCCAGATTTGTAATCAATTATCTGATAATGATTACCCGGATGCAGCTCTATTCTATCTGCTCTTGCGGTAATAAGAATTAAACGCTGACCAACCGACAGCTCAAGTCTTCCTTCTTTTTCTACAACCACCTGAAAGCACTCATCATGTCTTCTGCCTTCTTCCTCTAGAAACCAGTTTAGAATTACAGAAAATTTTTGCCTCCAGAACAGGTCGATATAGGCAATATTGGACCATTTCGACAAATGCGCATCTACAATTTTATGAAGTTGTTCCTCCGCATCTTCAGGTAATTTCCCAGTCGGATAACGCGTTGAAAATTCTGCAATAACATCATGAATAAGAGATCCTCTCAACGCCACAGATGGCGGCTCATCAATAGGATTTTTCTGTCTAATTTTTAGTATTTTCTTAACATAAAACCCATAAGGGTCTGTAATCCATTGATCAAAGTCAGTTGCTGAGATTTGAGAGGGTCTGTGGGCAAGGGCTGGTTTTGGCTCTGGCCGCGCAATTGGTTTTACGATATCTGGAATTTTTCGTGCATTTACAGCCTTCATCCAGACAGGTATCTGTTTATCAAGGTAGGATGATAGCCCCGCTGCTGCCACCACAGCATCTAATCGTGCAAGCCAGCGCGAAATTTGGGTTGGCGCTCCGTCTGTGATAACAGAACGCGTTATCATAACTTCTGGCGATGCTGCTGCCATCATAAAATCATGTGCTGACAGGGCTATACGCCAATGCCTGTCAGGCAACCCTAATTGAGTTCGTGAGGCATTATTAATCCACATATCTCGTTGAGAAAATGGTGGCCATACCCCCTCATTCAACCCGCCAAGTATTACGGTATCTGCTTGTTGCATTCGTGCTTCGATTGTACCCAGAATTTTAAGTCTTGGATGCTGATTATAAGGAGTTCTTACCACCTCTTCTTGACATAACGCGCTAAAGGTATTGTGAAATTCAGATGCATCAAGTGGATAGCTGCCCCCAAAGCGTATCATATCAGATAAAAGTTCAAGCAATACTGCTCCTGCATAATCTGAGTAAATATGAAGGGGAGCGTCACTTTGTGTATCATTTATGCCAGAATCTGCATTATTTCCATCTGCACTATTTTCTGGCAATGCACCTAAATTTTGTGCTGTCTGCATAAGAGCTATCGCAAGGGTATCGAGCGATGGGTTAACCGCCTTGAAAGCATCTCGCAATGGGGTGAATGCTGGCAATAAACAGGTCTGCCAGAAATTCTTTAATTTTGGTGTTTGAGCCACTAATAAAGTCCAGCTCTCCCAGTTTTTTCGTGGGAGCGGACCTCTTAAGATTTGCTCTTCAAATAAATTTGCCAAATGGGTAAATTCAGCTCTTGGCAATCCAGCAGTTGCAAATGGATGTTTGAATAAGGCTCTGAGCGCGTGAGGGGATGCATCTTCTTGCACCACGCGTATGATTAATGCCAGAAATCTTGCTGGGCTGGATAATATTAGCGCGCTACCGGCAGAATCATCTACCAGAATATTCCATCTCATCAATGCTGCTTGTACTTTTCGTGCCAGCATTCTATCTGGGGTGATAAGCATCGCTGTTTTATTCGGGGTTTCGAGTGCCTGCCGCATTAATCCCGCAATTAATTCAGCCTCTTGAAAGGAGTCTGTCACTGACATTACTGTCAATCCTTGAAGGCTAGAAGGTGATAATTCGCTCTGGTCAACGGCAAGCCTTCTCCACTGCGATGTTCTACTAGCTGGTCTCATTACCTCGCGCAGCATTATCTGCCGGGAGCGCACTGATTTATGCTGCATCTGTTCAGTTACATGCCAATAACGCACTTCAGATAACGGCAATTCAAACTCAACCATTGAACAAGCAATTTGATGTAAGGGGTGAACTGGATCTTGTTCTATGGCACGCCAGTCCGCATCTTCGATATCCAGCTCTATACCCGGGAAAATCACAGCCCCGATTGGCAATTGCGAAATTACTTTCATAAAGGCTCTTGTCATGGGCAGAGTGCCTGTTGATCCTGCAAGGATTATCGGCGCGTTTGGGGGATGACTAGTCCAGAAATCTAGCTGAGCTTGGAGTAATTGCTGTTGACGCGCTACTGGATCTATTTGCCCCCGTTCCGCAAGTATAGAAGGCCAATAGTCAAATAATATGGTTAAAAATTTTAAAATTTCCTGCCAATGAGTTGATAATTCATCTGGCAGAACATCCCTTATCGCTGATAAGGGGGTGCCAGCACGCTGCATCTGGTCAATGAGCACGCACAAGCTTGATGCTAATTTCATCGCAGGCGCAGGCGCCATTCGCCGGCCACCAATTGGAAAATGCTGTATTTGCGATGCAATAAGGCATTGCCTTTCAAACCCATTAATTGCTTCGTCTAACTCAAGCCTCTCAATAGTGATATTTAAAGCAACCTCTTCATCTGGCTCACCTACTGCGAACATTTTTGGCAGTAATATAGGGCCCTTATTCTGATGCTTTAAAAATGCTTCCTTGATAGAAGAAATAGCTCTTCTACTCGGCAGATATAGCTCTATCCTAGCTAGTTGTTCTGGTTCTGGAAATTTATCTATGATTCCAGTGACAAGAGTATCAGCAAAAGCCTGTGAAGCTGGGATGGTGTAAAATCCAGATTTTATCATCAATTTGATAATAGCTCAGATAAGGTTTAAGGGCAGTATTTTTTATCGACCTGTTAAATCATTCGTGCAGTCCATTAAAAGACGCCATAATTGGATTAGAGGTTTTAATAGTAATCATACGCTGGTTAGACAGGCTACTACTATTTCTATCTTGAAAATCCAGCTGAAAATAGATGCTGTGAGCAGGCATTATTGGCGCTATCAGACCTGGCCATTCAATAATGCAACAATGCTCTATGAGCGCTTCTTCAAGGCCGAGCATTATTGCCTCTTCGATATTATTTAATCGGTAGAGATCAAGATGCCATATTTCAAAACCAGCACCCACCTCATAGCTTTGCACAAGGTTAAAAGTTGGGCTTGGAATCTCGCCAACATTATTACAAGCATTCCTGATGATGGCTCGTGCCAGCGTTGTCTTCCCAGAACCAAGGTCTCCAGAAAGACAGAAAACAACCCCTGGCCTTACATAATCTGCAAGTATACGCCCTAAATTATATACCGATTCTTCCTCAATAGAAGCTATGGTCCATTCCATTTAGATGCCCGAATTAGTACCTATATTCTTCAGACTTAAAGGGGCCTTGCTGCTCAACGCCAATATAATTTGCTTGGTCTTCTCTTAATTCGGTGAGTTTGGCACCAATTTTATCCAAATGAAGCGCGGCAACTTTTTCATCCAAATGCCTTGGCAACGTATAGACTTTATTTTCATACTTATTGCTATCTTGCCATAATTCGATTTGTGCCAGCACCTGATTTGTAAATGAGGCAGACATAACAAAAGACGGATGGCCTGTTGCACACCCAAGGTTAACAAGTCGTCCCTTTGCAAGCAAAATCATCCTCTTACCATCTGGAAATTCAATTTCATCTACCTGAGGCTTGATTTCGCTCCATACATAATTTGATAGTGAGGATACTTGAATTTCATTATCGAAATGTCCAATGTTACACACAATCGCTCTATCTTTCATATCACGCATGTGATCAAGCGTTATCACATCTTTATTGCCTGTCGCTGTTACAAAAATATCAGCTTTGGATGCAACATCATCTAATGTGACAACTTCATATCCTTCCATAGCGGCCTGCAACGCACATATCGGGTCAATTTCGGTTACCATTACCCGTGCGCCGCCCTGACGAAGGGAGGCAGCAGAGCCTTTGCCCACATCCCCAAATCCGCATACCAAAGCAACCTTTCCTGCAAGCATAACATCTGTGGCACGGCGTATTCCATCTACCAGTGACTCGCGCACACCATATAGGTTATCGAATTTTGATTTAGTGACAGAGTCATTCACATTTATTGCTGGAAACGGTAATTGTCCTTGTTCAGCGAGCTGATATAGTCGAAGAACCCCTGTTGTGGTCTCTTCCGAAACCCCTTTTATGGCATCTCGCTGGCGGGTAAACCACCCCTTGTGCGTATGATGTCTTTTTAAAATCTGCTGCTTTAGAAAAGTTTCTTCTTCTGAGGCAGGGTTTTCTAGAACCTCTTCTCCAGCTTCAAGTTTAGCGCCTAGCAAAATATACATAGTCGCATCACCGCCATCATCTAGTATCATATTGGCAGCTTCACCTTCAGGCCAGTCGAAAATCTTATCCACATAGGCCCAATATTCTTCCAATGTCTCGCCTTTTTTAGCAAATATTGGCACTCCTGACTGAGCAATTGCAGCAGCTGCATGGTCTTGTGTTGAAAAAATATTACAGGACGACCAACGCACATCAGCCCCAAGTGCAGTTAAGGTTTCAATAAGCACCGCTGTTTGCACTGTCATATGAAGACATCCAGCAACCCGTGCCCCTTTAAGAGGTTTGGAGCTCCCAAATTCTTCTCTGAGTGCCATCAAACCAGGCATTTCACTTTCGCCGATTGAAAGTTCTTTTCGGCCCCACTCAGCAAGGCTGATATCTGCAATAATATAATCACTCATTGATTTAAATCCATCCGTTTCATTTACGCCAATTCATTTACGGCGTGATAGCAAACT
>Ga0255765_1000759_pt1 | contig 42988 bp, 31 predicted proteins | sample 041ome_8_FD_179965 | JGI IMG/M metagenome (GOLD analysis project Ga0255765, IMG submission 179965) | Coastal salt marsh microbial communities from the Groves Creek Marsh, Skidaway Island, Georgia - 041407BS metaG (version 2) | ecosystem: Environmental > Aquatic > Marine > Intertidal zone > Salt...
CTCTTGGGTTGGGCCCCGTGCATGACTCGTCGAGCTCGAGGGACTCCTCTGACGCGGTTAGGGTTTAGGGTTTATCCAGGGTTTATCCAGGATGGATGCATGGATGGCTGGCTGGATGGATGGATCGGATCGGATCGGATCGTCGCGGCATACCGCGACGCGTGCGCGCACCGAACGACGCGCGCGAACGATCGCGAACGACTTTCGTGCGCGCGATTCGAGGACGACGAACCCGGGGGGGGCGACCGGGCGCCGAGCGCGCGGGTTCGTCGCGGGATTGATTTGATTTGATTGGGTGCACCTCGAACGGGCGAACGACGACGACGACGACGACGACGTGTGCGTTGGATGGTGTCGTTGTCATTTCGTCGACGGTCGTCGTCGTCGTCAAAGACGACGCGCGGGGAGAGTGGGGACGCGCGCGCGCGCGTGGGTGATGCGGAGGAGGATGAGACGGGGCGATGGGACGTGGTTATCGTCGGCGCGGGTGTGGCTGGGGCGTCGTTGGCGCACGCGCTCGGGCGAGAAGGGCGTAAGGTTCTCGTGCTCGAGCGCGATATGAAGCAGCCTGATCGCATCGTTGGTGAGTTGTTACAACCTGGTGGGTATTTGAAGCTCAAGGAGCTTGGGTTGGAGTCGTGCGTTGAGGGGATTGATGCGCAAAAGGTGTACGGGTACACGATGTTCAAGGATGGCGAGGTAGCGACGATGACGTATCCGCTCGAAGGGCGCTCGGATGACGTCGCAGGGCGAAGTTTTCATAATGGTCGGTTCGTGCAAAAGCTTCGAGAGGCGGCGAAAGCGGTCGAGGGCGTGGAATTGCGTCAAGGGACGGTGAAAAAGCTGCTCAACGCGCGTGGCGACGAGTGGTCCGAGGGTGAAGTCGTCGCCGGCGTGTCGTACACCACGGGCGATACGTGGGATGAGAAGACTCAGACGGTCATTTCGACGAAGAGCGAGACGAAAACAATCTTTGCCCCACTTACGGTGGTGTGCGATGGGCACTTTAGCAGCTTGCGTTCGAAATTGAGCCAAGCGACGCCGGAGCACCCGAGCCACTTTGTCGGGTTGATTTTACGAGGCGCGCCGAGCGATCTTTTACCCAATGGCAGTCACGGTCACGTTGTTTTAGGCGACCCTTCGCCCGTGTTATTTTATCCCATCTCTTCTAGCGAGGTGCGATGTTTAGTAGACATTCCGTCGTCGGTAAAGATGCCGAGCGTCGCCAAGGGTGAAATGGCCAAGTACGTGTTGGAAAAAATCGTCCCACAAGTGCCGCAGCAATTGCAGTCGCATTTGATCAAGGCTGTGGAGGATGGTCAGTTCAGGTCGATGCCGAACAAGACAATGGCGGCAAAGCCTGCGAGAACACCCGGTGCGGTGCTCTTGGGCGATGCGTTTAACATGCGCCACCCGTTGACTGGCGGCGGCATGACGGTGGCGCTCAACGACATCGCCACGTTTCAATCCATGCTTTCGCCGTTGCCAGATTTCACCGATCCGGTAAAGACTGGGGCAAAGTTGGATGAGTTCTACCGCCATCGTACGCGCCCGGCGTTGACGATTAACACCCTAGCAAATGCGTTGTACGCGGTGTTTTGCTCGAGCGGCGACTCGAGCATGGAGGAGATGCGTCAAGCGTGCTTTGAGTACTTGAAGCTCGGCGGCGGCTACGCTCGAGGTCCGATTGCTTTGCTTTCTGGCCTCGACCCAAACCCGCTCAACTTGGTGAGCCACTTCTTCAGCGTCGCCGTGTTTGGTGTAGGGCGGTTGATGGTGCCTCTGCCCACGCCCGAGAGAATTTTCAAAGGGGGCAACATTTTAGCCGGCGCGTGCAAGATTATTTTCCCAATCGTCAAAGGCGAGGGCTTCACGCGCATGTTCTTCCCGGCGTGGTTACGAACGAAGCTTGGGATCATTTAAAAGTAAAGATTGGGAGGATTGATGTTACGGCGATGCGAAGTTCTGCCTGTTTACACGCGCCGTTCGTCCACCATGTATACACTACTTCACCTACGACGTATTATTTTTTAATTTTACGCGCGCGAAACGCGTTTAGTACTACAAGAAAATCAACAATTTTACACGTCTCCTACTATTCGTCGAACGGGTACTCCTCAGGCACGATCTCAATCAGCTCCATGCGAATCGCAAAAAGCGCATCCGGCACGTGGGGCGTCTTTAACGGATCGCTCGCCATCGTACACGTGACGCGAAACCGAACCATTTCCAACGCCCCGCGAATCGCCCCGCACAACGCGTTACAATACCCCAAATTCCCATACTTTTCCGGCAATTCGACAAACATCGCCAACGGATTCCCATCCATCTCAATTGTACACTTTGTCCGTTCCTCATCCCAATCCACACACCGCGCACCGACGTTTAAAAACATGCGCAATCCAATCTTCGCCACCGCCTCCGCCGCCTCCTCAAACGTCCCACACTTTCCCGCCCCAGGCGTGGCCGACGACGTCAACGTCTTACTCAAATACTCCTCAATCATTCGAGTCCCCATTGAATATCCCATGGCGTCCAACTTGGCGTTCGCCGCGTCGATATCGTCTTCGCAATCTTTTAAAATTTGTCGCACCAGCGCGCCGTGCGTCAACGCGAAGAGCTCCGCGTTCACCTTGTCCATGGTTTGCCAGCACGCCGCGCCCAAGACTTCGGGCTTGGTGTACGGTGCGCGAGGCGGCATATCGTTCGTCCGCGTCCGCGTCCGTGTCCGTGTCCGTGCGTCGGCGACACAGCCGTCGTCTGACGACCGACGCACCAGGTCGTTCGGCATCATCGATGCGTCCGCCGCGAAAGATAAAAAAAGATAAAAAAATCGGGGCATTTCGCCAATCACGACCACGCGCCAACCCCCCTCACACCCCCCGCGAACGCGTGCGACCCTTCACTATTCAACCCCACACAAACCATATGCACTGGACACACAAAATCACCCGGAATCCCACATCGATGACGCTCGTCGTACTCTCGTCCATTTCAGACGCATATACGTGAACCCTAATATATACGCCGTGACGTGACGTATCCTGCGCGCGTATCAGGCATCCCGTCGACGCGGCGCCCGCACACGTCGACGCCCATCGTCGCCGCCGCGCACGGCGCGCGAACGCCTCGCGCGATGTTCGCCGCATCCATGCCCTCGGCGCCCGCCCGCGGCGGCGCGGCCGCGCCTCGCGCGCGCGAGGCGACGACGCGACGACGCGTGCGCTGCGCCGCGTCGGCGCAGCAACGGCACGGAGGATTAATCATCGACGCGCATCGACGGCGTCTGTCGCGCGTCGCGTCATCGAGCGGCGATGGTGGTGGTGACGTGACGATGATGTCGGTGCGTACGCGCGATGTCACGCGCGCGTCGTCGTCGTCGCGTGTGCGCGCGTTGTCGTCGAGCGATGACGCGAGCGGGTTTGGAGACCCAAACGCGAGCGGGTTCGGCGGCGCGTCGTCGTCTGCGGGCGCCGAGCCGCTCGCGACGGAGGAAGATGCGGCGAGGGATGCGCAGAAGAGGTTGATGCGGCTCGAGGCGCTGACGACGCTGAAGGATTTGTATGGCGTGGTGGTGGACTGCGAGTCCAAGTTGTCGAGGGATTACTTTGACGTCGGCGGCGCGTCGGGGGAAGATGGCGTCGAAGGTAGCGATGGGAAGGGTATGGTGTGCGGTGGGAAGCGTTTAGATGAATTTGCGGTACCAAGCGTGGAGTTAGAAGAGGCGATGAGCACTTTAGAGGAGTTTGTGGAGGCGGTGACGACGATGGAGACGGAGGGCGATTTATTGCGCTCGGCGACGGCGCTCTTGGATGGTAAGTGGGACATGCTTTTCGATGAACCAGACAAGGCGCGCGCGAGTGCGGAAGAGAAGTTCTTAGATTGTGCGAAACGCGTCGAGGCGCGGTGTGATGAGATGTCGGCGCGGCTGCCGTACAAGTCGTTGAGCGAGGCACGCGAGGCGTTGGCCAAATCAAAAGAACAGTTAGCAATGGTGGGTGAAGACCAAGGCGAAAGCCAGGTGGGTGCGAGGTTGCGTCCACTCGGGAGAAAGGTTGGTCGGTTCACCTCGCGTAAGGTGCGCAGCGCGGAGGGGGTGTTGGGAGAGGGTTTAGAGCAACTACGCGCGAAACCCGTCGGGTCGATTCAAAACGTCGCGCAGTACTCCAAGGGCGTGTGGGCGCGTATCAACGGTCGTAGGGTAGACGACGTTGGTATTGTTGATGCGTTACAACCATTTCCGAAGCCTAGCGTGAAGCGTGAGGCGCGAGAAGCGCGAGTTTTGCGCTTGATGCTCGAAGTGCAAGACAGAGACAAGGCGTTGAGCGAGGCGCAAAAGGCGCGCGACGCCATCATGGCGCAAGGTCGTAGCTCTTTACTCTCCCGAGTCGCATTAGGGGATAAAATTAGAGAAAGTGATGAAAAGGTATCCACACTCCGACGTGTGTTTGCGGTGAGAACGCTCCAAATGGAGATGGAGCGCATCATGCTCGCGCTGGAGGAAGAGGTGGCGTCGCCGCCAGATAGATTATCCACAGCTGAGATGGATGAGATGGCACTCATGGTGGCTGAGTTTGGCGTCATAGATGCGTCGCTGAGACGCCTGATTTCCTTCGTTGACCGCAAAGAGTCGGCGTTGATTGACGATGAGTCGTTGTCAAAGTTGGCGATGGAAATTCCCGACATGAAATCGCGCTTGGCAATTCGCGACGAGCCTGGTGGGCAGTTCTCGTGGGAAGTCACCAAAGAACGCATCGTGGTGACTGTTGAAGAGTCGATTGCGACTATCCGCGAAGGGGCGAGCTTCCTCGCGCGCGGTGTGGCACTCCTTGGTTCTGACATTGGCACGTCGCTACGTCTGTTCTCTCGCGCCTTGTTAGGCACGACGCTACGTCCTCGCGAGGTTCAAACGCTCCGTCGAACCTTCCTCGACGTATTCACTTTCATTCCTTTTATGATTATTCTTATTACGCCCATCACCCCGGTCGGACACGTGTTGGTGTTTGGTTTTATTCAACGGTACTTTCCCCAGCTCTTCCCGTCTCAGTTCACCACGAGAAGGCAAGAGTTGATGCAAAAGTATGAAGCCCTCAAGGTTCAACTCGCCATGGCGGAGCAAGCCGCTGACGAGGCTGACGAGAGCGAAGCACTTCGCAACGCATTCACAGCTGTGAGTACGGTTGAGGGATTGATTCGCGGCGCGATGAAGGACGCGTCTCCGTCGATAAACCCAAACAGTTCGGCGGATGAAACCAAAGAACGCAAACGAGTCGAGCAAGAGCGCATGGACGAATTGCGTGCGGAAATAAACCAAACCGGAGCGTTGCTCAATGCCGCAGACGACGAATCGTCCCCGGCGTCGTCCTAGTTGCCCTTTAATAAAAAAATCTGCCTACTAGTTGAAACGAAACGACGCAACAACAGACACCTCACTTTGACACATGCGCGCCTCGACGTCACCGGCATCGCCAACACTCACACACGCACGCATACCACCGTCGTTCACATCACGCTTCATACGCATGTCTGCAACGCTCGCGCATACGCGCGCGTCGCACGTCCCCTCCGCGACGTCGCCGCGCGTCCCAGTCAACACTTGGGACCGCTTAACGCCCATGGGCACGCACGACGTCCCCGAAACCTTCCGCGTGAAAGGCTTACACTTGACCGACCATTTCATTTCGGTGCGTCACGCGCGCATGCATGCGCTCGCTCATTCGCTCACTCTCTGATTACTCCTCCTTTGGGCGCGCTCCTAACCTCTATATCGCCGTACGCAGTGCCCAATCGATTGGAACAATCCCGAGACCTCACCAACAATGCGCGTGTTCGTTCGAGAAGTCGTCAAAAGTTCTCGCGGGAACGACGACGAGGCGAAGCGCGCTTCGTTGCCGTCAGTTTTATTCTTACAAGGCGGACCGGGCTTTGAAGCGGGTCGTCCTGACGCGTCCGGTGGATGGATCGGAGAGCTCGTGAACGAACACAGGGTATTCTTACTTGATCAACGAGGCACTGGGAGGTCGGACGCCGAGCTCGTGCGCGTACCAGCGAGCGCAGAGTTGGGAGATTGGCAACCCGAAGTGTTCGTCGGCGGCGACGCGGATGCCGACTGGGCGAAAAACGCCGCTAGATTATTAATGTGCTTTCGTGCAGATTCAATCGTGAAAGACGCCGAATTGATTAGAAGGACGCTTTTAGGGCACACAGGTGAAAATACCACGTGGACGCTTTTAGGGCAGTCGTTTGGGGGATTCTGCATCACGACGTATTTGTCCTTTGCGCCCGAGGGCGTCAAGGAGGCGTTGTACACCGGCGGCTTGCCGCCTTTGACGCACGAGAAAGCATCGGCTGAGGGTGCGTATCGGGAACTTTTCAAGCGCGTGATTGCTCAAAATGAAAAGTATTACGCTCGGTTTCCTCAAGACATCGAACGCGTATGCTATCTGTTGCGATATTGTAGCGAACACGTCGTTCGATTGCCCGGCGGAGGTCGCTTGGGCGCGACACTCATTAAAGCGCTTGGATTTTCAAATCTAGGCACGGCTTCTGGCATGGAGCGCTTGCACTTTATGCTCGAAAACGTAGTGATTGGACAGCCGATCTCGCACAAGGTGTTGATTGACATCGAAAACACGTTCCGGCACTTTTCCACAAACCCGCTGTACGGGATTCTGCACGAGTCGATTTATTGCAACGAAGGCAACGCGTACGGCGGCGCGAACGAAGCCATGAAAGCCTTCGCTCGAGAGTTCGACCACACCGACGTGTTGTCTGGGGTGGAGAACAAAAAAGTATATTTCACTGGCGAAATGGTATTCAAGGAATTCTTCGACAAAGAGTTTGGTGTCGAAGAGTTGAAGCCGTACGCGAGGGTCCGCGACGTCTTCGCCTCGAGCGCCTCGAGCACCTGGTCCAAGCTCTACGACGACGAACAATTAGCTCGCACCACCGCACCAGTGGCGTGCGCGTCGTACGTTGAAGACATGTTTGTCGATTTCAATCTCGCTGCGGAGACGGCGGCTAAAATCAAAGGCGCGCGCGTGTGGAGCACCAGCGAATACATGCACTCTGGCATTCGCGAAGACGGAGCTAAAATCGTCAAAACACTCCTCGCGTACACTCGCGAAGAAGATCCGATTCGCTAAGATATACTCAACTACCACCAATTAGAAATTTGTATACTAGTAATTCATTAAATGCCTGATCAATTTTAAATCAGCGCACCCATCAAACAAATGGGGTATCGCGCCGTGTACATCGCCAGCGTGCTCGAGAATGCTCGCCTTGCCAAATGTTGTACCAACACCGCCTAGCAGGTTTCGCGCGCACTTAGGCCTAAACAACACTGTTGGTAATACGTATTAAAAGAACTACCGGTAATGGAACCTGACGTACTTGTACTGTGCTAGTAGTGCAAGAGTGGGTACCGGTGTGTACAAACATTATGCATCCGTTACCGGTTTTTTCAAAACTTAGATCACGCTACTACGAGACGATTATGGCCATGGAGTGTTTTTCACGTACATGGCTTCGATTTGATCCTCCGATAAGGCGCCGGCATAGAAATTGAACGACTTTATGTAACCCTTCATTGAATGGTCCACGGGAAGAGTTTTAGCAAGTCCTCCGATAGAGAAGTCCGGTAAACCTTCACCGTTATTTGCCGTTGCTCTTCTTGGCGATCTAACACCGTCGAGGGCTGTGTAAGAGCCATCTTTTACGCCTTGTCGAAATACAGCCAGACCATGGTGCCACACACCTTTTGTAGGTGTTGGCATGCCTGAGTTGTAGACGCTCCCAACACCACTCGCGATGCCTCCGCCGAAACGTTCGTCCGAGATGATGAAAGAGCGGTCATAACCACCGTTATCGTGGCCAAAAATCCAGCCATATGACTTCGACGAATCAAAGCTTTGGTCCAATTTGAAGACAACTTCAATTGTGAGTTCTGGATGATTCTTTGGGCCGATATCGTGCGGACAAATGATCAAACTGTTCCGCGTTCCACTGATAAAGAACGATTTCGATGCTTGATCGTATGTCGTTTCCGATCCGAGGTCGCAACTCATCTGGCTGCCTACCCACTTGCTTCCGCCCGTGTAGCCAGAGGCGTCGAGCGTCCCCAACGGTGTTGGCGCGTCCGGTAACACGCAGTCTTCGTCGCATGACCCGAAACACGCATTGATGCTTGACGACGCACCACTCTCTTGTGATACCAATCGATTGCGATACTTTCCGAATCCCACCGTACAGTCCTTCATGAATTTGCTCGGCGCGATGACGTCATCCCCCGACTCCACGTACGCCGGCCCGATCTCCCGCAACTCTTCCCCAGCCTCATTTTCCAGCATAAAACCGTACTCGTAGTTCACCGAGGTCGTCGTAAGCGTCCATTTTCTCAGTCCGATACGCGTCATCGGGATCTTTTCTTCGTCCTTGAAGAAGGAGCCCGCGCCGTAGTTGTGCTTGACGACGAACGCCTTGCTGAGCGGCGAGTTGAAGAACGCTTTGTTCATCGCACGCACGTCTTTCGCGATCCAGCTCGCATCCAGCGTAAACGTCAAGCTCGGCGACTGAGTACCCGCGAACGCCCAGTTCGTGATCGCGCCCAGAGAAGACGCGCGACCGCTGACGAGGGCGTAACACCCTAGGGCACAGACGAGCACGCCGACGATCGCCGCGGCGCGACGCGCGGCGACGGTCAGACGCGCGCGACGCGTCGCGCCTGCATCACCGCGCGCGACAAGCGGCGTGTATTCATCTCGCGCGTCAGTCATCGTGGTGCGTCCCGCGCTCGCGATGTGCGGTCGATCGCAATTTCACGACGGTTTTTCATATTTTCACTATGAAGAGCGAAAATGAGACCCTTGACATAAACGCACGCCGTGTCGACTCTGCTTAGCGCATAGCGCTGAAATCAAGCACGTATGCGTAACGTCAGGATACTCACCGTCTGACGAAGTTTCGCATCAATCTGTGCATTGACGACGATGGGATAGTTTTATTTCTGTGAGCACCAGCGAATACATGCACTCTGGCATTCGCAAAGACGGCTAAAATCGTCAAAACACTCCTCGCGTACACTCGCGAAGAAGATCCGATTCGCTAAGATATACTCAACTACCACCAATTAGAAATTTGTATACTAGTAATTCATTAAATGCCTGATCAATATGTGCTAATGCTACAACTTTAGTCTCTCGCTCCGCCTCGTCGTTCGACGCGCCTCTCGCTCCAAAACTCCATCCGCGCCCTACTTTTTCGTCTCTTCCTCGCGCTTGGCCGCATTCGCCGCATTCCCGTAATGAACAAACCCATTCACTGACGTCGCTGCGAACCATAGTCCTGAAACCACCGTCGTTGTAAAAAGCCCAAACGTCGTGAGCTTAAAGGCGACGTCAGCGACCTTGGATGTCGAGCTCATCTCCACCGACGACCGACGAACCCGCAGAGGAGAGCGACGGCGTGTGACGTGATGCGTCGTACGTGGTTTCCTCTCGCCGTGTTCGGTGCGCGCGCGTTGCGATGGCGCGTGTGGAAGGTTGCGCGCCGTGGTGTGGCGAGGACGCGCTCGGCGCGGGGCCGAAAGGCGCACGGGTGCGTCGCGCGTTGGTTTTGTGATGGTGATGTATGTGTATCGATACGAGACTAACAAACTCTATTAGAGGAAAGTGACAACGGAATTCGGTTTTGCACGCGATTTGCGCGGAAATATTATCGTTCGCGGCGACGTTGTTGTCGGCTCGTTCGCGAGCGGGTCGCGCTCTGTAAAAAAGACGCGTGGCTTGTGTTCAGTTTAATGAACTTTGCTGATGATGCTTTTGTTCTCTCTACCAGTCGTCATCGGAATCGGATCCAAATGCGGCGTCGGCGTTGCCGGCGGCGGGCGCACCCGACGCCGTGGCTGGCGCAGCCGCGGCGGAGACCATCATGTGTTTAAACTTGTCGTCAACGGCGATGGTGACGCCGCTATCCGTTTCAATCGTTGCCGCCTCGTGTTGCTTGCCTTCACGCCAAGCCTTGGCTTCTTCGCGCTCCTTGGCGCGTGCTTCACGACCAGTGGCAAAAGCGAATGCGTTACCAGATTCGAGCTCCAACAACGCGCGCTTAATTTGCGCCACGATGAAAGAGTCGCGGTCGGTGTAGTACGATGTCGAGCGACCAGACATACCAGCGCGACCGGTACGACCGATGCGGTGCACGTAATCTTCAAAACTGCGGGGTAAGTCCATGTTCACTACGTGGGCGACGCCTTTGACGTCCAAACCGCGCGCAGCAACGTCTGTGGCGACGAGCACGGAGCACCGTCCCGTTTTGTAGTCGTGAAGTGCGGCTTCGCGCTCGCCTTGGGAGCGTCCTCCGTGGAGCGCCGCCGAAGGCACGCCTTCGGCGTTCAAAAGTTCTGAAATCTCATCTGCACGGTTCTTGCGTTCGACGAATACAACCGTCATGGGCATGTCTGTGCCGAGCTTGGCGGCTTCAACCTTTTCGCCGATTAGCATCTCGACGAGGCGGTTCACCTTTTCGGCGTCAACAACTTTTTCTAAGTGCTGCGACACATTGGCCGTCGGCGCGCTCGTAGTGCCAACCTTGACTTTGACAGGCTTCTTCAAGTACTCGCTCGCCAACACTTCGACTTCGCTGGGCATGGTGGCGGAGAACAAGAGCGTTTGGTGCGGATTTGGAAGGTTCATCAACACCTCGCGAATTTGCGGTTCGAAACCCATATCCAACATACGATCCGCCTCGTCGAGGACGACGAAAGAAACACGAGATAAATTTGTGTTCCCTTGCTGCAAGTGATCAATCAAACGACCCGGGGTGGCGACGATCACTTGCACGCCTCCGCGTAACGCGCTGCGCTGTTCGTGCATATTCGTCCCGCCCACGACAATAGCCGTTCTGAACCCCTTGGACGAGCGCGAAAACGTCTTCGCCTCGACTTCAATCTGTTGCGCCAACTCACGCGTGGGCGCCATGACGATCGCGAACGGGCCATCGCCTTGTCGCAACGGCGCCTGGTTCAACGCGTGTTGCACCATGGGAATAGAAAACGCCGCCGTCTTCCCACTCCCCGTCTCCGCGCACCCCAACACATCGCGGCCGCTCAAAATAACAGGAATAGCCTGCGCTTGAATCGGTGACGGCTTATCGTACTCACGGAACTTAATATCCGCCATCACGTCCCGGCACAACGACATGTCCTCAAACGACTCGATCGCCGAAGGCGCCTCCTCCTCGCCCTCAATCACCTCCACAATCACCCCCAAACGATCACGAATCTCAGCCTTCTGTTCCTCCGTCAGCGCTTCGACGCGCGCGCTCGGTCTCCACGGCTCGAACACGGGCTCGCACGAGCCGCCGCCTCCGCGTCCGCTCGACCCTCGCGGCGCGTACCCGTCGTTTCGCCCGCCACCGCGCCCACCATCGCGATCCCATCCACCACCGCCTCGCCCAGCGCTCGCGCGATCATCCCTACGATCGCCCCCGCCGCCGTCGTCGTCTCCACCGCCTCCGCGCAGGTGCGGCGGCACGTACCCCATCGAATGCTCGGCTTAACCTCTCGTCAATGTTTTGGTGTGACCAATCGAATCACAAATCGCCCGAGCTCACCGCGAACGAACGTGCGACTGCGACGATGCGATGCGCGAAGACCAACGTGCGATGGTTCTGCGCCTCCTCCAACGCACGGTGCGTGACGTCCGCGCCTGTGCGTCGCGCTGTGACCACCACCGCGTCGCGCGTCAACCCATCCGTCAACCGAACGAAAATATTCAAACGACCAATCACGATCAGGGACCACGAGGGACGCCGCACGCGTGTTTCACAGTGTCAAAACGGTGCGCCCTCGGTCGCGGCTGCACGCGCGCGCGCCGATGCGTCGCGCGTTCCGTCTTTTCGAGACGCGACGACCACGATGGCGAAAGGTGAACCCACGAGGTAGGTGCTTCGCGCACGCGTTGACCCGATTCCCCCGTCGCGTGCCCGCGCGGAGGCGGTGGAGACGCGGTAAAGCGCACCGATGCGCGCGCGCGGATCGCGCGCGTTTTTGGGGTTTTCACGCGCGTGTGGGAAGGTTTGGGGCGCGGGTGCGCGCGCGACCGCGCGGTGGAGGCGCGAACGCGCGCGCGGGGAGGGATGGTGTGATGTGTGACGCGCGCGCGGGCGTCGAGCGGTGGCGCGTGCGGCGGGAGCGCGTCGGCGCGTCGGGGCATGCATGGGATGGTGATGCGAGACCCTAGTCGTCGGGGTCTCGAGGTCTTGACGACGGTGACGTCCGCGGCGGCGCGCGAACGCCGCGGGTGACGCGATGGAATCGAGGAATATATACTGACCAATCGTGTTTTCGTGTTTGTTCGATGACGCAGATTGTACGTCCGCGGCTTGGTGCTCGGTTTCAAGCGCGCGCGCATGAACCAGTACAACCACACGAGCTTGATCAAGCTCGAGGGCGTCTCCGACGCGCCTTCTACGCGCTTCTATGCCGGTAAGAAGTTGTGCTACATCTACAAGGCGAAGACGAAGAAGCAAGGGACAAACTACCGCACGATGTGGGGCAAGGTGATGCGCCCGCACGGGACGAGTGGGGTTGTTCGCGCCAAGTTTGCGAAGCCGTTGCCGTCGAACGCGATGGGCGCCAAGGTGCGGTGCATGTTGTACCCTTCGAACATCTAAGTTACTTTAGCGATGGGATGGACGAAAATAGAAGTGAGATGAGCAATTAGTGTTGTTTGTGATGACACCAACAAGAAATATATCAAAAAGATGGCGAGGACGCGCGACGTACGTCGACGACGAGCTCTCGCGTTTCGCGTTCTAAACTAATGTTCGCGTATTATTACACACCACCACTAAAGAGAATTGGATCAATACGTGCATCTAAATGCATTCCAAGCGATGCGCGCCTGGAGAATCACGGGCGCACCGCCCTTGGCGACAGAATCATCAAAGACGTCGAAATCGCGCGCCTCCAACGCGTCCAAATATCGGCTCGTCGGCGTCGCCTGTAAGAAAAAACCTCGCAACGGCGTCGGTATTCGATCCATCATTGCGCGTGCGCTATCTAAATGACTCTTTGCTAAGCTTGCGACTTCGTGCGCGACGTCGCGAATGGCGTCGCTCGATTCCATGCGATACGTCGATTCCACGCTCGCGCCTCGTCTCGCCAACGCTTCGCGCGGTAAATAACATCTTCTTTGCTTTGCATGCGCGCTCGAGCCGCGCAAAAGCGCAGTGATGCCGATAGCGCGTCCTAAATGACTCGCGACGTGATCACAATCGGTATCCTTGACGCCACATGCGTCGAGCGCGAGCGCTAAAGCGCTCGAGTGCGTGTCCGCCGCGTACCGCTCCAACGCCTCCGCGTCCTCCACCCCACCTGATTGCCGCGCATCAGCGATTCGCGCGTCAACAATCCGGCGCATGAGCACGCGAGCGTGCGCGCTCGGCGCCGCACCGATCGCTGCGCGCAACGCGCGCGCGACGGGATGCCCCTTGGCTTCTACACTCGCCTCGCCTCGCGCGAGCCCGTCGACGACGTCCCGCCACCACGCGAGCCTTGCCAGCGCCGTCGCGCTTTCCGTCGTCGCTCCAGCGATCGACGCCGTCTCTACATTAAACGCTCGCACGGCAAACGCCGCAGGGGCGTGGGTGCGAGAGAGATGGAGCGTGCAGAGATAGGTTTCGTAGTCCCGAGCGCGCGCGAGCGCGACGCAGTGTCGAAACGCCGCGCGCAAGTCGTCATCGTCGGACGACGACGACGATGACGCGGTGGCAAACGCGCGCACGTTCGTTCGCACCGCGATGGTACCGCGCCGCACGAGCGCTGGCGTCGTCATCCGCGTCGATGCGTCGCGCACTGAAGACTGAAAGGGTGCGTGGTGGCGTTACAAAGCTGAGCGTCGACTATCTGACGTCGCCGTCTAATGATGCCAAAACATCGCGAATGGCGCCGACATCGGCGTGATTCGGACCGAGAATGGCTTCTTGATACTCCAACGCGCGTTCGAGTAAGGGTTTGCCCAAGTCGTTCTCGTTGCGGTCTAAATGACAAATCGCGAGGTCGGTGAGCGTTTGCACCGTCTCTGGATGGGCGTCGCCGAGCGCGGCGCGTTGAATCGCCAACGCGCGTTCATACAGCGCCAACGCGCGATCAAAGTCTTCATTTTCGCTATGTACGGTGGCGAGATCGTTCATGGCGGCGGCGACGTCGGGATGTTGTTCGCCGTACGCATCGATGCGTCGCGTAATTTCGCGTTCGAGCGATTTCGCGCTCGACGTTAAAGACGGGACGCCGACGTCGGCACCATCGTCGTCGTCCTCATCGCCGCCGTCGATCTGCGCAGACTGAGACCGCCTCGGCGTTGATGCGAATGCCGTTGGAGATGCGCGCAACGCGCGCTGCGCGCTGCTCGACGTGGCACCAAACCCACCGCGCATGGACATGGACGTCGACGTCGCGGCTTTGGGACTCAAAGCGCCACCGCGACCGCGCACGTCGTACGGATCCTCGCTCTCCTCGATTGCATTTTCAACAACATCTCGCATTGCTGGCTTCAACGTCTTAGGAAGGTATTTCCTAACCTTTCCACCGACGATATCTACGCACGCTAACACGACTTGCATGGCGCGGCTTCTCGCTTCGCCGTTGGCGCTTTCAAAGCACGACGTCGCGAATTTCATCACGTGTTCGAGCGAAAACGAGTTTTCTTTCGCCGGTGCGTCTAAACCATGCGTCGGGACGAGCTCGAGCAGCATGGTCAACCGACCGGTTAATACGCGCCAGGCACTGAGTTTCTGTACAGGTTTGCACAGCGCGGCGGCTAAAACGCCGCACCCGCCCGGAGCGTCGGCGACGAATGCGTGCAACGCTTCGCGGACGCTCTCGCGAAGGCGAGGATTCGAATCCCCGAGTTTATCCGCAAGCGTAGACATAGATTCACCGACGGCGTCTCGGACATCTTTAGATGACACCACGCCCGAGTAGGCCTTGGCGGCGGCGGCTAGAGTGATCGCCGCGGCGCACGTCACGTTGGCCACCTTGTCGTTGAAGCATCGAACGCCGAGCGTGGAGCACAACGTATGGAACGTTTCTCGCGGCTGCGCCCCGAGCGCATCGACGTCATCCGTTTCCCAGAAACCGATGAGCTCCTTCGTCATCGTCTGCAACGCGTTCTCGCGATGTAACCACGTGGATGAGTATAATTTACCGACGACGTCCTCGCCAAAGACGGCGACGAGCGGAGCGACGACGACGCGCTCGGATGGCGACAGAGGCTCAGGTGCTGGTAAATCCGACGCATCGTCGCCGCCACTCGTCGTTGCGTCGGCGTCAAAGCTGCTACCTTGCTTGGATGATTTCCCTCGGTTTCCTTTCGCCGTTTGCTCGGCGTCTTCGGCGAATAACGCCGCGGCTTCGGCTTCGAGTTCTGGCGGCACGACGCGCTTTCCAGTCGCCACGGCGGGGATTTCATCGTTATTCGCGACGACATTGACGACGTCTCTAGCGACGCCGGCGCTCAAATTCATCGGTGTTGGACGCACGACTTTCGACGTCACCGCTACTTTCGTTTCAAACGCGTCTACGAGTTGGTCGTCGTCCTCGTCATCCGCGACGTTTTCTTTACCACTCGCCATGGCGTCGGCGTGCTTGGAGCGAATGGGCACATCGTCAAACGCGAACGCCACGGGCGGTTTGGCTTGCGTCACCGCCATGGGCGTCGGTGCCGGTGCGAGACTCGTCGCTGTGCGCGGCGATGGTGACGACTCGAACGCGTCTTCGTACCCTTTGGCGCGCATCTTATCAATTTCAATCTTCAACCGTTTGGCTTCGTCATAATCTTCGGCGTCCACGGCGCGCATCTTTTCCTCCTGTAAAACCCTCACCTTGGCCCCGAACGCGATGAGTTTCGAGATAACATCACGTAAGCGCTTTGCCTCGTCGTAATCCTCGTTCGCCACCGCGTGCTCTTTTCTCGCAGTGATTTCACGAATCTTTTCCTCGGTCACGGCGTCCACGCCGGTGCTGGACGTCGTCGTGCGCGCGTCCAATCTGTGCCCCAACAACGGCGCACGTTCCGCCACCAACGCCCCGCGATGACACGCATCCTCACGCACGCTCGGTTCCCCAATCAACGTCAGCGCCATGAGCCCAATCTGCTTGCCATCATTCTTCACATTCTCGTGACAGCCGACGAATTCCAATTTCACCTCGACGACGTCGCTCGCGTTTACGTGCACCGTCTTCAACTCTCTCGCACGAAACCCGCACTCAACGTTCGTCTCAAACCGCAGCGTGCCCAATTTCTTCACACTTAATGCCCCCGTGCGCGCATCGAGACGTCGAGTGACGTACACGTGCGCGGCGGAGGCTATTTTGTACTCGTGCGACAGCACTCTGAGCTGCCGCAGCGTCGCCGGAGCGTCGAGCTCAAGGGTAATGTGTGCCGGAAACGGCGCGTGTCGCGCGGTGTGCCACCCACACAGCGACGCACCGTCGTTGTTTCCGTCGCGTTGCACGTAGAGCTCGGTGCACGGGTGATTCGGAGCCTGCGTATGCGCGCGTACGAGGTGAGTCAACAGCTCGCGCGCGTTTGAATTTTCAACCCATCAATGTCGCGTCGATGTCGATGTCGGCGATGCGTTTTCGCGCGAGTGAGCGCACCTCGCTGGAGCAGTCGCGAACGGTGTAGTCGACCGCGCGCGCGCGCGATGATGCGAGGGGCATGGCGCGCGTGAGTGTGTGACGCGCGTCCCGGGACTGTGACTGTTACAACGCTTTTCAGTTGACTTTTTGTCTAAACCCTCATGGCGCGCGGCCGCCGAGCCAAGATGGGCGCTTTGCCCAGGCTGCGGCGAGCGACGACACCGAGGAATGGGTGTTGCTATCACCGTCGACGCCGATGTCGTCGGATTTGGCGGCGGCGGCTCGAGCGGCGGCGTGCGCGACGCGGAGCTCGGCGCTTTCGCCGTAATAATCTGGAACGTCTTCGTCGTCTTCGTCCGTGTCGCACGTCGGCGGTATACGCATTGCCGCGCGATGCCGCGCGTGGATGATCGAATGATCATCGCTATGTCTATTGGAGTCTATGGTGGTGGCGCCCTCGCCGTCGTGGTTGTCGCTTTCGTTCGGGATGCCGAGGAACGTTTGCAGCGACTTCCATCCACGTTCGGCTCTCGCGCGCACGCGTTCGCCTCGCACGAACGCGCTCATCGCCTCTTGCTCTTCGTGCTCTGGATCTTCGTCGTCTTCCGAGTCTGCGTGCTTTACCCAGGCTTGTCCGCCCGCCTGGACGCGATCGTGGATGGTTTTCACCGCGGCTTGGTACGTTCCGGGGATGTGGTCGAGCATCATGTACGGATCAAGCGCGATGTCTGTAAACGCCGTCGGATGCTTCAATTCCGCCGTCGGCGCCGATGAACGGAGATGCTTAAAATGAATCACACGCCCGGGTTGTACCATGAAGTCAGTCGCCGCATGATCGCGAAGTTCGAGGCCGACGACGTCTTCGAGCTCGCCCCACGCGCCTTGACATTTATTACGCTTGGCGTCCTCGCGTCGACGCTTGGTGTCACCGTCTTTACTCGGAGACGTCATGGGCGTCGACGACTCGCCAACCGTGGATGCTGCGTTGAACGCGCTATTTATGCCAATCTCACGGACGCCGTCGCCGTCGTCGCCGTTTCCTTCGTTATCGCTATCGCCGCCGCGAAGACTGTCGACATCCGCCTCTGCGGGCCTATCGCGTCCGCCTAACACCGACGAAAACGCCTTGAGCATCGCATGCGACGGCGCTGCCGCGTTCAAACGCCGCAACAACCTACGCACAGATGCGTGACACAATCTCGGAACGACATCTGCGCCTGCGACGACGCATGTGATGTACGCGCTCGCGGCTTCGCTTAAATCCATGCTGCTTACGCTCGGCGCCGCGATGCACACGCACGCGCACAACGCCATTCTACGCAACACCTCATCCTGTTCCGCTACATCTATCGCTGATTCGCGACGAAGACTAATCGCTGCGGCTAATTTAACGTCATCATCATCGCTATGGAGTAACATGGCGACGCAGGCTGCGACGCCGCCGCCCATGCTGTGGCCGGTGACGAGCAACGTAAACGTCGGATGTTTCGCGAGCGACGTCGCCAGCGCCGGCGCCATGCGTTTCAACACCTGCCATGCCGACGCCACCATACCCGCATGCGCCCAACCGCCTAAAAATGGCACGCTCGAGCTGCTGACATCCGTCAACGCGTCGTGCGCTTCCCACGTCCCGCGAATCGAAAGCACCACGACGCCTTCAGCCGCGTCCACCGCGACAAACGCGCTCGGTGAAAATTCTGTACCCGTCCAATCGGCATCAATAATATCCGTCGGTGCGATCCCAGCACTCTTTGCGCACGCCTCCGTCGCCTTGGCGTGCGCCATCGCGCGGTCATTAGACGACGCACCGCCGATATCCGACGCGTTGGCGAGACTCGTGAGCTTTTCTCGCAACGAAGCGTCGCCGAGCGCGGCGCTCGCCGTGCCGTACGCCCCGATCGCGTGCTTCACCGCCACGCGCACGCGTGATAAATCATCTTCGCTCGGTACTTCGGGGCGCATGTGCGGGTAGAGCTCACGCACGGCGCGCCGACGGTCGCGTTCGTGCGCGCGTTGCTCGCGCCAGAGCGCGAAACCAGCGAGCGGGTCGAAACTCGCCATGCCTACGACGCCCAGAGGCTTGACTTCGTCCATGACTGCGGCGTAGACGACGCGCAGCGCGCGCTCGAGGTCGAACCATCCAGCGGTGGCGGGCGCGACGCGTGGGCGAGATGAGGAAGGCGACGCAAGCGGTGTCCCGTCGTCGTCGGTTGCGCGCGCGCGGCTCGCGTCCGTGGAGTTCATATCGCCGGCGATCCGTCGTTCAACGCTCGCATGTCCACGCAGAGCGTGTGGTTTCGTGTGCGCGCGTGCTGTGTGTGTGTGTGTGTGCGTGCGATGTGCCTGTGGAGAGTCGCACAGTGAAGACGGCGCGACTACGACTGCTACGTATGATACAACAACCGTCTACTGAGTCGGTTTTAATCGGCGGCAAACGCGACGGCGACGAATGTATCCATCTTCCCATCCATCTTAGTCCCCGCAAACGTTTGTTTGACGCCAAATCTAAAATCTAATCCTCGCCCGCGGTGATGACGCGCGCCGAACACGGCCTCTTTGGACGTGAGCTTGGCTTCGAGCGCCGACGCCGAGCCAAACGCGGCGGCCATTTTCAATCCACACACCTTCGACGGGAACGAGATCGATGTCGTGAGCTTTGATTCACGCGTGATGTCGTGCATGAGCTCAAAGTCGACGCTGGCACTGACGGTACCTTTGGTGACGCTCGCTTTTGTCGTCGCCTTGGCTGACGTCCCGGATGCGATTTTCGCTCGCCACTGTGTGCGCGCAGCGTGCGTCCTTTTGAGCACATCCGACGAAACGCGCGTGAGTACCTCAACCGTGGATAATATATTTGCTAATGTTATTGCTGATGCTGACGCGCCGTCACCCTTCTCGCTGTAGCTCTTTCCGGGCTTTGAAGACATCGTCAAGGTCGCGCGAGGCGAATTATTGCCAAAGTCGTACGTGTACGTAAATTTCGACGTCGACGTTCGAGGACGCGGCTCGCGAGGCGTCTCTACTCCAGCACGCGCCGTCGGGACATCGTCCACACGAGGTACATCGCCGCTCAACGTCGGTACCGCTTTCGTCGTCCCTGTGCTCGCGCCGACTCGGCTTTTGTCGTCGTCTTCAATTTTGTGCATCGCGACAAACGCGTCGTACGTCTGTAATGACGACGACGACGATGACACCGTTATCGTCGCCTTTGTGGGAACCATCGCGCGCACGAAACCATCATCTAACCTCATTTTCATCTGCTGCGTAAACTCAACGCCACGAGCGTCACGAAACGAGCTTCCGAGCTCCATCGTCGCGCGTTCCGCCGAAAGCGTCGTCGCGGCCACCGTCGCGTGACACGACCCAAAATCACTAAACCTCCGTTCTACGTCCACGACAGCGTCTACGACTGGTGAACATGGATCAGCATCGCTCAATACTTGGAGATACGCGCGCCGACACGCGGCATTGACGTCTCCAGAGAAGACATGCGTCGTCGTAAACGCGAGCGCGGCGTTGGACCGGGACGGTTGCTTTGACTTGTGCCCACCGCTTTCGCCGCTCGCCGACGCCGTCGCCGACGCCGACGCCGACGCCGCGGTCCACCATTTAGGGACGTATGCATCCGCGCGCGCGTCGATGTCATCGAGCGAGAGCGCGACGTCGTCGAGTCCGCTCGAGCGTTCGCGAGGCGGCGCGTTGGCCACCAAGGTCGCGCGATGGCGTCCTCGTCCGAGACGCGCCGTCGCGCGCCGCGCATCGTTCGCACAACGCTTCGTCACATTCTTGCATCGCGCGTCGTCGTCGTCGTCGCGTTCGGTGTCGTAGATGAATACGAGCGGAGCGCGCGGCGGCTCGCGCGCGAGCTCAACGTCTGACATGCGCACGCGGCTCCCGCGCGCGAGTGTGTGCGTCAACGTCTAGGCACGTTCTAGGCGTGCGTGTGTGCGCGGGCGTCGTCGCGGTGGTGTCGTTGTCGTCGGCGTCGTCGTCATTGGTGCGCGCAACGCGTGCGATGCAGTGACGACGTCGAAGACGTCTCTTAGAGACTACCTTTGGTTGTTACAACGCTTTTTTGTCCTCTTTAGCTGACGTACACCGAGTCGTCGTCGTCCGCGCGCCCCAGCGCCGGCGCCACGAATACATACAAATCCTTCAGCTCCGCTTCGAAGCCTTCGGAGAACACCGAAGTCATGGCTGTGCCCGACGGCGCGGCGAAATTTGAGCCGAGCCGAGACTTTGCGATTTTAGAGCCGCTCGCGTTCGACTCGCCCAAATCGAACGACCCCCCGACACCCGCGTACGACGATCCATGTTTCGGAGCAAACCCGAGAGGAATTTGTAAGCTATCGCTCCCGAAACACGGCCCTTGCGCGCCAAAGTCATAAATCGCCGGGTCAGAGACGTTTTCGCACGCGACGCCCTCCTCGTACGTCCATCGCGCGCCTTTGGCCCACGACATCAAAAACGCATCCCCACACGCGCGGTAATCCTCGACCGAATACCATCCCACACCATTATACGCCCCAAAACGCGTGCCTTTTGTCGTCACCCCGAGCACCAACGCCGGCCCGCGCGCGTCGCACGCATCGTGAAACGCGCGCGCGCTCCACCCGTCTCGCGCGGCGTCGTAGCACCGCTCCAGCTCAAGTCCACCGAGTGCGTTCGTGCGCCTCGCCACGTCGTACGCGCACGCGAGCGCGTTGTCCTTGGCGCGCGTGGCGTCGGCGATGACGCGCGCGAGCTCGGCGTCATCCATGCGCGCGAGCGATGCGCTCGATGATGATGCGCCATCTTTCGGGACCACGGCATCGAAAAACTTGCGCATCCAAGACGACGAGGACGAGGACGACGACGAGGACGACGGCACCGCGCGACACCGCGACTGGCGCCATCGCGCCGCCGACGACGCCGACGACGCCGACGACGACGCCGCGCGCATCGCGCTCTGCCGACGACGACGCCGACGACGCCGCGCGACACCAACGACCTGTCACTCAGTACTATACACCCAAACCCTCTATATATTAGAAAACATGACTTACTCTTATCCACATGTCACCCATCCACGGTCCACATGTGTCATACTGTAATATATAAAAACACATGAGCTGTTTGAATGTATGTACCGAACCCTTATACTCGCATGGTTTCGGACACACACATCGTAGTGTGGCACGTATAGCTTCATGAGCTGTTTAAATCGCTGACAGCCACGTATTTCCATCCCCCACGCGTGGTCGTTAGTGGCTCTGGCGACGTTTGGTGTGTCGACGTCGCACACGGGCCGCACACGCCCGCGCGCGCGCGCCTCCGCCGCGCTTGTCGACGCGCACACGCGCGCAGAGTTGCGTACACTCGTGGCGCGACCTGTGCGCGCTCGCGAGCGCGCGCGCGCGATCGCCGAGGCGCGCGACAAAGCGAGCGCGAGAGGTCAAAAAGGCGAACACTTTCGAAACCATGTCGACACCATTTTCGGCGCGGTTGCGCGCGGCGACGACGGCGTTGGCGTGCGCGAGCGCGGTCGGGGTGTTGGCATATGCGTTGGCGTTGCGTACGCGCGCGCGTAGGGGGGGACACGATGCGGGTGGCGTGAAGAATGATACCGGAAGCGCGCACGAGCATCATGGCTCGCCGAGTCGAGTCGAGGACGACGCGGACGACGGCGATGTTGATGATGATGACGAGAGTTTAGGAGAAGAGGCGCTGACGACATCGCTGTCGACATCTCCGATGTCGTCGCGCGCAACATCGCGACGGGCGAGCGCGGGGTCGATGACGGAGATTATCACGCGCGCGGCGACGTGCGCGTATTGTGAAGTCGACACCGCCACGCGGAGGTGCGAGCAATGTCGCGCAATGTTTTATTGTTCGCCTAAATGCCAGCGCGCGCATTGGGTAGAGGAGCACGGGGAAGTATGCGAGCCACATGCGGAGATGGATGAGGTCCGAGCGATGTATCACGTGGCGATGAACGCGTTGTCGACCTGGGACGCCGACAGAGGTTATGCGCCCGTCGTGGACATGTTTAGTCACATCATGTCGCGCGCAGCACAGGTGGGCGATAAGAATCTCGAGTGTGAAGCGGCGTTGATTATTGCGGAGATTGAAATTAATAGTATTCGTCGGGCGTATACGGTGAATGAGTCGGATGACGTGCGCGGGGGCATCGACGCCGAGCAGTTTGAGCGCATCACGAGCGCCACGCTTCGATTGGCGTACGATAATAAGGATAAGATATCCGAAGCGCGCGCGCATTTGGCGGTTGGTGACTATTACTCCATGGCTATGGGTGATCACGAAGCTGCGCTTGAGCATTACGGATTGGCGCGCGCGTACGCCAAAGAAGAAGACATGTTGCCCATCGAAACCGAAGCGTGCCGTCGCATGCGGTGGACGCAGAGCATTCGCGGCGACATTGACGGTGCCGCAGTGTTGTCTGAAGAAGTCTTACGCCTCACCCGGGCGTACATCGCAGAACAACGTCACATTGCTTCGAAAGCACAGGACGCAAACGCGTCGCTGTACGACAGCGGAAGCGGGTCGCCTCCGACAGTGCCGATGATGCTGCGCGAGCACTGGTACTTGGGCGGCTACGAAAACCAAGAGGTCTACGCGCTAAAAGAGCACGGATGCGCGCTTCGTGGCGAACGTCGAATGTTTGAGCGCGCGCTCGTTATCGCAAGGTACCAGCCTGCTGCTGTGGAGGCGTTCGAGGAGGCACTAACAAAGCTTGACAAGCATTGGCGGCGACACGGCTTGGACGCCGAATCCGACGCCGAGGGCGCGGATATCAAACGGCAACTCCACCTACATCTAGCCGACCTCTACGATAACTATCTCGCGTCAGCGGACGATGCCATCAAAAGTCAACATCACGCCAAGGCAGTTGAATGTAGACACGCCTACGAAGACATGGTGCCCGGAAGTTTCGGCGCCGACGTTGCGTGCGCGCTCTGCGACGCCCCGCTCGGCGGTTTGTCAATCGAAGACGAACCTCTGGCGATGACGTGCGCGTGGGACTCATGCGCGAAGATGCACCATTTTCACACAAGGTGTTTCAACACCATTGACACCGACGCCAATCCTGGCGTGATGTGCCCGGCGTGTCCGCCGAGGTAGCGATTAAACCACCCGAAAACGCTTTCCTGTACACCATCACTCTTCACCTTCCTGTACACCATCATTCTTCACCTTCCTGTACACCACGACGATTTACGAAGCTTGTAGCTGCAGTTAATATCGCGCTCGCTTTATTATTTCACTAGGTATGGCTATTTTACTTGATTCTTCGCTGTAGACATCGTTTTTGTCAACGCACAAAACAGTATTCTTTGTTTCATTTTCTATTTTTGGCCCCACGAGTCTTCATTTCTCGACGCGACGCGACGTGGTCATGACTGAAGTATTAACATCCACGAAGCACTCAAAACATGCATACTGGTACGTAGCGCGCAACGCGCCAGCCTCGTCCCGCGGTGCAATGACGCGCTCGTCGCGTACGTGTCTATTCATCTTCGATGGCATTGACCACCCAACGCGCGCAGTGGATTAGGATCGGCCCAACGGCTCGAACGCCACGGGGGTACGCTCGTGGCAATCTCGCACGCTCACACACCAACTGGGTACAAATCCCCCAACGCTTACGGCGCGCGAGCGGTGTTCTCAGCGGAAACGACATCAAAGTTCTTCCAAACCAAAGTGCTCGGCGCGGCTGCCGCGACGTCGGGCGCGAAGAAACTCATGCCCTACGCCCCGGACGCCCCGCGTAACCGTCCAAAAGAAACTCTCACGAATGATATTGGACACCGCTTCGGACCTTCAACCGTGACGAAGCGCCGCGAACGATACCGCGGTGCGTCTTCGATCACATTTGGCGACGCGAGCCGAATGCGTCCCGAGCCGTGGCGGACGACCAACGACGTCATGCGCGCCCGCGCCGCGATTGTCGCCACAACCGGCCTGGACAATCCAGGAATTTCAGCCGCAATTGCCAAACGCGTGCACGCCGCGCAGCGACGGTGAACTCACGTGATCGGTATTGCGCCGAATGTTTCGTCGTCGGTCCCGGCTGAAGAAGGTTCTTTTTCGAGACGCGAGCTCCATCCTAGAACGTCATTCCGTCGCGCGATGCAGAACGACGGCATAGACGACTACGACGACCGCGATGGCAGCGACCTTCCCGGTGGGTTGCATGTGCGCGCAGACGCGCCGCGCGCGCGAGACGACGCAACCGCGGGGCGGTCGACGTTGGGATTGCAACGCCTCGCTCAGGAGAAACGCGCCGAGAAACGCGCGCGCGAGCGCGATCTCGGCGCGCACTTGCGCGACGAAGATGAGTATGATGACGAAAGTTGCGATGCGCGCGTGCGTGGCGCGCGAGGAGAGGCGTCAGGTCGCACATTTCGCGCGAGACGCGACGAGACGCCGTCGCACCCCGGAGGCGTCAACGTCTTCGCCAAGGAAGCGATCGACCGCAGGCGCAAGGAGGCGCGATTCGGACGCGGGTTAGACGTTCGACGGGATGATGTTGAGCGCGGCAGCGACGGTGGGCACAAGCCGTCGTGGGCGCGCGATGATGGGGAGTGGGAAGAGACGCCGGCGCGCGCGCGGGACGGACGGCTCGCCACGCCCAGCGTCGGCGGCTCATCGTTTACTCGCAATGATCGCACGCCTCATCACGCGTACGCGCGTCAAGGATCATGGGACGACGTCGCGGCACAACCTTTGGCGGTGCGCGGCGGTATTGGCGGGCAGACGTCGTCGACGCCGTCGTCGAGGAGCCACGCGTTGAGGTTTGAGACGCCGGCGTCGACGCCGAGTTGGAAGTCAAATGCGTGGGCCACGGGCGCGATGGCGAACGCAAACAAGTTTGTGAGCGAAGGCACATCTGTGGAGGAAGACGACGCGGCGAGGAACGCGCACGTCGACGCGCCTGGGGATGATGATGAAAAGGTGCTGGACCGCGCGTGGTACGACGACGACGAAGGCGGAGGCGCGCACGGGGACGCACACAATCCATTTAGCACGAACGCTCGCGACGAGGCGCGATACGCGAAGAAAGAACAAGAGTACGCCAAGCGTCTGACTCGACGTGATGGCACGTTGATGTCCATGGCGTCGTCTAGGCGCGTGAGCCAATTGAACGCCGACTCAAATCAATGGGAGGAAAATAGAATGATGACATCGGGGGTCATTCGCATGAAGGAGATTGATTTAGACTTTGACGACATCGAAGAAAGCCGAGCGATATTACTCGTGCACGATACCAAACCACCGTTTTTGGACGGACGTATGGTGTTTACGAAACAGCAAGAGACGGTGTTGCCGGTGAAGGACATGACGAGCGATTTGGCACAAATTGCGAGGAAAGGAAGCGCGTTGGTGAAAGAAGTGCGCACGAAACGCGAGGAGAATAAAGGTCGGGACAGGTTTTGGGAGATGAAGGGGAGTAAGATGGGATCTATTACGGGCACCACGAAAGCTGAAGACACGGAGGCGGCGGTGCATGCACAGGCGGCTAAGGAACGGGACGACGACAGACCCGACGTCGTCGGCGCCGACGGAGAAATTGATTTCAAGGCTGGCGCAAAGTTTGCAGAGCACATGAAGGATGGGAAATCAAGCGCGCAAAGCGAGTTTGCAAAGACGAAAACAATGAAGCAACAGCGTGAGTTCTTGCCGGTGTACGGATGTCGGGAAGATTTAATGCACGTCATTCGCGAAAACCAAATCATCGTCGTTGTTGGCGAAACCGGAAGCGGTAAGACGACACAAATGACGCAATACATGCATGAAGAGGGATATTCGACGTTTGGTATGGTTGGATGTACCCAGCCCCGCCGCGTGGCCGCGATGAGTGTAGCTAAGCGCGTGAGTGAGGAGATTGGATGCGAGCTCGGCCGCGAAGTTGGCTACGCCATTCGCTTTGAAGACTGCACTAGCGAAGATACGGTGATTAAATACATGACTGATGGCGTGCTACTACGAGAAACCTTGCGCGAGCCGGATTTGGACATGTATAGCTGCATCATCATGGACGAAGCGCACGAACGGTCGTTACACACCGACGTGTTGTTTGGTATTCTTAAAAAGGTTGTCGCCCGACGTCGGGATTTCAAACTCATCGTCACCTCCGCGACACTCAATTCTCAAAAGTTTAGCGATTTCTTCGGCTCGGTGCCGGTGTTTCACATCCCTGGACGTACGTTCCCTGTGGAAGTATTGTACTCCAAGACACCAGTGGAGGATTATGTCGAAGGTGCGGTCAAGCAGGCGCTCTCAGTACACTTGTCGAGCGACGCTGGAGACATTCTCGTCTTCATGACGGGTCAAGAAGAGATTGAAACCGTGACGTATGAATTAGAAAACCGCGTGGCGACGCTCATGGACGAAGGCACATGCCCACCACTTAACGTTCTACCCATCTACTCCCAACTTCCGAGTGATTTACAAGCAAAGATTTTCCAAGACGCCGAGGATGGAAATCGCAAATGCATCGTCAGTACGAACATCGCTGAAACGTCGTTGACGCTCGATGGAGTCATGTATGTCATCGATACAGGCTTTTGCAAGCTCTCCGTGTTCAATCCACGTATGGGTATGAACGCGTTGCAAGTGTTTCCTTGCTCCCAAGCCGCGGTGAACCAACGTTCCGGTCGCGCTGGTCGTACGGGCCCGGGGACGTGTTACCGCTTGTACACCGAGACGGCGTTCAAGCACGAAATGCTCATTTCCACCGTGCCCGAGATTCAGCGCACAAACCTCGGTAACGTGGTATTATTGTTGAAATCTCTCAACGTGGAGAATTTGTTGGATTTTGATTTCATGGATCCGCCGCCGCAGGAGAACATTTTGAATAGCATGTACTCATTGTGGATTTTAGGCGCGCTCGACAACACGGGTGGATTAACACAGCTCGGGGCGAAAATGGTTGAGTTTCCCGTGGACCCACCTCTGGCACAGATGCTCATCAAGGCAGAACAAGCTGGATGCTCGAATGAAATGCTCACCGTTGTGGCGATGCTTTCTGTGCCGTCAGTGTGGTTTAGACCAAAGGATCGTGAAGAGGAATCAGACGCGGCGCGCGAAAAATTCTTTGTCCCTGAAAGTGATCACTTGACCTTGCTCAACGTGTACCAGCAATGGAAGAACAATGGCTATCGCAACGACTGGTGCAACAAACACTTTATCCAGGGCAAGGGATTGAAGAAAGGCCGCGAAGTGCGCGCGCAGCTGATGGATATCATGAAGCAGCAGAAAATTCCGCTGTTGAGCTGCGGGCAAGATTGGGACGTGTGCCGTCGGTCCATCACGGCGGCGTATTTTCATCAAGCTGCGCGCTTAAAAGGCGTAGGCGAGTACGTCAACGCGCGTAACGGTATGCCATGTCATCTTCACCCGAGTTCAGCACTGTATGGATTGGGATACACGCCAGATTACGTCGTGTACCACGAGCTCATCATGACATCAAAGGAGTACATGCAGTGCGTCACCGCGGTCGAGCCGCAATGGCTCGCCGAGTTCGGTCCGATGTTTTTTACGTTGAAGGAGAGCCATTCGAGCATGCTCAAGTCAAAAGCCAAACGCAAGGAGGACAAGGCGAAGATGGAGGCTGAGATGCAGGCCAAGCGAGAAGAGGAGGAGGAGCGCGACGTGGCGTCTCGCTTGCACGATGACGAACGCCGCGCGCGGCAGCGGAGCCAAATTGTCACTCCTGGACAGGCGCGATCGATTTCTGGTACACCACGCGTGGATTCTGGTGGATTAGCATCGCGTCCATCGACGGGATCGAGACCTTCAACAGGACAACGCCGCACCGGACCGGGCGGGCGCACGCCGGGTCGAAAGCGTTTCGGCCTGTGACGATGTCTTAAAGACAGTCTAAATTAGTCTAAATTAGTTTGCTTTGCGTTGACAATTCTAGTGTATGCTGTGTTGATAAATGTGTTTTGTCTTCATACTAATTCCCATGCCGAGAATAACGTGCACAAAAACGAGCACATTATCGTCCACCGCCATCAACTGCGAGTTTTCGTAGATGATCCATGAACACTTGAAGCGAAACGTCGTCTGTGTACAGATCTGTCGTGCCACCCATGGATGCGCCGCTGTTGTACGTCGCACTTGGATTCAACTTTGCGAGCAAGAAACGCGCCTGCGAACCGTGCTGATCACAATCAACCAATCTCGGTACTGGAAATCGCGTGCTGAGGATGCGCTCCGCGTCCGCCTTGGGCGCGGCGAGCAATTCTTTAAACGCCGTGTGTTCGGGTTGATCCTGGTAGTTCGCCTTGCGCCATTGCGCAATTGTCATACCGTGGAACACAACGACACTGAAATACGCATCAAGAACAAGTATTTTGTCGGCGGCGATCGAACACACGTCCAAGAGCACGGGCTCAGGTGGACTGTTGAAGCTATACGCGGTGAGCGTCGGTTGGATCATCACCAATGAATTAAAGACGTTTTCTCGTGATAGAATCATGCGGAAATACGCCGTCTCATCGGGAGAATTGTTGAATACTTGCACAAACTGTGATCGTCGCAGGTTGAACATGAACTGTGGGTAAATGCTAAACTGCGGCATGAGCTGGAAGGAGTGCGGATCATCCTTGCGATAATCGCCAAACCGTTGACACAATTCGATGAGCTTTCTATCCAGCCATCGTGTGGCGGCTGGGCAATCGGTTTCTTCTTCAGTTTCCATCTTCCAAGACAACTGTCGGGCTACTAAGACCGCGGCTGCTTCTTGGTCGAAACCAGCGGCGATGTCGTTGATGTTTCCGCCCTCTGTCCACCGCCTGCTTGTGGTGATGACGCGCATGCGTGTCTCGCCGGTGGGCAGCGTAAACGTACACAAGAACTGCATATAAAACTGCTGCGCTTGCTGTCCTTGCATCGCAATCGGCTGCGAATCCTTTCCACCCGGGTTTGCAACCTCAAAGTACACCGCTAAAGACGTTTCATTCGTCAACGTGCACAACTTCCACGCCGTCGTCCCGCCGCTGCCGATGGGCGAATCCGCAACCGCACCGGGCAAGCCCTTTCGATCGAGAGCCGCACACGGCCCGATGACACCCGCTGTCCTCACGTCACGACTAGTAATGACTTCGAATTGCCCATTGTAGGCGATGCCCAAACCACCGTCGGAGTCTGGCGCGAAGAGCTTCTGAAAGGATGTTTTGAAGACGGTGTGCGAAAACGACTCTGCCAACACCACGTTGCCGCCCGTCTTTTCTACGCACACCTTCATCTCAGCCAAACCCACTTGATCGAGCGCACACGCAAAGACATCTAACACGTGCCCGTTTGCGCACAAGTTAATCGCCACCTCTTCGTAGTACTTTTTGGCCTTGTGATAAAACGGCGCGGCGCCCTTGACAATGTCCTTGTGCGAACGCACCGCTTGCTCCATATCCTTCGCCACGATCGTGCCGCCGCCATCCGTCGCGGCACCTCCCGTGAACAACATCGCGCGCGCATTCATACCAATCGCACTCGTGGATAATAAGCATGACGCCACCATGAGCGCCGTGCCCGTACATCGTCCGCGCCGACAGCTCGGCAACGGCGCAAACGCGTCTCGATTCAACTCCTCCAAAATCGCCGTCAATTGGAACTCGCACTCACTCAGCGGCACTAGAAACTTCGACGCCGGCATCGCACCACTCACATGATGCCCCGCGGCGGCTCCTGGCGCGGGTGCAGACCCACCACCGTACCCAGCGGCCCCGCCGCCCCGCCGTCCGCCGCCGCCCAACGTCAACTGGTCCTTAATCTGCTGCGTCGTAAACTCCTTATTCCCACGAAACACATAACTCTTCGGACAATCCGTAAACCCAAGCTCATGCACGTGCACATGCGTCCCAAACGTCACTAACCCCACGCTCGCGTCTTCCGGCAATAAACTCAACGCTTGCGTCACCGCTCGAGCGCACGCCCGCAGCTCCTCCTCCTCCGCGCACGCATCCACGACAAATAAATACGCCGGTGCATTCCCCACCCCTGACCGTCGCGGCAGCGCATACTCCACCGTCGTATAACTCGGAAACAACTCAGCGGGTAAATTCGTCTCACTCAGCGCGTTATAATGCGGTGGAAAGTGATTCCTCGCGTGGCACATGGCGCACACCCAGATCTTGCTCGCGAAATCCACGCGCGCGTACGGATTCAACACCCCTCCGCACCCCTTACACCGCACCGGTTCATACGGCACGCGCGGAACGACATCATGCGAGATATTCTTCGTCGGCGTCACGATCGCACCGAACGGCACGACGCATTCGCGCTGTTCCTTGCGCGTCGATGGCACGACGTTCCAGGACAATCGCACGCCATCTTGCGCTTCGAGCGCGCTCCAGTCCACGGGCGCGGGCGCCACGGGCGCGGCGTGCGCGTGCTGGGCGTGGTGGAGGGTGCCGTACGCGTCGGCGGACATCGCGGCGCGCGGCGACGACGACGCGCGTCGGCGGCGGCGGCGATTTGACGTCGTCCATGGATGGGTTGGCGCGCGGAACGGTCATGGGGTTGACGCCACCAGAATTGAGTCCCTCTGTCCCTGGTCATGATTGGTGATTTTACATTTTTGACGTGGGCCAAAGGCGCGCGCGGTCGACGCCGCGACGGCACACGGCGGCGACGGACCGCACGCGGCAAGGCAATTCGGCGCGCGAGCGAGCGCGCGGTGCAACGCGTGTGTTCGCGCGCGGTGAGGCACGCGCGGCGTGCGTGACGCGCGATGGCGACGCGGTGCGGAGGGATGTGGTGATGATGATGATGATGATGATTGGACGCGTGCGCTCTGCCGCTGCGGCGCGCGGGTGGGGGAACGTCGCGCGCGGAGGCGGTCCGCGGGATGCGTTCGATCGCATGCTCGCTCGAGGGGACGTGAGGGCTGGGGATGACGCGCAAGCGCGCGCGCTCGGGGCGTTGCAGCGCGTGTTTGACGACGTCGTCGCGGCGCCGACGGCTGGGACGGCTGGGATGGCGTCGATCGTCGGGTGTTACATGCATGGTGGCGTCGGACGCGGGAAAACGATGCTCATGGATGCGCTGTTTCGTTCGTTTGAGGGCGACGCGCGCGAAAGGGTGCGACGGGTGCACTTTCACGCGTTTATGTTGGACGTGCACGCGCGGTTGTTTGCGCTCAGCGCGGCGTCGAGAGACGGATGCGCGGCGATTGGGGAAGAGTTAGCGTCGACGACGCGCGTGTTATGCTTGGATGAGATTGAAATCTCAGACGTTGCGGATGCCATGGTGTTCAAGCGCGTGATGGAGGTGTATTTGCGACGCGGCGGCGCGTTGGTTGGGACGTCGAATTCGGCACCAGACGGACTCTACCGAGGCGGCATTAATCGCGCAGCGTTCGCGCCGTTTATACGAACGTTGCGCGAGACGTGTGAAATTGTAGATTTGGTATCCGTAGACAATGTGGATTACCGACGGGTCGCCGAACGGCGTGGTGCTCCGGGCGACGCCGCGGCTGCGTATTCGTCGCCTCTGTATTCGCAAACCATTGTCTTCGCCGCCGACGACGCGTCGCGCGGCCAAGGTTTAGCCCGGCGCCGAGCACTCTTGACGAGCGCGTGGGATGCATACGCTCAGGAGACGTCGCACGCATCCAAGGCTAGCACTTCTTTAGTGATTCCTTTGGCGGGAGGCCGTAGTATTCGCGCCGAGGCGCGCTCGGGCGATCGCGCCGTGTGGTTTTCATTCGCCACGATATGCGGGGGGAACTTCGGGCCTATTGATTATTTGGCGCTCGCGCAGCGCTTCAAAGTCGTGTGCATCGAAGACGTGCCTTCACTACCAATTTTTAGCGCGGAAAATGAAGCGAGGCGGTTCGTCAACTGCGTTGACATCCTGTACGAACACGACTGCGTGCTCTTGGCTTCGTTCGCGTCGGCGACGTCGCCGGACGAAATCTTTCAAAACACGAGCAATGCTAAGACACGGCGTAGTGCCGGTGATGAACTCACGTTACGCCAACGGACGGCGTTAGAATCGAACGAAGACATCTTTGTCTCCGCCGTCGGCGGCTCGAGCGGACGCTCGACGACGATGACATCTGAAACCACAGAATGGAGCGCCACTGGCCGATTCGGCGCCGCTTTGGCGCACGTACAATCAGAAAATTTCACCGCAAAAGCTGCTCCGCGCGCGATATCGCGCATCGCGCACATGTCGAGTGCATCGTACGTCGAGCGCGCGCTCGGCTCGCGCTCGCGTCGACCCGCCGCCGACGCCTCCATCTCGCCCTCCGCCTGACGCTCTTCACGGCCACCCGCACCCTAGTATAGACACATAGCGCGTAGATATTCATGTACTACTGGTAGTCGTATGTATGCATAGTCGCAGTCACGAAACATGTTTTAATAACCAGAGTCTGAGGCTCAGACTTTGACTTACTTTTTCATACGCGACCGCGTCTGACCCAACGCCACACTTCGACGCCCGCGATGCTCGCGCCCACGTCCTCGTTCGCCACTACCGCACCGTGCGCGCGCGCCGCCACTCGCGCCGCGCCGCGCCGCGCCGCCGTCGCCGCGCGCGCGTCGAACGCGACGCCGAACGCGTCGACGAATGTCCCGGTGACGTCAGCGCATGTCGTCGTCGATCGCCGCGCATTCGTGCGCAACGCTGCGCTCGTGGCGTTCACCGCGGCGGTGACGACGCCGAGAGAGGTGCGTAGATAGATGTGCGAATGTGTGTGTCGCGTCGCCGTGCGGCGTGAATGCGTACGCCGCGCGCGCGCGCGACGCGACGCACGATCGCGCGCGCGCGCAGTCGGGCGTCTGACGGGGTCGGGCGCCGGGGTCCGCGCGTTCGTCGCGTGCGGTGGCGCGCGAAGCGTTTGATATGGGTTTATGCGTGGCGATGCGTGGCGATGCGTGGCGATGTGTGGCGATGCGCGCGGTGCGCGCGCGCGTACTCAAAGGTTTGGCGTACTGACGGGTTGGTTTTATCTCGCGTTTTGTCTCGCGCAGGCGAAGGCTTTCCTCGGTTTCGGCGAGAACAAGGAGGAAAAGTACACGGCGGAGACGACGGCTATTATTGCTCAAGTGAAGGCGACGTTGGAGATGGCGCCCGGTGCCGAAGGTCGCGAGGAGTCGATCAACCAAACGCGTCAAATGACCAACGCGTGGGTGGCCAAGTATCGTCGCGATAACAAAACCACTGGGAAGCCATCGTACGGGCAAGTGTACAGCGCTTTGAACGCGGTGAGCGGTCACTTTAACAATTTCGGTACCAAGTACCCGTTCCCGGCGAAGAGAAAGGATCGCGTGTTTGCGGAATTCGAATCTGCTGAGCTTTTGTTGAGCCGCGGGAGATAAGACGGCGCTCGACGCGAGCGCGTTTTGGACGCCGAGTTTGTTTCAATGTTTCAAGTTTCAATTCATATCTTCCTATAACACTGTGTTATCATCATCATCATCATCATCATCACACTCACGACGTAGGACCAAAACACTCAACAACAACAACAATGCTATGACGAAGTAAAGCGTACGAGAAGCGTCACGAAGAAGCGCGCTCGCGAAGCTCTGCGTCGAGCGTCTTCAATGCCTTGACGAGAAAAGCTTCACCGTGCGCCTTTAACACCTTGACACACATATCCTCCTTTGCTTTATGTTCCGGTTTGCGATCGTCGACTTTGACTTCAAAGTAACACTCTTCGTCCTCCGCGACGTCCCGACTCGCCTCTGGCACGACGATTGTGCCTTTGACTTTAATCGCGCTCGGCGTCTCCCCATCGCTGTCTTCGTCATCGTCCCCGCTTGCGCCACCATCGCACGCAAACGTCGCGCTCCAATCTAATTTCAATTCAAAGTCAAACCCATGCTTGGGTTTCCCGCGAATCATCACCACCGACGCGTCGCCTTCGCACGACTTTACGCTCACCACGCGCGCGCGAACGTCTCCACCCTCATCGTCTCCACCACCCACGAATCCCGCCGCCGCGGCATCCGCGACGATAAACCCATCGTGTTCGACACATAACAACGCTTCGAGCCTCGCGCGCGCCCAATCCGTGTGCCCGCGCTCTTCCCACGTCCCCGCCGCGTTCCACGCCGACACCTGCGTCGACGCCAACCCAGCCGCGAGCGCGGTCGCCTCCGCCTGGGTAATTTTCTATCGCACGCGAACGAACCGTCAGTGAAAAGAATACAAACGCACGCGCGCGCGTACCTTGGCCGTCGCCGCGGGCGCCTCGCCGGCGTTACGTCCGTGCCAGTAGTGATAGCTCAGCTCGCCTTTTTTGGCTTGCGAATCTTGCGCGGGCGTCGCGCGCGCGTCCGCCATGTGCGAATGGCGACTCGATAGAACGATGATGCGCGCGATGCGCGCTCGAACGCGTGCGTTTGCGCCGGCGCCGGCGGTGCGCGCGCGCGAGAGAGAGAGTGAGGCACGCTGGGACTGCCGAAGCCAATGTCTCAGCGCGGCAGAAAGCGACGCCGAACGCGACGCATCCGCGATCGACATCGCGCGGCGTCGCGCGCGCGCGCGCGTAGGACGCGCGCGTGATCGTCTTCGCGTGCGCGCCGGGCGGCGTTATCGATCGACGCGCACAGCGAACGCGCCGCAGTACGAGTGCTGACTTGTGTTGAGCATTCTCGAGTCGTGTTCAAGGCGGCGTGATGACGCCGCACGCCGTGACGCCGACGACATCGGCGCGCGGGCGCATACACGGCAAGGGGTACAACGCGCGCGATGGGTACGCGTGGCCGCGCGCGGGCCGAGCGCGCGTGCCCGGGGATATTTTGTTTTGGCACCGCGTGGAGACAAAATTTTTCGACGTCGCGTTCACGCACTGGGCCGTGTACGTCGGCGCGTGCGGGCGCTGGGACGCCGCGCGCGCGTGCTGGATGTGGGTGTGTGATGATGACGATGGTGCTGATGATGCGCTGGTGGAGTGCGTGGTGCATTTATGGGGCGCCGCGGAGCCGACGGATGACGCGTCGACGACGAACCGGGACATGGATGAAAACGCCTCGTGCGTGTTGACCCCACTCGTGGACGTCGGTGACGATCCGAGGTGCGGCAACGCGCAATTCGATGTGGTTTATGCGCCTCTGCGTCAGGGCGATGTTCTCGATCGATGTCGATTGGCAGTGGAGAAGGGATTTTATGAAGGCCGATACGGCGGATATTGCGTTCGGGCAAACAACTGCGAACATTTCGCGACGTGGGCTCGATACGGCGTGCGTTGTAGCGAACAGATTGAAAGGCGAGTGTCGATTGGGTTGAATGTCGTGCGCGTCGCCGCGTCGCTGTGGAGCGGTGTGCCTGCGCCCGGAATAGATGTGGCCAAGGCTATTATTTTAGGCCCGCGGTCGCATCCAGACGACGACGCGGAAATCAAACGCGCGATACTCGACATGCGCAGCGGCCAGGCGCGCGCACACACCGCTGAGGACGACGTATCGCATATATTAGATTACATGCTCGACCGCGTGGAGATTCAAGCGCGCACAGAGCGCATAGAAGCTGCGAGATTGGCCAGTCTGCCGCCTTCGGCGCGGTGCGTCGAGACTGAAATAGCCACGCTATCATTCGGCCGCGAGCGCGCACCTCGCGGGCAATCGTCCACATCCTCGCACGACATCTCCATAAATGCAGAGCAATTCGCACAGGCTGCAGGCGCGCTCGGTGCGTTCGTTCGCACGGCATCCTCAAGCGCGTTTCGCGTCTTGGGCGCCATCGGAGACGAGCTCGCGCGGCCGCGCGGCGCGCGGCCACCCGCCTCGCCGACGTCGGGCGCGCAGAATTCCCCACCGCGCACGGACAACTAGTCAATTAGTGTACATCACCATCCCTAGATCGCGCGTGTCGCGCATCGTTCATTGTAAAAGCACGCCTCGTATACAAATGTCTGTTCGCGTCCCCAGAGGGGAACCAGCACCACAGCGCGCACACGCCATTGTCCAGCGCGCGCACCCCCCAGACGCATCCACACCATCGCTCACCGCGCACGCACCGACACCCGACATCACACACGATGTTTTCAAACTTCAAACGCACGCCAATGTCGCGCGACGACGCGTCGGTGTCGACGTTTTCGCATCGAAAACCATTCGAAGAGCTCTCCAACGCCTCCACGGTGGAGCTGCGCACGCAGCGCAAAGCCTACGACGGCGGTCGTAGGCTCGATGACGTCACGCGCGGGTTCGTAGAGACGCCGGACGCGTTGCGACGCGGCGGTGCGGACGACGCGTGCGCGGCACGGCGTGGGGTGCGACGGACGGATGACGCGACGCCGGTGAGCTTTACGCCCGCGGCTACGGCTACGGAGGAATTCGATCGCTATCGCGCCATGACGCCGTATTTTGGCAAGCGTTTATCGACGCCGACGGTGAGTGATAGCGTGGATCCCGCGGAGCGGCGACACGGCGCGGATGCAGATAGACATCACCATCGTCATCATCATCGCGGAGCGACGTCAAACGACGTCGAAACGACGCGTTCGGCGGTTTTGGAAGTTTTGTTATGGCGCGATGCCGCGCGGTCGGCGATTCATTTTACGCTAGGAATGGCGATTTTGTTAGCGTTTCAAGTCGTTCCGCGCTCGACCGTGAGTGGGGTGAGCATGGCGTCGTATGCAGCGATGTCGTACGTGGCGTACAAGTATGTGTTCGCCGTCATGTTTCCGCGGCTTTCGTACGGGTTGGAATTGAATGATCGCGCCGTCGGCGATATGGCGCAGCGCTGGGCGATGTCTTTCAACGCGTTCGCGGCAAAGCATCGTGGCTTGCTCGCTGGCCAGGACAACACGGCGGTGTTTCGGGCGTTTACGATGTTGTACGTGACGTCTTCGCTCGGTCACGTCATGTCGGCGTGGGCGGTGGTCACCACGTTGTGGGTGTGTGCGTTCACGTTACCGAGCGTGTTCGAGACGTATCGATACCCGCTCACAAATGCGTACGTGCGCGTGCACGTTACTGTGTCATCGACGTTCAATGCGTTGAGCGCGCCGAAGCGCTGGTGCGGTGGCTTCTCCATAGGCATCGCTACGTTTGCGTGCGTGTCGCTCCGCGCGCGTTTGTGCTTGTCGTTTTTAGCGCTCGTGGCGTTTAGAATGTTTCGCGAAACGCACCTTCGCGAACTCGAGGCGTTTGAGAACATCGTGCGAAGCGCTGGGCGACGTGTGTCGCGAAGTATGAATGAATTTGCGATGATTGTTTCGCCCGTCGTTCGTCATCGTCGTCGATGATTTCGTACGGACGACTGAAAGACCGAAATCCGAAATTGTGTATCACTGTATGAACTTGCTACGACTACATCCTACTCTATGATTTTCTAATAATGACTGAATGCATGAACACGCACGCACGCACGCGCATGCTACATCGCGTCGTCGTCGACGATTTTTAAGCCGGCTTGTTCCGCGAGTGCGCGCGTTGCCCGTCTCAAATAAAACGTCTTGTACGGTTCTGGTAAATGTCTCAATCCCTCACCCGCGCGTCGCGCACTATCCACCGCATCTTTGCCCGCACGCAAGTCTTTGTTTCCATAAATATCCTTGGCGTCGTATTCGTCGTCGGCGAGCGAGCGCCAGAATACGTTCACTGCCACGGATGGCTCGGCGTCTTCGGCGTACACGTGATGGTACCAAAACGCCGGGATAAACAACGCATCTCCAGCGTTGAGCTGGAAATCTACTCGACTTTCGCGCGCCTTATCATAAAACAATGGAAATTTCGCGTAATCATCGGGCGCGCGAGGTGGGTACGCGATGTCCTCGACGCGCGAGCTCGATCCCTGCGCGTACATGTACGGATCCGCGGCGGGCGGGAACAACGCAACGCGCTTACGTCCGACAACCTGCACGAGCACGTTATCGTGCGTGTCGTAATGCATCCATAGCGTCGTCCCAGGCGAGCTTATGCGCAATACAGAGCTATGAAATCGCTCGGCGGGCCAAATTTCGGGCAGGTCGAGCGCCGCGGCGAGCGCCGGGTGCGTTCGTCGCAAATCCGTCGCCACTTTGCCTTCGACGCTGCGCAAATAATATCGCTCGCCGCGCTCAATCACGGGTTCGAGCGCCTGCGCCGCCGCGTTTTGGCTCACGCGCGTGAGCAGTTCCCCGAGAGGCATTTTGCGAAACTCGAAATTACGCTTGGTATTCGGCGCGCGATGTCCCGCTAAATCCACGACGTCGCTCGGACACACGTGCGCGTCCGCCTCCATATCTTCATCGATGCATTCGCGCACGCGCACCATGGTCCACGGCGTTGATGACGACACGAACGATGTAAATACGCGCGGCTTCGGCTCGAGCGCGCGCACGTGCACGCGCCATTGCTCTATAGTTTCGCCAGACGTCGTAGACGCTTCGCTCGTCTTCAGCTCCGCCTCGAAACGCACCGGCCACACCGCGCGCGCATCCGCATCCGCATCGCGCACCTTTAACGCACGCATAGGTGTCGTTAACCCGTCGCGCGCACTCTGCATCGCGCGACTGTCGTCGTGGATAGCATTTTCGTCGTAGACCGCCGCCGCGAACCGCGCGACGTCCAAAGCCCCGACCGACTCCAGCGCGCGCACCACCGCCTCGCGAGCGCCCTCGGGCACCGCACACGCTAAAACACCCAAACCACCATCGCTCGCGACGTCGCGTCCGAACGCATCGCCCGCGACGCCGTCGTCATCCAGCGTAAACTCGACGAATGTCACGTCATCGATTCGCCCTCTCGAGCGCGTCCAGCGCCGTCTCTCTCTTGCACCGTCCTCCGCCGCCGCCGCCGCCGCCGCGCCGCGCGCGAGCGCGAGCGGTCGCCGCCGCGTCACACCCACGATCGCATCCTTCGCGCGCTTCGCCGCGCCGTCGCGGTCGACAGCCAGGAGCGCGTATAACATGGATGGATGCGGCGGCGCAAAGTGATGCTCGTCGATTCGCCTTCCCACGCGAACTCGTGCGCGCCATCGATCGCGTTGGACGCCGCGACGCGACGCAACACCCTCGATGCGTGTTCCGCATCGTTTCGCGCACCGCGATCGCGGCATGCGGCGTCGTTCCGCGCGCCAGCGGCGTTGAAAGCGCGCCGCTCGGGACATCCAGTGTCACAACGCGCGCACATCCGCGCGGAAAACACCCGCGCCGCGCGGACACCGTCGCCCGAATCGCGCGCCGGGCGATGCCGTGCGACCCCGTGCGCGCGTGCGTCATCGACGCGCGATCGACGCGCGCGCGACGGCGCGTGAAATCGCGAATGAGCTGCGAGCGACCATCGAGTGCAAAATTTAAAAATTTTTTAAACTGTCAATCGCCGCACACGATGACGCGCGGGTCGGAACCGCTCGCGGCGGCGCTCGAGACGCTCGGTGCGCTGGCGAGCGCGAGCGATGGGCGTGTCGGCGCGCGATCGACGCGAGGGCGACGCGAGAGAGTCGCGCGAGACGCGTTGCGCGACGTGTCAAACGATGATGATGAAGCCTTAGCCATGAAGATGATGATGCGTTCGAAATCGGCGCCGTCGGCGGACGCGGAGGCGACGCCGGATGTCGGACGGGATCGGGCGGTGCGCGAACGGCGGGGACGCGCGCGTGCGGCGGCGGTGGTGACGCCGAAGACGGTGAGCCCGCCGAACGCGTCAAAGTCGACGAAGAGAAAGTTTTTCAAGCGAGACGTCGTCGACGACGACGACGACGACGACGACGGTGATGATGTCGACAAGGGCGCGTCGATGCGCGCGGATGTGCCGTCAGTGATGATGCCAGTGATGTGTACGCCAGTGTCGCGCGCGGAGTCCGAGACGGTGCGCGCGATGGCGGAGGCGAAGCGATTGGACGCGGCGTTTGCAAAGGCGGCGGCGCCTTCGGCGTCGCGTCCGCGGTTGACCGACGATGATCACGCTATGGGCGATAGCGTCGCCGCGGCGTTTGCGGCGACGATTTCGCCGATGCCTAAAGTGCGCGCGCCTCGTCGGTGGTTGGCGGCTGAGGAGAAGACGTTTGTGTGTGGCATTGACGGGTGCGCGAAGAGGTACGGGAGCGCTCCGTCGTTGTGCGCGCATAAACGCGCGAGACATCCGGGATGGAAAGCGCAAAAATCGAGCGAGAACGGTGGTCGGTGGTCGCATCGACGTAAAGCGGCCACGACACAACAGAATGACGACGCCGATGGCGACGACGCCGATGGAAACGCAGAGGATGGAGGTGACGACGGAGACGACGACGCCGCGGTTCGGATGAGCCGCCAACGCGGCGCGAGCGGCATTGACGACGACGCGCGCGGTACTGCGTTAGGGGCATACATGGAAATCGTTGCTGCTGACGCACACGGACGTATGGGTCAAGCGAATCGCGCGAAGCGTCGATTGACGCGCGCAGCGAGAGACGTCCGCGTCGCGCTCGCGGGATCAGGCATGTCGTCGCCCGAACGCGCCGCCGCCGCGTCCGCCGCTCGCATCTACACCGCCATGGAAGACGCCCTCGATGCCGAGCAAGAACGCACATCTGCATGGTTAGACACCCTAGATGTCGTCTCGCACGTCGTCGGGCGCACGAAATCATTAACAGCTGACGCCGAGGCGCCCGAAGAGACGCGCCGAGCGTGCGCCGTCGCTCGCGTCGCGCGCGACATGCTCCGCGCCATCGGCGTACATAACCTTTGATCTCGACAGGTCCGCGCTTAAATGCCAACCATTCTCGTCATCGCGACGAACAATGACGCGCACCGCGCGGTGCGCGCCGCTATTATGTACAGTACCTGTTCTAAGCGTTTCAGCTCGCCGTGGTGAGCGCCGAGGGCGCGGCAAAGGTGGTGGCGCGATATCAGCGGTCGATGCGTCAGGGTTTGTCGTCGTCGTCGTCGTCGTCCACGCGTCCTTCAGAGGCGGCGCCGCGCGTGCTCGAAGCCGACGGGACGCCCGCGCGCGACGTAGTTCCCACCGTCGCTGTTGCCGTCCATGACGCGCCGGCGACGCGTGATGTGTTCGGAAATATAGTCACCGAGTCGACGTCCGCAGTATCGACCACACCGACGTCGCCGCTTCTCTCGGTGAAGTGTGCGTTGTGCCTGTCGCGTCGTAAAGTTCCAACCGCCACCGCGTGCGGGCACGTCTTTTGCTGGCGATGCATCGCGTCGTGGACGTCGAAAAAACCTGAATGCCCGCTGTGTCGCGCGCCGGCGACCGCGCAGTCGCTCATGCCGCTGAGCAATTTGATGTAGCATCTAGTATATGAATAGCCGTAAGCCGTAAGCCGTAAGCCGTAAGCCGTAGTCCGAGGCTGGCGTCGCGTGGCCACCGCTCAAGGCGTGCGCGTACAAGCGCCGATAGCACGCGCGGCGATGCCTACTAGTTCGCGGTGCACCTCGATGGAATGACGCGCTCTATTGAAACGGATTAAAGACGTTACCTCGCACATTTCTACTAACGCCGATTCGGTGATATCGTCGCGCGCGCGACGGAACCGTGTGTAGGACTCGCCGAGAGCGTCGTTCGCATCGGGGCGCTCGACGCACTCGAACGACGCTCTCGGCGCGTCCCGTGCGGTTCTCGCCACATCGGGCGCTGGAATCGATGACGAACATCGTCGCGCGTCATGTGCCTATCGTCGCCGCGCCACTCCGCGCGTCGCCGCGCGTCGCGTGGCGAATCATTGGGTGAATTTCGCGACGCATTCAACACCCGTTTCAGCGAAAACAGCCGCATGGGCGCCGAGCGGTCGACGCGACGCCTGACGACGGCGTGAAATCGCTACAAACAGTGATTTCTCGCCATGGACCGCGCGGCTGCGTGCGCCGACGTCGGCGACACGCGTCGTCGAATGCGGGCGATGCTGACGTGTCGGTGCACCCGCGTTACGAAACCCGCATCAGCCGACGCGCGCGATGCCGCGCACGCCAAAGTGGCTGCGCGACAAGCGCATTCGCGCCGACCTTGCGCGACGTGCGTTCGCCGATCGCGCAACCGCGCCAACATCGCACGCCAGATGTGCGCGAGAGAGCGGCGTCGAGAGGTTGGCCAAGCGAAGACGATTCACGGCACCCGCGGAAGACGCGTCGACCGCAATAACACGCGTTTCGCGTGTCATTCGGTGTCTGTAAGATGAGTCCAACTGCATGGGCAGAAAGCTCACGATGCTGTCGTCCACGTCAGCTCTCGAATTTCTAGTTGCGTCTCGTGTGTGTGCGCGTGAGTGTGTTTGACTGTCCTTGGCAAACGTTTACCTGTCGATTCATGACATTTCATAAAGTGCTAGCGAGTGATGTCGCCGCGTGAGCGTGTATCGGACGAGTGATGCTTGACCTTGTCGTGTTGTTTCCTACTCTCGCGCCTCGACGCGCCAGTGAGTATGAATTTTGATTCCAGCACGTCATCGGTTTGCACGCGCGAG
>Ga0255765_1000760_pt1 | contig 42970 bp, 38 predicted proteins | sample 041ome_8_FD_179965 | JGI IMG/M metagenome (GOLD analysis project Ga0255765, IMG submission 179965) | Coastal salt marsh microbial communities from the Groves Creek Marsh, Skidaway Island, Georgia - 041407BS metaG (version 2) | ecosystem: Environmental > Aquatic > Marine > Intertidal zone > Salt...
CATGGTAACTGGCAAGAAGCCAATTACAGGGAACAACGTATCCCACGCTAACAACAGGACCAGACGTCGGTTCTCGCCCAATCTTCAATCTCACCGTTTTTGGGTTGAGTCTGAGAAGCGCTTCATTAAGCTGCGCATCTCAACGAAGGGAATGCGCATCATCGACAAAGTAGGTATCGATTCGGTACTCGCTGACATCCGCAAGAATGGCGCGAAGGTCTAAACACCCTTCGAGCTAGCGCTTCAACCAAAGCTCGCCAGCGAGCTGATAAGCAAGGCTAAAGCTATGAGAGACAAGATCCGTTTAGTTTCCAGCGCAAAGACTGGTCACTTCTACACAACAGACAAGAACAAGCGCACGATGCCTGACAAGATGGAGATCATGAAATTTGATCCCGTCGCTCGCAAGCACGTGATCTACAAAGAAGCCAAAATCAAGTAAGCACGCCTTACTGATTGATGCCGCAGACTCTCCGCAGCCTCTCCGCAGACTCTGAGCGCGGCATCCTGGCAGTACCGCACAGCGCAAAATAGCAGGGTCGCGAAATCTCGAAATAGAAAGCGACGATACGCGCTAAATTGCCGGCGTTCGATTAACCCAGCCAAAACGGCGGATTAACGAAGGTCGGCTTTTTTGCGCCTGCGATTTAGCCCCCGATTTGCCCCCGCTCGAGCGTTATCGCTTAGTCGCGACAATCACGACGCGCTGCGGCGCAGGGTGGCCCTCGACACTCAAGCTGCTGTCGTTGGGGTCTAATGAATCGCTCAGCGACTCATAGGGCATCCACGACGTCGCCCGCTGCTCGTCGGGTGTCGTGACCGACTCATCCACAACGCGCACGTTGTCGAACCCTGCTTTGCTTATCCAAGCCCTGAGTGTTGCAACCGTGGGCACAAACCAGATGCCTCGCATGCGCGCATAGCTGCCCTGGGGAATGAGGCTATACCCTTCGTCGCCTTCGACATAAAGCGTTTCGAGCACAAGCTCGCCGCCGACTCTCAGGCAGTCGCGCAGTTGCAATAGATGATCGATCGGCGAGCGCCGATGGTAGAGAACGCCCATCGAAAACGTGGTGTCGAAAGCCCCGCAGCGCTCGGGAAAGTCGTCGAGGGTAATAGGCAAAACATCAACCGCAACCTCGGCGAGATACTGCTGCAGTAATAAAAACTGCGCCACATAGGGCACGTGCGGATCGATGCCCAACACCTGTTTAGCCCCCGCCCCCGCCATGCGATACGCGTAATAGCCATTGCCGCTGCCAACATCGAGCACGCGGCGACCCGCAAGGGAACTGATCGCCGATTCCAGACGCGCCCACTTAAGGTCGCAGCGCCACTCCGTATCAATCCCCACGCCAAACAATTCAAAAGGACCCTTGCGCCAAGGAATAAACGCCTCGAGCTGCGCGCGAAATTCAAGCGCCGACAGGCTGCCGTCGAGGTCCCGCTCATCACCTATAACGAGCCGCGCCGAGTCCAGCTCAACCCGCGAAGGCTGCACAGCGGGCAGGGCTTCGAGCGCCTGTGTCCACCTGCCGATGTCGCCATGATTAAGCGCGCTGGGTGTCACCGACGCGAGCGCTTTTGCGAGTGCGACAAGGCCTTTGCTGTCGGCGCGCGCACCAAAGCGCTCACGCTGCGCTGTGTAGAAACGCGCTAACGCAGCGGGGTCGATGTTAGGAATAGCGAGGGACATTGCGGCCGCCTAAATTACTTAAACGCCACCATCGACGCGAAATTGAAACACTGAAACCAAGTGTCGACCGAATGGAAACCAGCGCCGTTCAAGCGCTCACGGTGTGCCGCCAGCGTCTCGGGAATCAGCACATTCTCAAGCGCAGCGCGCTTCTGGCTAATCTCGAGTTTGCTATACCCCTGCGTCTCTTTAAAGCGATGATACAGGTCGATAAACAGCTCGTTCAGCGCGGGGTCCGGAAATTGAATCTTCTCGGAGATAACCAGCAGCCCGCCCGGCCGCATCCCGTCATAGATTTTGCGCATCAGCGCTTCGCGCGCCGCCGGCTCGATGAATTGCAGGGTAAAGTTAAGAATCACCATCGAGGCGTCTTCTATTTTACTGTCGCGCAGGTCTTCGTGGCGGCACTCGATTCGGCTTGTCTCTTTACTACCGCTAGCACCGTTACCGCTGATGCCCAGCGCGGCGAGCTTTGCCGAAAGCCTTGAGGTCATCGCCTCCGAATTGTCTATTGCGATAATGCGGTAGTCGTCGTGGGGCAGCTGCTGTGCTACCGCAAAACTGGCGCCGCCGAGACTCGCGCCCAGATCATAAATGGTACTTCCCGCGCCGCAGTAGCGTTCGGCGAGCACGCCGATCATCGAAATAATCGTACTGTAGCCCGGCACCGATCGGTTGATCATGTCCTCGAAAACACTCGCCACTTGGTCATCGAAAGCAAACGCGGTAGGCAGCCGTTCGGTTGCAAACACACGGTCGGTGTTGGCGTGGCTGCTCGTTTTTTCGGTCATAATTTTCACCTAGGCTCTTAGCCGGTTTTGTGCGCGCAGTCGTTATTATATTCGACGCGCCCGGCTCTATACAGACGGCCAGTAGAGCCGTTATTATCAGCGTGAATAGCGGCTCGCCGCGAAATCTTTTACACCCGTTTTGCTGAGGCCTCTACCGCTAAAACGATGAATCAGTTTCAGTGTGAAATCGTGCGTCAAAAGCGCAAGACCCTCGGTCTTTATGTTAAACACCGCTGGGTCGAAGTGCGTGTGCCTTTGCGTGCCTCCAAACGCGATGTCGAAACGTTTATTGCCACCCACCGCGACTGGATCGAAGAACGCTTAATCGCCGAAGCCCAACGTCATAAGAACCGACTTCGCATCGAACACGGCGGCAAGATACTGTACAAGGCACGCGAGCTCAACATCGAGTTCCGCGACAATCGCCGAGAGCGCGTGTTAATCGAAGACAAAGCCTTCGTGATCCAAGGCCACAAACTCACGCAAGAAAAAGCGAAGGGTATCGTCGAACGGTATCTGCAAAACAAGGCCAAGGAATACATCGTGCCGCGCGCGACGGGCCTTGCACAACACCTTGGCGTGGCGGGCGACATTACCGACATTCGGTTTCGCAAGACCAAAACCAAATGGGGCCATTGCACCTCAAAAGGCGTGCTGCAATACAACTGGCTAATTATGCTCGCGCCTAACAGCGTGATCGACTACATGATTTCGCACGAGGTCTGCCACCTCAAACACATGGACCACTCCAAGCATTTCTGGACACTAGTCGACTCCGTGTGCCCCAACAGCGACCGCTTCATCGACTGGCTACGCGAGCACGAGCACAGGCTCTACTTTTAGCTAGCTTTTGGTGTAAAGCAGATCCCACACCCCATGCCCCAACCGAATACCGCGGCGCTCAAACTTCGTGCCCGGCCTGTCTGGTACCGGCCAAAATTGGCCCGCGCCATTGGCATTCGTCATTCCCTGCACCGCCTCCATCGCCTCGACCATGTGTTCAGCGTAGGGCTCCCAATCGGTGGCGAGATGAATACGGCCGGCGTCGGCTAGCAGAGGCAGCAAGCCGGTAATAAATTCGGTCTGCACAAGACGCCGCTTGTTATGGCGTTTTTTGTGCCACGGGTCGGGAAAGAAAATCAGCAGCGTGTCGATGCAGCCTTCGCCAATGCAGTGCGCAAGAATGTCTATGGCGTCGTGACAAAACACCTTCACGTTTGTCAGCCCACTTTCGGCAACGCCGTGCAGCAGTTTGCCCACGCCCGGCTTATGCACCTCGATACCCAAAAAATTGCGCTGCGGATTCGCAATCGCCATCTCGAGCAGTGAGTCGCCCATGCCAAAACCGATCTCCACCGTCAGTGGATTGTCGTTGCCGAACAGCTCGTGGGTCGAAAACAAACGCGGCTCATACTCCACCACGTAATTGTCCCACTGCTCGCTGATCGCCACTTTTTGCGCATCGGTGTAGCGCCCTGCCCGAATCACATAGCTGCGTATCGGCCGGTGTGTATTGTCTGCGGCAGGCTCGTGCAGCGGCTCGGATGATGCATCCAAAGCCTCGGGATTACTGCCAATCTCGTTTTCGTTAGTGCTCATAATGTCTAATCAACGCTTCGGTTTAATTTCGCTTCTGTTCAATGGCGCTTCTGTGTAGTGACGCTTTTGATCAATGACGCTTCTGATCTATGCGGCCACTTGAATTGCATCAAGGCTCTACTTTGCGCGGAGCTTAGGTTACGGCTGTAGCTGACTGGTTGCCGCAAACCACGCAAGACAACCCCACGCCGCCAAAAAGCATAGCCCGCCCAATGGCGTGATTGCGCCCAGCCAGCGAATACCCGAAATCGCTAAAACATACAGGCTGCCCGAAAACAGCGCGATGCCCACCGTAAACAGATACCCGCTAATGCGCGGCAGCGTCGCCTGTGGCATAGCGAGCAGCAAAAGCCCCACGCCAAACAGCGCCAACGTGTGAAACATGTGGTACTGCACGCCGGTTTGAAACGTCGACGCCAGCTCCGGCGTCAGCCGATCGCGCAGCGCATGCGCACCAAAGGCGCCGATGCCCACGGCCAAAAAGCCGTTAATGCCGGCAAGGGTGAGAAATAGATTTGGCATAGCTGTGTGTCCGAATAGTGATGAAAGGCATTCTATCGCGTTTGCGAAAGGGTTTGGATGAAAAAAGGGGTCAGACCCCTATTACCGACCCCCTATTATCGACTCTTCGCCCGGTGCGAAAATCGAATAGAGCCACATATCGCACCAGCCGCCGTCGCCCTTGATGAAACTGGCGCCCTTAAATACGCCTTCGAGAGTCATGCCGAGCCTTCGAGCCAGCGCCGCTGAATTGGGATTACGCTGGTCGATATGCGCATCGATTCTATTGAGGTCAGCTAATCTAAACGCTTGTTCTATTACCGCCCCCGTTGCTTCTGCAGCATAGCCGTTGCGCCAGTAGTGAGGATTGGTCACCCACCCGATATTTGCTGTGCGCTCTTCCGCCGAGGTGAGTGTGAGAATATTTTGTCCGATGACTTTATTCTCCGCCTGCAGCTCCCATCCCACTACCAGCGCGTCGCCTTTGCGCTCGAAGGTTGAGGTTTTGCGAATAATTGCGGCCGGCCTGCCTTCCTCGTTAATTCGCGGCCGCCACGGTACGAACTGAGTTACCTCGGAGTGGGATTGATATTCCAGTACATCGTCGGCGTCAGTGTTATCGAGGGGGCGAAGGATAAGACGCTGCGTGTGGATTCGTTCGGGTAGCAAAGAGTTAATTCTTCCGGATAGTGAGGCTTAACGGCCTAGGAAGCCGAGATAGTAATACAACCACCCAAAGCCAAGCGAGGAAATCAGGCGTAAAAAGCGGGCGTAAAAAAGGGGCTCAAAAGCCCCTTCTCACTGTCTAAATAAAATCAGGCAACCATCTTGGCCTTAATCTTATTCATCGCATTTTTTTCAAGTTGCCGCACGCGCTCAGCGGAGATGCCGTATTTGTCGGCGAGCTCGTGCAGGGTTGCTTTGTCGTCGCTTAACCAGCGGCTCGCGAGAATGTCTTTGCTGCGCTCGTCGAGGCCTTCCATCGCAAGATAGAGACTGTTGTTGGTTGTCTCTTCCCACTCTTCCTCTTCGATCTGCAACGCAAGGTCCGAGCTCTGATCTTCTAAGAAGTAGGCGGGTGCCTTGTAAGCGGCTTCGTCATCGCTGTCGTTGTCGGCGTCGAAGGTCATGTCGTAAGACGCCATGCGGCCTTCCATCTGCTGCACAACTTTCACGTCAACGCCTAAGTCTTCGGCTACGGCATCGGCTTCGTCGTTGCTCAGCCAACCCAAACGCTTCTTAGAGCTACGAAGATTAAAGAACAATTTTCGCTGCGCTTTGGTTGTCGCAATCTTTACGATGCGCCAATTGCGCAGAATAAATTCATGCATCTCGGCCTTAATCCAATGCACTGCAAACGAGACGAGGCGCACGCCGACTTCGGGGTTGTAGCGCTTTACCGCCTTCATGAGGCCAACGTTGCCCTCTTGAATAAGGTCGGCTTGCGACAGGCCGTAGCCAGAATAAGATTTAGCGAGGTGTACAACGAAACGGAGGTGCGCAAGAACCAGCTGGCGCGCCGCATCGACGTTATCGTCGTAATAGTATTGCTTGGCGAGTTCGAGCTCGTGCTCTGGCGTCAGAATAGCGATGCTATTGACCGACGTCATGTAGGCAGACAGGTCTCTTCCTGGCGTGTTAGGCCCAAAGGAAGGATCGAATGCCTGAAGGCTCGTCCCTGTATTTCCTTGGAAGGTTGTGCTCATTGTGTCGTTTTCCTCAGTTTAACGCGGGCAGTTTAAGAAATCAGTTTAAGGAATCTGACCCCTTTTCTACGACGGCCGAGTAGTTTAACACCTCTTCGGCTCCTCGTGCATAGCCATTATCGCGCGGTAGTAACTTAGAATATTGATCTATCTTGGATATTGGGCTTATACGTTAAATTTCAAGGGTTAGTTTAAGGCTCGCAGGCGGCGATAGCCCTGTGGCTGGCGACCAAGGCGGCTAGCCAGCCTAGGGCCGCGCCAGTGCCGAGCAACAGCCCAAGGTCTTGCGCGGCTTGCTGCGCAAAAAGAGCGATCGGTGATGCTGCCAGGCTGTTCGCCTGCGCCGTGTAGAGCGCTAAAAACTGATTAACCTCGTGACCCACAAGCCCAACCACCACCAGCTGCAGTAGCCATGCCACCAGCCCGCCGCCTAAGCCTAGAAACAATCCGGCATACAAGAAGGGGCGCGCGACGTACCCATTACTCGCGCCGATAAGCTTGCTGACTCGAATCTCATCCCGACGCTGTTCGACCGAAAGCCGCACGGTATTGCCAATGGCCGCAAGCAGCCCTATCGCCATGAGCGCTGCGAGCAGCTGCGCCGAGCGGCGGATGATCTGGGCGAGCGCGTGCAAACGCGTCAGCCAAGCGCCTTCGGCAGTTACGTTGTCGACAGAGTCGATCGTTCGTATCTCGGCAGCGAGTCGCTCGGCTGTGTCAGCAACTGTCTCCGAGCTGTCTTTACTCGCGCTGAGGGTGACGACAAGGGTTGTTGGAAGCGGATTGCGGGATTTGGCAGGCGAGGCAGGATTCCGGTTTGGTAAACGAACGCTTACTTCATCATTAAATGTGGCCAAAAGGTCTTTATCAAGGCCGGCAGTCTCACCCAATTGCGCGAGCGCCTGGGCAGGTGTAATGATTTCTATCGCGTCCACGTCTGTCAACTGAAGTATCTGTTCACTTACTCGTGAAGCGTCGTCTTCAGTGGCTTTAAGTTCAAGATAGACACTAATGCTTGGCTCCGACTGCAGCGCTAAAACGCCGGTAGTCAGCGCGCGCTGTAGGTGGTTTAACAGCGAAGGCAGCAGCAATGCGATACCGATCACCAGCAGTGTGACCAAGGTTGCCACCGGCGCCGAGCGCAATCGCAAAAAGGCGCGCGCGGATTCGCGGCGATGCTCGGCCAGCCGCCCCACGCGTTTCACGCTTGCGGTTGCTGCGGGCTTAGTAGTCATTCGCGGCCGCGCCTTTGATGTGAGGTGTTGCTTCGCTGCTGAGTCTGCCTTCTTCGAGTGTGAGAATACGGTAGCCCAAACCATCGATTAGCGCCCGGTCGTGGCTCGCCACCAACAGGCTAACGCCAACGCTCATAAACTGAGCGAACAGCGCCATAATCTCAGCCGAAAGTTCGGGGTCGAGATTACCGGTGGGCTCGTCTGCCAAAATTATACGTGGAGTGTTCACTACGGCGCGGGCTATTCCCACGCGTTGCTGCTCGCCGCCAGACAACGCCATCGGCGACATTTTCTCTTTCGATAAAAGCCCGACTTTGTCGAGCGCAGCACGAACGCGACGCTTGCCCTCACGTGGATCGAGACCCGAGATCTCGAGCGGCAGGGCGACGTTGTCGAACACGCTGCGGTCGTTGAGCAGCTGATGGTCTTGAAATACAGTGCCGATCTGTCTGCGGTAAGAAGGCAGCATGTTGGGCGACATTGCCATAAGATCATGACCGTTAACGACAAGTGATCCGCCGCTTGGCCTCTCAATACCGAGCACAAGCTTAAGCAGCGTGCTTTTGCCGGCCCCTGAGTGGCCAGTAATAAACGCGAACTCGCCGCGCGCGAGCGTGAAGCTCAGGTTGGCGAGTGCTTGCTGACCACTGGGGTAGCGTTTGCTTACTCTGTCTAATGCAATCATCCGATTAAAGGGCCTAGCCGCCTGCAAGGCCTAGCCTAAAAAGCGCCTAGCCCTTGGATCCTCGTTGTCTGTTCCTGTCGTTAACTCTCTGTCGTTTGCTCTTGTGAACTCGGCAGGCTGACGCGGGTTATCCGTCTCGATTTTCCTCGTCGCCAAACAGCGCTGCGACGAAATCATGCGCGTTAAAGGGTCTAAGATCGTCGATCTGCTCGCCAACGCCGATAAACCTGAGCGGAATACCCAAGCGCTTCGCGAGGGCAAAGGCGACACCGCCCTTAGCACTGCCGTCGAGCTTGGTCAGCGCCAAACCTGTAAGGGTAGTCGATTTATGAAAACTATCTGCCTGAGCCAGCGCATTTTGGCCAGTGGTCGAGTCGAGCACGAGCAGAATCTCGTCGGGCAGGCGCGGGTCTTGCTTCTTTAAGACCCTTACAATCTTCTCGAGTTCGGTCATCAGATTGTCTTTTGTGTGCAGCCTGCCCGCGGTGTCGGCGATGAGTATATCGACGCCTTTGGCTTTGGCAGATTGGTAGGCGTCGAAGATAACCGAGGCGCTGTCCGATCCGGTGTCCTGAGCCACGACCTGCACGGCATTGCGCTCCCCCCATACCTGCAGCTGCTCGACCGCCGCGGCGCGGAAAGTGTCGCCCGCTGCGAGCATCACACTATGGCCTTCGCTCTGATAGCGCTTAGCCAGCTTGCCGATTGTCGTGGTTTTGCCGACGCCGTTAACCCCGACCATCAAAATAACGAAAGGCTTTTTGCTCGTGTCGATAACCAGCGGTTTGTCGCACGGGGCTAGTATTGCGCGCAGCTCCTCGCGAAGGGCGGCCATAAACTGGTCTGCGTCGGCGAGTTGTTTGCGCCCGAGACGCGCGCGAAGGCCGTCGATAATGGCATCGGTGGCTTCGAGTCCTACGTCGGCGGTCAGCAGCTGCGTCTCGACCTCTTCGAGCAGCGAGGCATCGACTTCTTTACGCCCAAGCACCACTGCACCGAGGCTATCGCTAAGTTTGTTTCGGGTGCGACTGAGCCCGTCGCGCAGCCGGCCGAAAAAGCCGCGTTTGCTGGGTTCTTCGGCTTGCTCTTCAACCGCTAAGTCGCTCGGCGCTTGAGCCTGCTCATTGGCCTGACTCTCGACATTTGCATCCACAACTGAATCGACACCCGAATCCACAGCCGAATCAGCAGCCGGCTCCGGCGCAATAGCCACCGCAGCCTCGGCATCTTGTTCTTCCTGTACACGTTTCTTTTTACCAAAGCCGAACATCGTAAAGTCTCTAGTCGCTGATTGCCGAAGGGTGCCGTGCTGCCATACGAAGGGCGCGGCGGCAGGAATCTAAGGCCGCTATGTTATCACTTTTCAAACCCGCAATCGCACTGCGATGCTGTGTAGCGCAGCCATCGCGGTTACACTTAGCCAATGAGCACAGGTAAAAAACGACCCGGCGGCAGCGTCCGCATTATTGGCGGCGAGCTTCGCAGCCGTAAAATTAGCTTTCCCGATTCCGCCGGCCTACGTCCCAGCGCCGATCGTGTCCGCGAGACGCTATTTAATTGGCTACAGATGGCGATCCCCGCTGCCCGAGTACTCGACCTATTCGCCGGCAGCGGCGCGCTCGGCTTCGAGGCTGCCTCGCGGGGCGCGTCGAGTGTAGTGATGGTAGAGAAAGCAAAGCCTGCTGCCAACGCTTTGCGCGACAACCGCGATGCACTGGCAACAACCGCGGTACAAATCATCGAGGCCGACGCGCTCATCTGGCTCAGGCGGGATGCAGGCAAGCAGCGCTTCGATCTTGTTTTTCTAGATCCGCCTTTCGATGCGAATCAGCACTACGAGGCGGCGCACACGCTTTCGGAGTCGGGCTGTCTCGCACCTGGTGCGCTGGTTTATATCGAGTCGGCCGAACCGCTCGACGAAGCCAAGCTGCCTTCTAACTGGACCGGCCGTAAAATCAAACGGGCGGGTGCAGTCCACTCGACGTTGTTACAAGCGCTCTAGGTTTCCGTTCGGCTTAGCCGCGATTCAAACAAACAGAAAAAGTCTATGTCATACAGCGCCAACACATTCAAACCGCCGCTTCTTGCGAGTAACGCGCACGCACAAACTTTATGGCGAAGATTTACACCGCCTGCTGTGTTCGAACAGTTTCGCGAACGCATAGAGCTAGCCGATGGTGACTTCATCGATATCGACTGGGCAGGGCCTGCGCCGAGTGATTCGTCGAGGCATCGGATTGTCGTGTTATTGCATGGGCTTTGCGGGTCGTCGCAATCGCCCTATATTATCGAGCTCCAACGCGAGCTTGCCTTGTCGAGCGTTGCGTCGGTTGCGCTCAATTTTCGCGGTTGCAGCGGGGAATTTAATCGACTCGCGCGCGCGTATCATTCGGGTGTGACCGAAGATTTAGACGAAGTGTTCAATATCTTGCAGGAACAATATCCGGCGCATCACTTTTTATTTGCGGGTTACTCACTTGGCGCCAGCGTGTTGCTCAACTGGCTTGCAGAAAAAGGTGAACAAGAGTCGCACAGTACCGAAGTGCCTGCCGCATCAACGTGTCGAGCCGTTGCCGTGTCGACTCCTTTTCAGCTAGCAGACTGTTCGCGCGCGATGCTCGGCGGCACGAGTGCATTTTACGGCGACTATTTTGTCAAACTGCTTAATCGAGATTTCATCAACAAAGTCGAACACCTCGAGACTCTGGCAAGCTTGGGAAATCCACTGGCGTTTGACGCGGCGATAACTCTGCGCGGCTTGCTCAATAACGCGGTTGATCTAACCAGTATCTGGCGCTTCGACGATCAGCTAACCGCGCCGCTCCATGGTTTTGCAAACGCCGACGATTATTACGCTCGCTGCAGCAGCGGGCCAAAGCTAAAAAGCATCAGCGCGCGCACACTACTCATTCAAAGCGCCGACGACCCGCTTATTCCGCCCGAGGCATTGCCGTTGCAAGAAGACCTCGGGAGCGCGACAGAATTGCAATTGTCCGACCGAGGCGGCCACGTAGGCTTTATCGCGCGCGGCAATCGCGCGTGGCTAGAACAGCAAATCGCTCGCTTTCTATTAAGCTCGGACTAGGGCTGTGGTGGCTAAAAATGCCTGCAATACCCGCGATTGAGCCTCGCCAGCCGATTCGCTAGAATGCGGCGACCTTGTTCGAGAAAAACACTCAACTAATAATAAGACCGACGAGACGCCCACAAGAGAGAATTTATGAAAACTGCCGTGTACCCCGGAACATTCAACCCAATCACCAATGGTCACACCGACCTTGTGGAGCGCGCAGCGGGGCTTTTCGATCATATTATCGTCGGCGTTGTGGGTTCTAACCGGCAGAAAAGCAGCGCAATGCCAACCGAGCAACGCGTCGAACTTGCGCAAGAGGTGTTGGCCCATCTGCCCAACGTTGAGGTGCGCTCATTCGAAAGCCTGTTGATTCAGTTTGTGCAAGAGGTCGATTCGAAAATCATTTTGCGCGGCCTGCGTACCGTGGCCGACTTTGAATACGAGTTTCAGCTCGTGGGCATGAACCGCGTGCTCGACCCCAGCATCGAAACGGTGTTTCTCGCGCCTGCCGAGCACTTGTCGTATATCTCGTCGACGCTCGTGCGAGAGATCTCGTCCTATGGTGGCGACATCTCTAAGTTCGCGCATCCGGCCGTAGTCGAAGCGATGAAAGCCTACTCGCGCGTTTAGCGCTGACACCGCGTGCAGTACACCGTGCTGCGCTGCCCTAGTCTCACTTCTTTTAAAGGCGCCTTGCAGTTGTTGCAAGGCAGCCCTGTGCGCCCATAAACCTGCAGCGACTGGGCAAAATAACCCGGCTGGCCGTCGCTGCCGGTAAAGTCGCGCAGGGTAGTGCCGCCCACCTCAATCGCCCTCGCGAGCACGCGCTTAATACACTCGACTAGTTTTTCGTAGCGCGCGAGTGACACGTTGCCAGCCGCGCGCTGCGGATTAATCCCAGCGAAGAAAAGCGATTCGTTGGCGTAAATATTCCCCACTCCCACCACTACCTTGCTGTCCATGATGAAAGTTTTTATCGGTGCCTTGCGCCCTCGGCTGCGCGCGAACAGCGCTCGGGCGTTAAAGTCTTCGTCCAGCGGTTCGGGGCCCAGCGTCTCGATAAGCGGGTGATCACTCACCGGATCGTCTTGCCACAGGATGCAGCCAAAGCGCCGTGGGTCGTGATAGCGCAAAACGGTGTTGTCATCGAACACCAGTTCTACGTGATCGTGTTTCTTAAGAGGCTGCTGTGTGCCGGGTTCGAGCACACGAAGGCTGCCCGACATTCCGAGATGCACGATAAGGCTGCCGTTATCGATGCGAAGGAGTAAATACTTACCTCGCCTTTCTACGCCGTCGACTGTCTGACCAGCGAGCCGCGCCTCAAGCGATGCAGGTATGGGCCAGCGAAGTCGGCGCTCACGTACCACCATTTTGGTAATTCGCTTGCCTTCAACGTGGGGCTCAATACCGCGGCGGGTTGTTTCAACTTCGGGTAATTCTGGCAAAGCGCCTCCTAATTAGTTCACCGGTTATTCATTGCACCGGCTGCAATCGCGCTTGCTCATCAATAAGTGGTTTATGCGATACTCGGCGCTCGATAACACGCGGAACTCGCCCTTATATGTCGTCTGCCACTCAGCCTTACTCATCTCGCATTCTACTCGGCATCGATGCCGGGGGCACCTTTACCGACTTCGTCTGTGTCGAGATCGATGCCGAAAAAGAAGTGAGTATTCGCATACACAAAACGCTATCGAGTCCGGCGGCGCCCGAGCAGGCAATACTACGCGGTATTCGCGAGATGGGTTTGCAAGCAGCGCTCGATAACGGTGCCCTGCATATTGTGCACGGCAGCACGGTTGCAACCAATGCGGCGCTCGAGGGTAAAGGCGCACGGACGGCGTTTGTCACCAACACAGGGTTTGCCGACATGCTCGAGATTGCGCGTCAAACGCGCCCTGCACTTTACGCACTCGAGCCTGCGCCTGCGCGGGTCAAAGTACCGCGCGAGCTATGCCTCGAGATCGAAGGGCGTATTGCCGCCGACGGAACACAAGTCGAGGCACTGAGCGACGATGCGATTGCGGATTTAGTGCAGCAGCTCGTCGCGCTCAAGCCCGAGGCCGTGGCCATTAATTTGCTGTTCTCCTTTTTAGCGCCGGCACACGAGCAGCGCATCGAGGCTGCGATCGAGCGCGCGCTGCCCGACGTGCTGGTGAGCCGGTCGTCGCGGGTGTTGCCCGAATACAAAGAATACGAACGCGGTGTCGCCACTTGGCTAAATGCCTCGCTTGGCCCTGTCGTTTATCGGTACTTATCGACGCTAGAAAAAGAATTAAACGGCAATTCGCTACAAATAATGCAATCTAGTGGCGAAACGATCGCCGCCGATAAGGCGTCGCGTACCGCGGTCAATCTGCTGCTTTCGGGCCCAGCGGGCGGCCTGACCGCACTCCACGCACTTGGCTTGCAGACAGGCACTAGCCGCTTTATCAGCTTCGACATGGGCGGTACGTCTACCGATGTCGCGCTGCTAGACGGCGCACCGGTCACTACAAACGAAGGCACGATCGCTGAGTTGCCTGTGGGCGTGCCGATGGTCGACATGCATACGATCGGCGCGGGCGGCGGCTCGATGGCGGCGCTCGACACCGGCGGCATGCTGCAGGTTGGTCCCCGTTCGGCGGGCGCGGTTCCTGGGCCCGTGTGCTATGGGCAGGGCGGCACGCAGGTGACCGTAACTGATGCGCATGTGGTGCTCGGCCGAATAGACCCCAGCTCCACGCTCGCCGGTGGCCTAACACTCGACAGTGCCGCGGCATTGGAGGCGCTCGAAAGGCTGGGTGCGGCGATGGGCGTCGATGCTAAAACCGCGGCCGAGGGTGTGCTCGCCGTTGCTAACGAACAAATCGCGGCGGCGATTCGGCTCATCTCGGTCAATCGTGGTTACAACCCGCAGGACTTTACCCTGACCAGCTTTGGCGGCGCGGGCGGCTTGCACGTCTGCGCGCTTGCCGAGGCGATGAATATGACGCGTGCGCTCGTGCCTATTCACGGCGGCGTGCTGTCGGCGCTCGGCATGATTGTCGCGCAGCCCGGGCGCCAGCTTTCGCGCACGGCGACCGCCTTGCTTAGCGATCTTACTGACGCCGAAATCGAGAATGGTTTAGCCGAACTCGAGGCACAGGGCAGGGCTGAGCTTACCGCCGAAGGCGCTCAGGGCGCCCTAGCCGCAAAGCCCAGCGTCGACCTGCGCTACAAAGGTCAATCCTATACGCTTAATGTGCCTTGGCACTCGCGCGCGCAGGCAAAGCAGGCCTTTGTTGCCCTGCATCGCCAGCGCTTTGGCTACGATCACGACACCGAGCTCGAGCTGGTTAATCTGCGCTCGGCAGTCACGGCGCAGGGCGTGGAGCTGGTTCTGCCGCGTGCCGACTTCGATAACACAAACCGAAGCACTAAATCTGCCGCTAACAAGGTCCACTCTACACACCCAGCCAGCTCAGCGACGACGTATGGCAGCGGCGCCTATCCGAGTATTCGACGCGAGGCATTAGACGAGCACGAACAAGAAGGACCGTTGGTGATCATCGAGTTGGCCGCCACCACCTTTGTTGCACCCGGATGGTGCGCGAAACGCGACGTGATCGGGAATATCGAGCTACGCAAACGCTAAGGCTGACGTTTACACCCAAATCCCCTAAGTGTATAAAAGACTGAAGAAAACGAGTGATAAATCGAATTGCGGCTGCTGATCCCAGCACTGCGCTTGGTCGTAATCGCTAAACAGTCACAAAGTAACTAACCCAAGTTGAGGCAGGGTAAGAACTTCCCCAATGCTGAATCTATTCGCCAGACTCGAGCAAGCCACCGTGCTGTCTTTATCATCTAGGGCAGGGGACGTTTTTGACTGTCAGGTTCGCGTCAACCGATTGATCAGCGGAGCCACAGTGGTTCTGCGCGCAGCCGCTGTGGGTTTGTTGCTAGCGGGCGCCGCAGGTATCGCGATCGCGCAGGAGTCTAGTGCAACAACAACCGCCGAAAGCACAACGCACGTGGTACTCGCAGCGTCTGGCGCGGGTAACAGCGCCGAACCAGAAAAAGCTCAATTAGCAGAACAGACCGAATCAGTCGAGCCAGCCAATACGAGCGAGCTGGCCACTCTAGAAGGCGCCGAGCAAGACAATCCAGCGCCACTAAAAATTCGTGCGCAGTCAGAATTAAAATATATAAGTGACCCTCAGCCACTGATTATGGCGAACCCTTTCCCGCGCAATATTCCCGTAGACCTTGCGACTAGTTTGGCGAGTTCGACTCGGCTGTGGACACTCGAACGCAGTTTTCAAAACCCCGCACGCGATTACACTATTGCAGGTCGCTCGCCTCTCATTCGCGGCGGCGTTGGCGTCAGGTTAGCGAATCAAGTGCTTCTAGCAACCTCGTCAAACCAAGTCGATTCTTTTGAAGAGGAGGCGTCTCGCGCAGATTCTTTGGCAGAGATGATGGCGGCTGAGTCGGAAGCGGCGATAGCCCGCTTAGAAGCCATCGATAACTACAATGCAGTCATCGCAGACCTAGAGGGCGATGGGGGTGCGTGGAACGGCGGTTTAGTCGAAGAGCTCACCTCGCTCGGCACGTTATTGCAGCAACAAGGCTCGCACGAAGAGGCGATAAAAGTTTTCGACCGAGCGATTCATATTAATCGGATTAATTTAGGCTTGCACACTGTTGAACAGGTGTCCGCTATCGAGAGTAAAATCCAAAGCTATCTTGCGCTGGACCAATGGCAAGACGCCGACCTCACGTTTGAGTATCTGTATTATATTCAGCGACGTGCTTACGGCACGCGCGACCCACGGCTTATTCCGGTGCTGAACAGTATTGCCGAATGGAATCTTCGTGCCTTTCATCTAGGTCACGGCGAAGCCCTCGGCATGCGGCTAAATAACGCACTAATGTTTTGGAATGCAGCCGCAATAATGGTGAAAACGCATTTCGGGCCGCAGGACGAAAGGTTTGTGACTTACCTGCGCGGCATCGCTAATTCTTCATACCTTTTGTCGCGTAATCCAGAGATGATGGCCGATCTTGGTCGACCACAATTTCGTAACGAAATGGAAATCAACCGAGTTCATCTAGGGCAGCCTAGCAGTTATGAGTCCAAAGGATTCGCAAGCGGCGCGCAAGCGCTGACCGAGATTCTCCGCTACGAGATAGAAAAGCGCGACGATGTTCTGGCGCTAGCCGATGCGTTCACCAATCTTGCCGACTGGTATCTCCTCTTCGGTCGCCGCCGCGCCGCCGAAGAACAGTACGGGAACGCGTGGCGCCTCCTTGCGAATCAGCCCAATGCCGACGCCCTACACAAAGCCTATTTCGGGCGCGTCGTGCCAATGCCAAGTTTTGTGGGCGAGCAGAAAAAGGGCTATGAGTTAGATGCCGTTCGGCAGACAGACGAACCGTTAGACTCTGACTACGCCGATCTTATTTTCGATGTGACCGACACCGGCGAGGTGCGCGATGTGCGATCGCTTTCGGCCGAAACCGAAGACAACAAAAACCAGCTAAGTCGCCTACGCCGCGTAGTTCGCACTTCGCACTTTCGGCCCATCATTATCGATGGAGTTCCGCAGCGCTCCGCAAACAATGTATTTAGGTATCGGTATTGGTATTAAGCCTCTCTTCAGCTTGTTTGTGATAAACCTCGTGGTAGAGGTTGCGCCAACGGCAGTAGAGCAGAGAGAGAAATATAATCCGTCTAGAAAGAAGGGTTAGCCGCAGACGGATTTATCGCCTCTTGCCGTACAATTTTCCGCGGAGGCGCTACACTGAGCTTCACAAGCCAAGGACAGCAACATGAAACGAGCAGCGCAGCAGTCAGTAACCACAAACCGCCTTCGCGCGGGCGTGCGCAATAGCCTAATAATAGGTGTTGGGCTGCTCGTAGCCGCGTGTCAGTCGCAAAGCCAAAGTTCGTCGTCGTCGATGCCCTCGCCGAGCAGTCCCTCTAGCGCGTCGAGCAGCTCGCCAAGCAATCCGTCTCCGCCCAGTAGCTCTAGCAGCTCCAGCAGCAGCCCGTCGATGCCGTCATCGTCGCAATCTTCTTCACCATCTTCTCGGTCGTCTTCGCAGCCGCCCTCGATGCCTTCTGCATCGTCTAGCTCTTCATCTAGCTCGTCATCTAGCTCGTCGAGCTCCTCGGCGTCGTCATCTAGTTCGGCCTCTAGCTCGTCGGCAGGCTCACCGTCGAGCGCAGGAATGCCTTCGGGCGCAAGCAGCGACGCCGGCTCATCCAGCGCAGCTGCAGGCTCGCCATCAAGTGCCGGACAGTCGGGCAGTATGCCGAGCGTCAGCGCGGGCTTGCCAGGCCGCGGTGATTTACCGGGTGCTGACGGGCCGAGCGTGGGCGCCGACTCCTCATCAGGCTCATCTTCAGGCCCCGCAGGAAGAGATAGCTCGACCGGCGACCTTGGTAGCCAAAGTGGACAATCAGGCTTGGGTTCTTCGGTATTAGGGGCGCCAAGTGGAGATTACAGTCTAGATACGCTGCCAGATGGCGTGCTAAGTGGTAGAGGTCCGTCTCGTGACGGCTCTTCTAGCAACGGTTCTGGAGATAACGGCGACTTAAGCGGATCTACCGCAGGCACTGGTCGCGACATCGGTTCTGGTCAGGGCACTGGTCAGGGCACGCGCGGCACCGGCGCGATGACAACCTCGGAGCAGGCCGCGATCCTCGACGAGCAGTTGCGCCGCGGCTACGAAACATTCGATGGGTTTATTCTCGGCGAGCGAGAGCGTGCGCAAGCTGAGAGTAATGAGGCAGGCTCTGGCGAACAGCCGGGCGCAGAAAGCGGTGGCGGCGGTGGTGGACAGATGCCGCAAATTCTCGGCGCGCCGGGTGCTAACGGTATGCCTCAGGTTGCAACGCAGTCGCCGCCAATGCCGGGTTCGCAAAACACAGAGTCATTCCCGCCACCCGAAGATATTCCTAGCGGCCGCGATGACGACGTAGTCGCGCGCCAACTCCGTGAGGCGGCGATGAGCGAGCCCGATCCCGAGCTGCGCGAAGCGCTGTGGGATGAATACCGAAATTACACCGGCCTCGGCGGTAACTGAAATAAATCACCGGTTTATTAATCAGGAGCCGATAGACCCAAACCTCGTAATCAGAAACTCATAAACAGAACCCGATGAATAGGAATCGAGAGATGAAAACAAACACAATGAACGCGAGCAGTCCGAGGCTTCGCGCCATCGCGCGCGCTTCAGGTTTTTCGATTCTGGCGGCCACGACGCGGCGTTTATTCGTACCGTTGCAGTTACATTTGCATTTAAGGACTGCGTTAATCGCCATGGCCGCGCTGCTACTAGCTAGCTGCGCAACACATACCGTTAAGAGCACAACGTACACCCCGATTCAACGCGCCACCGAAACTGTCGCCGAAGAATTTTTGCTCGACATTGGCGTTGCGATATTCGATCCCGGCCTCGACAATCTTAGTCGCCGCGAAGAAGAGACAACCAATGCGCAGATCCGCGTTGCCGAATCGCGCTACGCACCCTACATGCTCGCCGAAACGCTGCAGCGCTCGGGTAATTGGGGCATCGTAAGGGTGTTGCCAAACGACCAAAGCCCTATCGATGTTGTCGTCAACGGCATGGTGTTGCACTCCGACGGCGAGGCGATGACATTACAAGTGACAGTGTCTGACTCCACCGGCCGCGCGTGGTACACCAAAGACTATGATGAGGTGGTTAGCCGGTTTAGTTATGAGCCCGGCGAGCGTCAAAAAAATGATCCCTTTCAGGTAATCTATAATGCGATCGCGAATGACTTGTTAGTCTATCTTGAGCGCAATATCGAGCCCGCTGAGATCACCGAAATCCGCACCGTGTCGGAGCTAAGGTTTGCCCGCAGCTTCGCCCCCGATGCGTTTAACGAATACCTCACCCAAAACCGAAATGGGCAGTACGAAATAACCGCGCTGCCAGCCGAAAACGATCCTCTTTTGTATCGCGTACGCAGCATCCGCGAGCGCGACTTTATGTATATCGATACCGTGCAAGATTATTACGCAACTTACGCGCGCGAAATGCGTGTGCCCTACGACTCGTGGCGTGAGCAAAGCTACGACGCCACGCTCACGTTGCGCGAGCTTCAGGGCTCGGCACGTCGCCGTTTCATTGCAGGTACTGCGGTTGTGTTGGGCGGTCTCGCCGCTGCAGCCAACGGTCAAGACTATGTGACGCAGACAGGCGGTGCGATTGGTGTGGGTGCCGGCGCCTATGTGATTAAAAGCGGCTTCGACAAACTGGCCGAGGCTAAGATGCATCTCGAGTCGCTGCAAGAACTCGGCGAATCGCTCGAGAACGAAGTCGCGCCGCGTGTCATCGATCTCGAAGATCGCACCATCACGCTTACGGGTACGGTAGAGGAGCAGTACGCGCAGTGGCGTGAGATACTAGCCGACATTTACGCAGCCGAAACCGGCCAGCTTTAGAAAACCCCGGACAGCCAAAGAAGACAGCGATGCCAGACCACAACGACCGCTTCGGCGACCTTAGCGAGAGTGCTAATAACAGCGGCGCTGCCGAGAGAAAAGCCGCTGCCGAGAGCAAAGCCGCAGCGCAAGCGCAGCCTACCGAGCAGGTGCCACCACCGCCGCTCGACCAATTCTCGCCGCAAAAGCCGGGACAGCCACCGTGGGTTTGGGCAGGGATGGGTGCGCTTGTCTTGCTTGCGCTGTTTGTCATATTCGTTTTGCCGGGCATTGTGCAAGACTATGAGTTGCCGCTCGAGCGCCGCGTCGAAGAGTCACTCGCGACAGCGCCGGTTGCGCCGCAGCAACGCGCCGAAACGGGTGTCTCGCCTTTTTTGGAAGCCCAACGCGCACGCGAACGTAAAGAGGCGCAAGACGTCCTCGCCGAACTGCTCGACACTCAATCCCAGCTCGATGCATTGCAGGTCGAGCAATGGGCAAAAATGGCGTATGACTCAGCGCTTGCCCTAGCGTTAGAGGGCGACGAAAGTTATCGAGTGCAAGAATTTGGCAGCGCGCGCGACGCCTATCAGCAGGCGCTCGCGCAGTTAAGCGCTACACTCGCCTCGGTGCCGACGGTTCTCGAGCAAACGCTCATCAGTGGCGAGCAGGCGCTTATTGCGCGGGATGCGACAACCGCCATTGCCAACTATGAGCTCGCAACATTACTCGAAGAATCACTTGTCGACCTTGCGGCCGGTATTGCGAGCAACGACGCACAGATTGGTCTTACTCGTGCACAAACGTTAGAAGAATTAATTGACCTTCTCGACTCAGCAGAGCGCGCCGCAGGAAACCCCGCGCGGCAAGTCGAGATACTGGAACAAGCAGTTAATTTAGATCCCTACAGCACCGAAGCGGCGCAAGCGCTCGCGCAGGCGCGCGCAGATAGACTGCAAGAACGTTTTGCGGCGATGATGTCCGAAGGTTACACGCAGCTGCAGGCGGGATCACCGCAAGAGGCTATCGCCCGATTCGAAGCGGCAGCAACACTCGGCGTAAATGAGAATGAAGCCCGCGCCGCAATCGCGCAGACCGAAACCGAAATCACTAACGCAAAAATAGCCGAGCTGCAGCGACGCGCACTTGATTCCGAAGCGCGCGAAGCGTGGCAAGAGGCCGTCGAAGATTACGATGCGATTATCGCTATCGATGCAAACTTGCCAACAATCAATCGCGCGCTAGATTATGCAGAAAAGCGCGCGAGGCTCGATGCATTGTTAATCGCCGCACTCGACACGCCAGAGCGTTTCGCCGAGCAAGCGGTATTCGACGAGACACGAGATATTTACTTTACCGGCCGCGCAATCGAAGACGCTGGCCCGCGCTTAACAGCCCAGCTCGATGAATTACAAACGCTGCTCGAAAATTCGCAGATACCGCTATCGATCCGGTTCATCTCCGACGGCCTCACCGACGTGACTGTGTTACGCGTGACCGAACTCGGCACGTTCGAACAAACGAGGCTGGATCTAAAGCCTGGCAACTATGCGGCGGTCGGGCGCCGTGCAGGCTACCGCGAAGTACGCGAAGAATTTACTGTGGGCTTTGGCTTAACCCCCGCCGTGGTGATCGTGCGCTGCAACGAAGCAATCAGCACTGCGCTAGGACGCTAACAAATGAGTGAACTCCACGACGACGAAATCGAGGTCATCGACTTCGAGCCGGTTACCGAATTCAAACGCGGCTTCTCTTACCGCTTTCGGTGGCTGCACGCCTTTCTTGCGGTGTTCGGCGCAGCCGCGCTGCTCTCGGCTTGGTTCGTGTTAACCGCACGATCGGTTTTGGTTGACGTCAATCCGATTACCGCGCAGATCGAGATCAAAGAGGGTTTCGCGCTAAAGGTAGGCGCACGCTATTTAATGCGGTCGGGTGATTACAGCGTCGCGCTGAGTAATCCTGGCTTTCATGACGAACTCACAGCCCTTGTGATCGATGACGAAGCGGCGCAGACGCATAGTTTTGACATGCGAAAACTGCCGGGTATTGTGACGATAAATTCCACTCCTGCGGGCGGCCGTGTGCGCATCGATGGTGTCGACGTGGGTATCGCACCGCTCGCCGAGTTAGATGTTGAGCCGGGCACGCACGAAATTAATATAACGCGCGAGCGTTATTTACCGGCGACGCAAACAATCGACATAGAAGGGCGACGCCAGCGGCAGGCGTTCGAATTAAGCCTCGCACCGGCGTGGGCGACGGTTAGTTTTACGACGACACCCGTCGGCGCCGAGCTGTTTGTCGACGGCGAAAGCGCGGGCACGACGCCGCTCAATGCCGAAATTCTGCAAGGTAGACGCGAAGTCACGCTCAAACTCGCCGGCCATAAGGCGTGGCAAGAGCGACTCGATCTCGATGCCGGCACCAGTCTCATCATTCCGCGTGTCGAGCTCGAACCCGCCGACGGCCTTGTGTTTATTAAGTCGCAGCCCAGCGGTGCGAGCGTGACAATAGGCGGTGAGTTTAAGGGCCAGACGCCGCTCGAGGTTGCGCTCGCACCAAACATTAATCACACCCTGACCTTTTTCAAAAACGGCTATGCCTCAAAAGAGACAAGCCTAACTACACAGCCAAACGAGGCGCGTGAGTTAGCTGTCTCGCTCGATCCCGTTTTGTCTGATGTCGTGGTTGTGGCGACGCCAAGCGACGCCGAATTATTTATCGACGGCGTGAGCCGCGGCAGCGCCAATCAAACGCTCGCACTCATGGCGATTAGCCAACGTATCGAAATTCGCAAAGAGGGCTTCGTGCCTTACGAAGCCGAGTTCACACCGCGTCGTGGTCTGCAGCAAGAGATTCGGGTAAACCTCACCTCGCTCGAAGAGGCGCGCATCGCGGCGATAAAGCCGTTTATCACGAACGCAGCCGGCCAGCGTTTAAAGCTTTTTAACCCCGATCGATTCGAGATGGGGGCGTCACGCCGCGAAGCGGGGCGTCGGCCGAACGAGACAATCCGCGACATCGTTCTCGAAAGGCCGTTCTATCTCTCGCTCACCGAGGTTACTAACTCGCAGTTTCGCCAGTTCGACTCCGAGCACAGCTCCGGCACGAGCAACGGCATGACCCTTAATAACGAGGGCCAGCCGGTCGTGCGCATCACCTGGCAACAGGCCGCGCTGTTCTGCAACTGGCTCAGCGAGAAAGGGGGTGAGAACGGGAGTCTGACCCCTTTTTACACGGTTGTTGATGACGTCGTTGTTGGGTTTGATGCCGAAAGCCACGGCTACCGCCTGCCGACCGAGGCCGAGTGGGCGTGGGCGGCGCGGCGCGACACTGCAGAGCCTGCCGGGGTGCGAAAATTTTCTTGGGACGGCGACTTACCTCCGCCCGACGGTGCAGGCAATCTTGCGGACGTGAGCGCGCGCGCTTTTCTGGGCGATATACTCTTCGACTACAACGACCGCTCGCCTGTGACCACCGCGGTTGGCAGCTACAGTGCGAATCAGCATGGGCTTTTTGACATGGCGGGCAACGTTGCCGAGTGGGTTAACGATTACTATGGCGCGAGCGGCAGTCTCGGTGTCGAGCGCGATCCGCTGGGTCCTGAAGCAGGCCAGTTTAGAGTCATACGCGGCTCGAGCTGGGCGCACGGAACGATTACCGAACTGCGTCTATCGTTTCGAGATTTTGGTGAAGAGCCGCGCGACGATGTTGGTTTCCGCGTCGCGCGTTATCTCGAAGACTAATCGGAGTTGGCAAACGCCTTTCCATGGCAGCATTAAGAACACTCAGCTACCTAACTCGCGCAGCCATGCTAATAGCGTGTGCGTGGGTGTTTAGCGCAGCCGCGCAAGACTCGGAAAAAAGCGCGGCGCAGGTAGTCGAAACAGGAGAGGCCAGCGCGGCTCAGCAGCAAGAGTCAGCGCAAGAAACTGAATTGGCCGGCAATGTAAGCGGTGATCAAAGCGACGACGCGAGCGGCAATCAAAGCGATAAAAAAGAGGCCAGCGAAAACGCCGGAGATGCCAATCGCGCACTAGATGCCGATAGCGATGAAGAATCCGGCGCACGCTTTATTCCGACCGAAGAGATATCGCAAGACTTTGGCGTATCGTTTCCGGTCGACATCTAATTTAGCAGCATCACGATGAACAGCAGCAAAAAGGATAAACTATGAGACAGGGTTTGTTAAACGGCGCGATTTTTCAAGTCGCTGCACTGATCACGTCGGTCATCATTGTGCACATGGCCTATGTCGCCGTGATTCGGCCCAATGCCGAAATCGTGGCGCAGCAGCAAGAGTATCTGCAGCAGACTGATCCCGACTACACGCCCGAACGCTCGTTTTATGTGGTGCTTCGCGACTTCGAACAAGAGACTTGCATCATCCTCTTTTTATGGGCAACTGCGATTATCGGCCTAAAGGCAAAGCAGACATTGGGTGATCGCAAACTGCTCGACCGTAACCTTTTACAAGTCACCGAGGGGACAAGCATTTTGCCGCAAGATGCGCGTAATTTTGCGCGGCCATTGCAGGCGCTTAGCGACGACGAGCGCGTTACGCTATTACCGCGCGCGCTTATCGCGGGCCTACATCGTTTTCAGAGTACGCAAAATATTCAAGACGTCTCCACTACCGTCAAAGATGTCTGCGAGTCCGAAGCCGATCGCATGGAAACCGAACTGGCGATTGTGCGTTACATCGCCTGGGCAATTCCGTCTATCGGCTTCCTCGGCACCGTCCGCGGAATCGGCACCGCGCTAGGGCAAGCGTATCAAGCGGTAAACGGCGATATTGTCGGGGTGACCGTAAGCCTTGGCGTGGCGTTCAATTCGACATTTGTCGCGCTCGTGGTAAGCATCGTGCTGATGTTTGTCTTACATCAGCTGCAGCTCGTGCAAGACAGACTCGTGCTCGATTGTCAGACCTACTGCGACGAACGCATGATTCGGCATCTGAGCGTGGCCAATGGCCGAACCGATAACGAACTCATCGCTTAGTAAAACTTGCAACAACCTGAGACCAACATGGCGCCGCAAATTCTAGAGCTTAACGACCACGGAATTACCCTAGGCGATGCCGAGGGCATTAGGCTTATCAGTCCGGGGTTTGCGCTCGCCCGCGATAAATCGCTTGTGGTTGGCGCCCAGGCTCAAGCGCAGTCGCGGCTTCATCCTAACGACAGCCACAGTCGCTATTGGCAAGAATTAAGCCTTGATCCTCTGCCTTCAGGTCGCCTGCCCGGCGATCGCTACCGGCATCTTGCCGACCTCGCTCACGCACACCTCAATAGTCTCGCCGCCGAGTCCGAATCTTATGCCGGTGAGGTGATTTTGAGCGTACCTGGCAGTTTTTCGCGGCAGCAATTGGGCATACTTCTGGGCATCGCAAAACAAACGCCGCTGACTGTTGCAGGGCTTGTCGACTCGGCGCTCATCGCCGCGGCCGGTGCTCAAACACTGCAGGCGAGCGAGCACACAATCGTGGTGCAGCAACAGCTCCACCAAATACTGTTTACGCAGGTGAGTTGTCATCAGGGTGTATTAAAAGTCGACAGCTCTGTGACGCTGCCATCGAGCGGTAGTCAGAATGTTATAGATTCGCTCATGCAGCTCAGCACCGAATTATTTATCGATCAGTGCCGGTTTAATCCGCAGCACGACGCGGCGACCGAACAGCTGTTATACAACGCGCTGCCCGCATGGCTTGCCGCCGACGTGTCTAGCGGCAGTTTACTGCTCGAGCTGACCGCCGATGGTGCGGTGCATAATGCAAAACTGCCCTTTGAGAGTCTAGTCGTTGCGCTTGCACCGATTCGGCAGCGCGTAAACGAACAGCTAAGTGCCATGGTCAGTCGTGTAGCGAACAGCAAAAATGTACAGATAGTACTTTGCTCAACGCTAAGCGAATTGCCCGGCCTAAAAACACAGCTTGCGCGCGTCGCGCCAGTAACGAGTAGTAATGCCGAGCAGCATCTAGCGAGCAGCCTTACCCATAGCGACCAGATTCTTAGCTCCGGTGCGGGCAGTCTGCGTAAAGAGCTTATGCTCATCAGCACTGCCTCGGCGTCGTTGCCAAAATCACCAAGCGCTAGTGAGCCAGCCCTTGCTAACGAAAGCCGTTCTCAAGAAAGTGGCTCTCAAGAAAACCGCGCCGCCCGCAGCCCCCACGCACAGCTCAGCGCAAGCGCGCAAGGTGCGCAGGCAAACGCGCTGCTTAAAAACTTACGCATTAACGGCGAGCGCATCGCAGACTCTGCCGAGCTCGTCTTAAAAGAAGGCGACTCGCTTACGCTGAGCTTCGACGGCAGCGAGGCAACAACGTTAGACGAATCCCTAGGCACGCTAACTTTTAACCTTAAAAAGCTAAACAATGGCGCAGACTAAATCACAAAAAAGACAAGTAAGCCCGCTGAGCCTTGCGTTTCTCGACGTGATGTTCTGCGGTTTTGGTGCGGTGATTTTACTGTTCCTTATTCTCGACCACGCCGACACGGTGGCGGCTGTCACAGTCGATCCCAGTATCGCCTCCGAGGTGAGTCTGCTCGAAGAAGAGGTATTAGAGGGCGCGCTTAATCTCGAACGAATTCGTAATACCGTTGCCGACGTAAGCTTAGAAGTGGTAACCGCCGAGGGGCTTGCGCGCGAGATTCAGGAGCAGCTGCAAACTTTTCTGCAAGAGCTTGCGGCGCTCGAAAACTCGAGTACCGCAACCGTCGAAAGCATTGAGAAACTGCGCGCCGATGTGCAAGCGCTCGAAGAAGAACTCCTGCGCCTGCAGGCGAGTGCGCTCGATCAAGAGGGTAACAGCGTTCGTCAGTTTTTAGGCGATGGCAGTCGCCAGTATCTAACGGGTCTTTTTCTTGGCGGGCAGCGCATCCTTATTTTGGTCGACAGCTCGACCAGCATGCTCGACGAAACGCTGGTGAATATTATTCGTACGCGCAACATGAGCGACGAACGCAAACGCGAGGCGCCCAAGTGGCAGCGCGTGGTCAAAACCGTCGACTGGGTGAGCACGCAGCTGCCTATTACCAGCCGTTATCAGCTCTGGCAGTTTAGCAACACAACCGAGGCCTTATTAGCCGGCGACAAATTTACTTGGCAAGAAGTCGCCGACCGCGACGGTCTTAACCTAGGTATCGAGAACGTGAAGTCGCTTGTCCCCAATAACGGTACCGACCTCGATCAGGTGTTTCGTGCTATCTCGAGTATGGACGAGCCGCCAGACAATATTTTTCTTATTACCGATGGCCTGCCAACGCTCGGCGGCCGCGGCAAAACGACCGGTCTTATCACGCCCAAAGATCGTCTAGCGCTGTTCGAAGACGCGATAAAAAGTCTACCCAACAATGTGCCGGTTAACATAGTGCTGATGCCACTCGAAGGAGACCCGAGCGCGTCGGCGGCATACTGGCAGCTTGCGCAACTGACGCGCGGCTCGTTTATCACGCCGTCAAAGGACTGGCCCTAATGCTTAAGCGCAGCCGCGAGACAGAGTCGTTTACCGTGTCGTTTCTCGACGTGGCGTCCTGTGGCTTTGGCGCCATGATCATTCTTCTTATGCTCGCCAAGCCTTCGCAGCCATCGCCACTCGAGGTGGCCGAGGCGGCACCCGCAGCGATCATCTCTGAGCTGCAAGAACAGCTATTCGAGATTCGCGGCGAGACGCGCGTGGTCAACCGCGACCTCAACGCCAAGCAAGAGCAGCTCTCGTCCATAAAGGAGCGCGTGGCACGGCTGCGGCGCGACCTAAGCGATGTGCAGGGTGAGTTTCAAAGTTCGAAACAGCTGTCGGACGAGACCACCGACGAAATCGGCAAACTGTCACTTGCGCAGCAGTCGCTCACCGCAGAGATGCAGCGCCTCGCCGCCAACAGCAGCGCGCCCGAAAATAACGCAATCGGCGGCATTCCGGTCGACAGCGAATACATTATTTTTGTGATCGATACCTCAGGCTCAATGTTTAACAATCCGAGTTGGGGCAAGATGCTGGGTGTGATCGAAGACACGCTCAATGTTTATCCCGAGGTGAAGGGAATACAGATCATGAATGACATGGGCGACTACATGTTCGATTCGTTTCGGGGTCAGTGGATTCCGGACACGCCCGCGCGCCGCACACAAATCCTGTCAACCTTGCGTAACTGGAACCCGTTCAGCAACAGCAGCCCAGTTGAGGGCGTGACTCGCGCAATTAATACGTTCTATGCCCCCGACAAGAAAATCAGCATCTATGTATTGGGCGACGATTTTCAACCCGGAGGTTCGATTCGTGACGTATTACGTACAATAGATCGCATTAATGTCGAAGACGCCGACGGCAATCGCCTCGTGCGCATACACGGCATCGGCTTTCCGACCATCTTTGCCGGTCCTGCGAGGTTCCAGCAAAGCGTTTATCGCTACTCGACGCTAATGCGCGAGATGACGCAGCGAAATGGTGGTACATTCGTAGGACTTAACGATTTTCAATGAGTACAAAATGAGTTATTCAATTCAATCAATCGCTAAAGCACTGTGTGCGAGCGTGTGCGCGCTTGTTCTTGCAAGCTGTGGCGTGAGCAAGGTTGTTATCGAAGGCAGCTATCCAACCCCTAACGTCGCAAAGCTGCCGCTTACGCTCGCCGTGGTTTACGACGAGCCGCTGCGCAGCTTTAGCTACATCGAATATTCCGAGACCGGCGCCGAAGAATTTAATATCGCCAGCGGCGAATCCCATGTTGCGCTTTTCGATGCGGTCTTGCCTGCCATGTTCCAATCGGTTGTGCAGGTGGCAAGCCTCGAAGACGCAGAGGCGCTTGGTGTCGATGCCATATTTGTGCCTGCCATCGACGAGTTTCAACTCGCGTTACCGCAAAAAACCAAGCTCGACGTTTACGAGGTGTGGATACGCTACAACCTGCGTTTTCTAACCGGCGACGGCGCCCCGATTGCCGACTGGGTATTAACCTCGTATGGCAAAACGCCGACCGAGAGCATGCGCACCGCCGACTCAGCAATTAACGATGCCGCTGTCGTGGCGCTGCGCGATCTTGCCTCGAGCTTTTCATTAAGCTTTGCGCAGGTGCCCGAGGTTCGCGACTGGTTAGCGTCGCGCTAAATCAAGAGTAAGGAGCTTACCGTGAAAGCATTATTGCCCCTGTTAGTCGTGTTGCTAGCCTCGTGTACGAGTACCACGGTCGACGAATTTCGTCAGGGCGCAACGGGCATCCACAGCGACGAGTCGGTCGTTATTCTCGGTCGCCGTCACTCGAGCGACTACGAAACCCGCGCCGAGTTTGTCGACTGTGTAGGCGAGCGCATGACAACCGGCAGCGACGCCCTCTCGGTTATTCCCGAAAAACAGTTTGTCGACGCCATGTTTCCTTGGTTCGAACCACGCACCGCGCCGTTAAGAACACGCGACCTCGAGCGGCTTATGTCAGAGCCGGTTGTCGCCGACAAGATGGCCGAATTTGGCGTACGTTATATGGTGTGGCTCGACGGCTTTACCGAAACTAGCGGCCGCACAGGCACAATCTCCTGCACGGTAGGACCCGGCGGCGCGGGCTGTTTTGGCTTTGGGTCATGGGAAGATGATTCCACGTTCGATGCGCGTGTGTGGGACGTCGCCTCGTTGCAGAATGTCGGCACCATAAGCACCGACGCAACAGGCCAATCGTATGTGCCGGCACTGGTTATTCCCATTCCCCTTATCGCGCGCGTCGAGGCCAACGCCTGCATACGGCTAGCCGATCAGCTCAAACAATTTGTAAACGGCGAATGATTTAGCGGAGAACTCTATGACTCGCCCACTCGCACTGCTTACTGTTCTGTGTGTTGCCCTCACTGCCGCAGGCTGCGCCGTTAATCCGGCGACCGGCGGGGCGAACTTGGTGTTAATGACCGAGAACAAAGAGAAAGAAATCGGTCTCGAAGAACACGAGAAAGTGCTCGCCTCGATGCCTATTTATAAAGACGACGTGCTGCAGGCCTATGTCGAGCGCGTGGGAAATGACATCGCCGCTGTGAGTCATCGCCCCGACTTAGCGTATACGTTTACGATAATCGACAACCCCGAAATCAACGCCTTCGCGCTGCCTGCCGGTTACGTTTACGTTAACCGTGGGCTGCTCACTTTTATGAATTCTGAGGCCGAACTCGCCGCCGTACTCGCACACGAAATCGCGCACATCACTGCGCGGCATGCTGTGCAGCAGCAGGCGCGCGGTGGGCTAGCAAAAACGGCATCGACTGTTGGCGGCATAGTGACCGCAGTGGCTACCGGTAGCGGCTATGTGGGTTCGCAGATAAGCGATATTGCCTCGATATGGGCTCAGAGCGGCCTGAGCGGATTTGGCCGCGAAGACGAACTCGAAGCCGACAGCCTCGGCGCCGAATACATCGTGAATGCGGGCTACGATCCTGCCGCCATGATCGAGGTCATCACCGTACTCAAAAACCAAGAAGACTTTAATCGCAAAGTCGCCGGCAAGGGCGGCGGCTACCACGGTCTGTTTGCGACACACCCGCGTAATGACAAGCGCCTGCAAGAGGCGATAGAGGAGGTTGCCACCCTCGGCGGCAACTCGATTACTCGCACCGACAATGCCGAGTTTCGCAGCGCACTCGACGGCTTGGTCGTAGGCCAGAGCGCGCAGTCGCAGCGCAACGACGAACGCAATCGTTACTATCAATCGCTACTCGGCTACACCCTCGTTTTTCCCCCCGAGTGGGTTGTCGAAGAGACCACCACCACTGCCACCGGTGCGCTCGAAGGCGCCGGCGAGCTTAAAATCGAAGCGCAGCGCTTGCAGGACAATCTAGACCCGCGTTTGTTTATTAAAGACAAGCTTGGCATCGACAACCTTCAGCAAAGCGAGGCCCTCGAGCAGTTTAGGCTGGTAGGGCACACGGGTGTCACCCAGTCGGCCGACGGCAGTATCGAGCGTATCGCAGTAATCTATCTCGGTCGCCGCGCGATGATTTTCCGCGGTAAGGCTGACTCCGACGAAGCCGACGCTGCGATACTCGAGTCTGTTCGTTCCTTCCGAGCCATACAGCGCGGCGAAGGCGGCGGCGTCGAGGCTAAAATACGCTTCGTGCAGGCGAGCGAGTTTTTCGACTTTAGCGTCGTCGGACAGCAAAGCCGTATTGCAAATTACCCCGAAGAGACTCTGCGTCTGCTCAACAACTATTATCCTTCGGGAACGCCCGCGCCCGGAGCCTGGGTCAAGCTTGTCGAATAGGCGGCCTGCACGCTGTCACTCGCCGCCCAGCGAGAGTAAACTGGGGAAATGGCGAGAGACGATGAAAACCAACAACAAGGCGCAGGTGACTTCTCGATAAGCACGGGTCAATTAGACACGGGTCCAGCAAGCATTGGTCAAACAGACACTGGTCAAGCAGGCGCTCCTCCAGAGAACCCCGAAACCGGTGCCCGAGAGCAGACGCTCGATGAGCTAACGGACCTGATCTATTCGGGCGAGCGGCAAGAACAAGCGCTCGCCGATCAGGCGTTGCAGGCCAAAGTCACCGCGCCTCACAAAATACTCGTTGTCGGCGCATCGTGGGTTGGCGACATGCTGATGGCGCAGAGCCTCTTTATTCTGCTCAAGCGCACGCGCCCCGATTGCCACATTACCGTCTTGGCCCCCGCGTGGACCAAGCCATTGCTCGAGCGCATGCCCGAGGTAGACGAAAGCCTCGTTCTGCCCTTTGACCACGGCGAGCTTAAATTGGGCGCGCGTCGCCGCTTTGGTAAAAGCCTCGCAAGTGCGGGCTATACCCATGCCATTGTACTTCCCAACTCCTTTAAATCGGCGCTCATACCCCGATTCGCCGGCATCAAACACCGCATCGGCTGGCGCGGTGAGGCGCGAGGCCTGCTGCTAAACGACTGCCGGTATCTCGACAAAGCAAAATACCCGCGCATGGTCGAGCGCTTCGCCGCCCTCGCGCTGCCTGCCAAAAAGAAATTGCCCGACCATATCCCAGACCCCCGCCTGCTTGTCACCAGGCCAATGGTCGACAAGGCGCTGGCAAAGTTTGGTATAGAGACCACCGGCGGCTGGCCAAAACGCCTAATAGCAATCTGCCCCGGCGCCGAGTTTGGCTCCTCTAAGCAGTGGCCCGCGGAACACTTCAGCATGACAAGCGCAAAGCTCGTAGCCGACGATTGGCGCGTTGTGATTATGGGATCGGCAGGGGATGCAGCCATCGCGCAAGAGATCTACGAAGGCATCGAAAAAAGGGTAGGGCATCCATTAACCGACTGCTGTTTTAATCTGACAGGTAAGACATCCCTCGCCGAAGCAATCGATCTTATGACGGCGTGTACCATCGCACTGTCTAACGACTCGGGTCTTATGCACGTCGCCTCGGCGGTCGACCTGCCGGTGGTTGCGTTCTATGGCTCAACCTCGCCAGACTTTACGCCGCCGCTTGCCTCTATTTCGAGAGTATTGACTACCCCGATCGACTGCCGACCGTGTTTCGATCGTGAATGCCGGTTTGGCCATAAACGCTGTATGACCGAGATCGAACCACATCGTGCGGTTGCCGCTGTGCTCGAACTGTATGCAAAATAGAGGGGCGCGCCGAATGTCTAATTATTTTTTAAATCCATTGCTTAACCTTATTTTTTAACCCCTAAAAGCTACAAGAACAAAGAGAATTGCAGTGCGCGTTTTAATCGTTAAAGTCTCGTCGCTCGGCGACATAATACATACGCTACCCGCCATCACCGATGCGCGGCGCGCGCGTCCCGATATTGTTTTTGACTGGGTGGTCGAAGAAAACTTTGTCGAGGTGCCTAGTTGGCACCCCGCAGTCGATCGTGTCATTCCTGTGGCTTTTCGGCGCTGGCGTAAAAAGCCTTTTCGCTCGCTTGGCGGCATCGAATTTAAAAAGTTTAAAGACGACATTAAGCGCGAACATTACGACCTTGTCATCGACGCGCAGGGACTAATTAAAAGCGGCATTATCAGTCGACTGTCGCGCGGCTTAACCGTAGGCTTAAGCGACAGCACGGTGCGCGAACCGCTCGCCACCTTGTTTTACAATAAGGTGTATTCGGTGCCGAAAACCGAACACGCAGTCGACCGCGTGCGTCAGCTTTTCTCTCGCGCGCTGCAGTACGAATACAATTCCCGCACAATCGATTATGGCGTAAGCCACGACATAATAGCTGCGCAAACAGCGCCTGCAGCCAAAGCAAGCGGCGCCACAAATGACGCCAAGCAGGTGGTGTTTTTGCACGGCACCACATGGGCGACTAAACACTGGCCCGTAGATTTTTGGTGCACGCTTGCACAACACGCAGCCAACGCCGGCTTCGAGGTGTTGCTTCCTTGGGGCGACGAGGCCGAACGCAGTCGCGCCGATCTTATTTCTCAGAGCACTGGCGCCACCGTATTGCCTAAACTGTCGCTCAGTGGCCTTGCCACACAGCTTGCCAGTGTTAGCGGCGTAATTGCCGTAGACACCGGCCTCGGCCATTTGGCCGCCGCGCTCGCGCGCCCAACGCTGTCGCTTTACGGGCCAACAGACCCCGGGCTGTCGGGCACTTACGGCGTCTCCCAAAAGCATTTGTGCTCTACCTTCGCCTGCGCACCTTGTCTACAAAAGACCTGCGCCTATAAAGGCCCAGTCGTACTCGACAACGACAAGACAGTGGCGCCGCCCTGTTTCTCTACGCACCCGCCCGCGTCGGTGTGGCAAACCTTCGAAGCCCTTTTAGCTAAGGCCGCATTGGGACGTCCTAAAAGCTATTACGACACAAGCGGCTATGAGAAAGACGACTTCGGCAGCGCCGGAAAATGAGCGCAAGTATGAATCTAGTTTTCGTTATCTATTCTTATTTTCCCTACGGCGGCCAGCAGCGCGACTTTATGCGCATTCTTAACGAGTGCCTCGCGCGAGGGCATCACATTACCGTGTACACTTTAAGCTGGACAGGCGAGACGCCCGACGGGGTAACGATTCATCTTGCGCCGGTTAAGGCACTCACGCGGACACGCCTCTACCAAAAATTTACGCGTTGGTTTCAGGCGCAGCCCAAGCCCCTAAACGCGACACTAGTCGGCTTTAATAAGATGCCCGGCCTTGACGTTTATTACGCCGCAGACCCTTGTTTTGCCGACATGGCAGCCACTCAACGAGGCAGTTACTACCAATACACTCCACGTTTTAAACACTTTAGCGCGTACGAGCACGCTGTGTTCGGCGGCGATAGCGGGACCGAGGTTCTGTACCTTTCGCCACAGCAAAGAGCCGCCTTTAAAACTTATTATCCCGAGTGCGAAAGTCGTCTGCATGCATTGCCCGCTGGGCTCGCCGAAGACCGAAAACTCGAAGATCGCTCACTTGATGCCCGTTTGATGCGCAAACAAGAAGCGCGCGCTGCATTAAAAGCCGAACTCGGTATCAGTGAAACCGCCACGCTTATTGTTCAGATTGGTTCGGGGTTTAAAGTAAAAGGCGTCGACCGTGCGCTACACGCCATTGCGTCGCTGCCCGCCGAGGTGCGCGCCACTCTGCGCTATTTATTAGTGGGCTCGGGCAAGCCTGCCGCTTATCTTAAGCTTGCTAAAAAACTTGGCATAGCTGCGCAGGTAAGCATTGTGGGTGGTCGTGACGATGTGCCCCAACTGCTCGCCGCCGCCGACCTCATGCTGCATCCTGCCTACCGAGAAAGCGCCGGCTATACCTTGCTCGAGGCGGTGGTTGCCGGCCTGCCCGTGTTAGCAACCGAGACCTGCGGCTATGCGTATCATCTACAGCAGGCCAATGCTGGTGTCGTCTGCCCCGAGCCCTTCTCGCATGGCACGCTTAACAAGCTGCTTGCAGATACGCTCGGCAAATTGTCCACAGCCGACTGGTCGGCAAACGGGTTAGCGTACGGCGCTGACGACAGCCTTTACACCATGCCGCAAGCTGCGGCCGATTTTATTCAGCGATTTGAGAACGGAACCCCGCGCGGGTAAAACCTTCATGCGTTACGCGAATAGTGAGTTTAAAGAATTTTTTGCAGGCGGGGATCCCTTCGACAAACTGCAATCTGTACAGGGCGAAGTTTTTAGATCGGTCGATGGCCGCAAAACATTTCGCTTTGACCTCAATGGCCGCCACTATTTTGCCAAACTGCATTTCGGCGTAGGCTGGCGCGAGATTGCCAAAAATCTTTTTCATTTGCGTTGGCCAATAGTCGATGCCGAAAACGAATGGCGCGCTGTCGAGCGTTTAACTAGTCTCGGTGTGCCTACGCTTCATCCTGTCGCCTACGGTGTCGTGGGAGTTAACCCCGCTACGCGTCGATCGTATCTTGTGACCCAAGACCTCAACGACACCATTAGCCTCGAAGACCTCGGCAAAAAATGGTTAGCGCAGCCGCCATCGCCCGCTATCAAGCGTGCGCTCATTAAGCGCGTTGCGTCGATAGCCCACGCGCTGCACAGCCACGGCATGTGCCACCGCGATTTATATTTGTGCCATTTTCTGCTGCACCAAAACGAACCCGACCTGCGCGTTTCGCTTATTGATCTGCACCGCGCTTTTTCGAGCCCCAGGCTGCGCAGGCGCTGGCTCGTTAAAGACATTGGCAGTCTTTATTACTCGTGCCTTCATCTCAATTTAACCACGCGCGACCTGCTGCGCTTTATGCGCGCCTATGAGGCACAAGGACTGCGGCAGGCCGCTACGGCCAATGTCGATTTTTGGCAGGCCGTGGCGACTAAGGCTCGCTCGCTGCATAAACGCCATGGTGACGCCGCATGAAAACATTGCTTAATACCCACGCGCTGGCAGATGCACTAACCGCCTTCGAAGGCTCGCTTACTCCCAACGTAGAACTGCTTGCGCCCGACGAAGACGGCGGGGTTAATGCCGCGGCAGCGTGTTATCGACAGTCAGAAAAGAAAGCCTATTTTGCCGTAGACCTTGCAGCCATCACCGAGCTCGGTTCGCGCGAGCCCGCGCAGACGTTCTCACAGCAATTCGCCGCTTCTCTTGCCGCCGTGCTGCAAAATCCCGATGCCGCAATACAGGCAGGCGAGATCATCAAACACGACCGCACCACCACCGTCGCCAAGATAACGGTTAACGGAATTGCCCTTGTGATCAAGCGCTATAACCGTAAATCGTTGCTCCACGGCTTTAACCGCCTGTGGCGCACCACGCGTGCGCGCCGTAGCTTCGACGCCGCCCGCTGGCTGCTGCAAAACGGCATTCTCACCGCCATGCCCCTCGCATTTATCGAGAATCGCTCCCTCGGCGCCTTAAATCACGGCGCCTATTACCTCAGTCTTTGTCACCCAGGTGACAACCTACTCCGTCAACTCCAGACTGGCGACATCAACCAGCACGACTTTCCTGCCCTTCTTGCCGAGTTCGATCGGCTCTTCGCTCTATTACGTCGCGCGAACGCCGCCCACGGCGACATGAAAATCAGCAATTTCATCTACCAAAGCAACCGCCTGTGCGTTCTCGACCTAGACGCAATGCAGCCCTACAAGCGCGCATGGCAAGCGAAGCGAGCCTATCGAAAAGACGTAGAACGGTTTAGGCGTAACTGGGCGGGGTCGGAGTTTGAAGGCGCTGTTGAGGCGTTTTTAGACGACGTCTAGATTTTCGCATTCGGGCGGGTTTGGGCTGTTTTTCTGCGCAGAATATCAATGCTTGGGGAAAAAAAATTTATTTTAACTTTTTGATTTTTATATATTTTAGGGTTGGATAGGGCGGTGTTTTTGCTGGATTTGTGCAAAATCTGGAAGAAAAAATTTAAATTGATGGGATTTGTTGTAAATTAGTGTATTTAAATTAGTGGGTTATGGGGGTTAGGGGTTAGTTCGCTCACTACAGGGTTGGACACTAAAACAGGCGGCGCCGGCGACGACACAGTAAGCGCGCTCCCTACTACTCTGACTGTTGGTGACACATTTGACGGCGGTGCAGGTTCAGACACTGTTTCACTAACAGCCTCACTAGCAGCCGATACTGCAGTAGCTGGATTCACTCTCAAGAACATTGAGAACTTAGCTGTAAATATTACAGACGCTGATACCGCCAATGCAGAGACTTTGACGCTAAACCTCGCTAGCACAGACAGCGAAAAGGTTACGCTTTCAGGCCTCGGTGCAACAACTAAATCCGACACTTTAGTCCTGAACAACGTCGCAGCTGGTACGACAATTGCGATGAATAGTGCGACTGACCTAAATGTCACTGCTAACTTTGTTGCGGCTGCGACCGCCGGTACTACTGCAAAAGGAACGCCTGACACTGTAAGCGTCTCTGTTGCCGGAAACGCAACTACGGACATCACTCAGGACAGTACAATAACAATCGGTTCTGGTTTCGAGATCATGACGCTCGATTCAAGTACCTCTGCATCTAAAATTGACCAAGTAACCTTCGGCGGCGCTACATTAAATGTTACTGGTGATGCGAACCTGACAATTGACGCGGGCCTCGATGCATCTTTGTATGTAATCAATGCTGCCGACTTCACAGGCAAGCTTAATATAGCGACTACAGTAAACGCTAACCCAGATGTGCTTTCGGGCAGTGTTGATATTCACGATGTAACAATAACTGGCGGTTCGGGTAACGACACTATCGACACCACAGCGAACGTGGCAAACAACGAAATATCTGTCAACGGCGGCGCAGGCGACGATACGATCACCATCGGTCAGGTACCATCTGCTGCGACAACAACTAATGCAGGCGATCAAATTGACGGCGGAGAAGGAACTGACGTTCTGACTTCTGCCTCAGCTACCTTTAATTCAATGACCGCTGCAGGTAACGTCGGTGTTACTAACTTTGAAACGGTCGCTATGGATGCACTGGCTCACACGTTAACGATCGCCAACATTCAAGCAACTGGCATCTCGACTGTATCGATAACTGGTGGAACAGGCGGATTGATTATGCCTGCAGGCGCCATGACTGTAGCTATGTGCGCAAGCCTCACGGGAGCACTAGCGCTAACTGATACAGGCACTGCGGTAACTGACAGCGTTACCCTAGTAAACACTGCAACAGCAGCGACCGACATGGGTGCTGGTAACGATCTCACAGTCACTGGCTATGAAACCGTTAACATAGTTACTACAGCCGTGTCGGATACATCACAAGACTTTGGAACTATCAGTGTAACTGGCGATGCCAATGCAGATGCTACCGCGTCAACTACAACACTGAACTTCTTAGGAAGCGATCGCGCTTCTGTTGGTGCAATTACTGCGACAACGATTAATGCAAGTGGCCTTGCTGCTGCAGGAACTGGTACAACGTTTAACATGACTGCTGCGGCAACTTCTGTAACTACTATTACTGGATCTGAAGGCGCGGATACCCGCCGCGGTGACGCTAAGTCGACGATCAATGGCGGCGGCGGTAAAGATACAATCATCGGTGGTACTGGCAACGACACACTGAATGGTGGTGACGGTGCGGATTCTATTACTACTAGCACAGGTAGTGACACAGTAGACGGCGGCGCTGGTAACGATACTATTGTTGTGGCGGGTAACCTCACATCAGCCGATAAAATCAACGGCGGCGATGGCACCGATATCTTGAGCGTCACGAATGCGTCGCTTGTAGCATTACAAAGTCTGACCATTTCTGAGGCTAACACGTTCAACACAAACTTCACCAACATGGAAACTTTGTTGATCACAGACGGAATGGATACTACTGGGGATTCATTCGACTTAGGTTATTTGAGTGGAATTACTACAGTCGCAGTGACGACTCTCGCAACCGACGCTGAAACAATCGCTGGCTTCACTAGTGGCTCTACGCTGTCTCTATCAGCAGCTCTAGGATTTGGTCTCACGGCTTCCGTATCTGGCGCTGCTGCCGGAGCTACTGACGAATTGACCGTTGCTCTTCCGGCAAATGCTGATGCAGACTATGGTGATTTAACTATTGCCAACATCGAGACCCTCAACGTAAATGCTACTCAATCGACAGCAGCCGCCGCGACTTCTGTGACAAACACAGTCGGTTTCTCTCTAAGCCAAACTGCAGTATCAGCAGGCGGAAGCGCTGCAGCACAAACTGTAAACTTCTTGGGTTCTGAGGACATCACAGTTGATACAGCAGTCGCTGTAGCCACTATCAGCGCAGCCGGAATGGGCGCACGCTTGGCCGCTACACCGGGGCTAGTCATGAGTACTTTGGCTACGGCAACAACTGCTATGCCTGGTCAATCAGTAACTGGTTCAGGCGGTGCAGATACCCTTTTCGGATCGACTGGCGCAGATACGATTTCAGGTGGTGCAGGTAACGATATCCTCGTTGGTGGCGCTGGTGCCGATACGCTCGACGGCGGTACAGGAAGCGACACGTACTCAACAGCGGGAATGGTTGGTGCTAACATTGGAGGTACAGGCACTGGTACTTCAACGGGTGTTGTAGTCAACCTAGGCTCTGCAGCGCTTTCAAATGTGGCAATTATCAACGCCTCTACACAGTTCATATCTACCGCCATTACGAGCGTTGCTTCTGGAACTGCTGCTTACCTTTTTGGAGCGGCAGCAAACACAAACTCAGTTGCAGTAGATACGCTCTCTAACATTCATAACATCACACTTGCAGGAAACGGCATCAACTACGTTGTTGGTAATGCGAATGCAAACACCATTACTGGTGGCTCTGGTGCAGATACTATCTCTGCTGGTGCAGGTGCCGACGTTATTACTGGCGGAGCTGGTATTGACACACTGACTGGTGGCAAAGGAGTTGATACATTTGTGTTCGATACAGTGGTATTAGCTGCAAACGCAAACAACATCACTGATTTCGATCAGAATGCTGGTGATGTGCTTCGTTTTGATGCTGTTACATTCACTGAGTACACCGCAGGCACTGCTGTTGCAATTGGTGACGTTGCTACTAATCTTACTGATGCGAACACTGTATTAGTGGATACAGTTGCAAACGTGATCACTGCGGCAGTCGACACCACACAAGCAGCAGGTACTATTTTCATAGCTTCTGATACGGGAGATATTTACTTCGACGCGGATGGCGACTTTGCGGCCGGTGCGGTGATAATCGGTTCGATTACAGCTGCGGAAGCTGCGGCTCTTGCTGCAGGAAACATCACTATCGTCTAAAGTAGCGCTGGGGTTCAGGATATCTCTCCTTAGAATCTAAGGTTTAAGAAGGGGACAGCCTTTCTTAGAATCCACTAAGTAACACCAAGAAAAGCCAGCTCTTAACGGGGTTGGCTTTTTTTGTGCGTGGGTCTTTTGTGGAAGGGTTTGCACTACTATGCTTTTCAAAGCAGAGAGTCATATATGCACAACATCTCAATCCAAAGAAGTGGTAGCCAAAGCCTGTGTAAGCGATTCTCGTTAGATGCGGGAGTGGTTAAGTCGCAGCGGGCTTCGATGCCTAACAGAAAGGGGTCAGACCCCTTAAAAGCAAAAGCCAGCTCAGAACAGAGCTGGCTTTTTTATGCGCGCAAGCCAACCACCGGACATCAAAAATATCGAGGCAAGGCAACGCCACCTAAGCGGCGAGTTCGGAAAGTGAGATTTGGCAGAAAAAAGCCAAGAGGAGAACCCCCTCGGCTTCTAAAGAACCAGGCTAGGTCGCCTGTGATTTCGCTAAATATTTACCTAGCGTTTCATAATACTTAAGCGCTAAAGCAGTAGGAACAACATATTTCACGCGCGCGTCGTACTCATCACTCTCAACCTTAATCATGCCTTTGTCGGCGAGAATTTTTAGACGACTATGCTTTGTGCGTTGGGAGATCTCGGGCATTGCCTCGAGGGCCTCCATCGTCGCGAGTTTGCGGTCTTGATACCACGCAATTGAACAAGCGTTGAGTAGGCCGCTTTCAACGGCGTCGAGTGCTGGGAACTTCGACATCTCCTCGAGTGCTCTCGCTAAATTCAGAAAGCGTAGATAAGGAAGATCTTTTTTCATTGGACACCTTAGATGAACTGATTAGCGCATGAGTGCGACAAATTAGTGCATGAGTGTAACAAATCTGTAGAAATATGCTATGCCACAAAATAAGTGGGGGCTGCGGCGGGGAGGGGAGCGCTTTTCTATCTAAAATGCTTAGAAACAAACGGCGAAAATATCGACAGCAAATAGAGCATCAAAAATGCACCAATGGCATCGCCAGCTAGCATAGATAAGGGTAGCCCTGAGGACGAAGAGAGATCGGGGGAAAGAGATATAATCAGAGAATTTGTCAGAGAACTTGCTAGCGCAGTCAGCCCCGCGAAAAGAATGATTGTCCTAAGAGTTAGCCCTGTCATGTCGTAAGTAAGCTCGGATCGATAGGTAGGTATTCGGCGTAACAAGAGGAGTACCAACCAAGCCACTAAACCGTTTGAGAGGATGATTAATAAAACCGGAAGGCTAGCTGGCGAGATAAGGGGTAGAGTAATCGCGGCACCAAGAATTAGGCCAATGGCGCCCGAGACTCCGAAAATAAGTACAGCCATGGGTCGAAGAATAGCTGGTAGAAAAACTAGGCTAACTAGCGGCGCAACTTCGGCGGCATTGAATAAGAAACCATTTAAATGCCAAAGCCCAACCCAGGCAAGGGCCACAAATACCGAATAGCCCAAATTTATAGCAAGACGTTGTAGCATAAGCGAATTATCGAGGGATTGACGCTCAGCATCTACCCTTAGCTTTCCAATCTGTTGTTTTCGCCTCAAACAATAGCCTAAGCAATCTGTAAAAACTACTAGTGTTAAGCCTTAGTACTTGATTAAGACGTAAAGCTTAAGGCTTAGCGCTAAACGAGAACAAGATAAGGTAGAATGCTGCATAAAGTGGCTACGGTATTTTCCATGCAATCCATGCAGTCAAAGCTCCCTCATGTCGGCACAACTATCTTCACGGTAATGTCCAAAATGGCCGCCGAGCACGGCGCTATCAACCTCTCGCAGGGGTTCCCCGACTTCGATTGCCCAGACAGGCTGCGCGAGCTGGTTAGCGAGCATCTCAATGGGCGCAAGAACCAGTATCCGCCTATGGCGGGCATTTTGCCTCTTAGGGAGGAAATCGCGGCTAAGGTTCACGCCCTCTATGGCGCGCAGGTCTGTCCCGAGAACGAGGTAACGGTGACCTCTGGCGCCACCGAGGCACTTTTTGACGCGATTCAGGCGACAGTCGGTGTAGGCGACGAGGTAATCCTTTTCGACCCAGCCTACGACTGCTATGACCCTGCGATTCGGCTCGCTGGCGCCACGCCGGTGCGTTTACCGCTATCCTTGCCCGATTACAGCATCGACTTCGAGGCGCTTGCCCGCGCCATCACCCCGCGTACGCGCATGGTTATGATCAACTCGCCCCACAACCCCTGTGGCTCTGTGCTGAGCGCAGAGGATCTAGATAAACTTGCTGAGGCGATACGGGGCCACGCGATTGTGGTGCTCTCGGACGAGGTCTATGAGCACATGGTGTTCGATGAGCAGTCGCACGCAAGCGTGCTAGGCCACGATGAGCTGCGCGAGAAGAGTTTTGCGGTGTTCTCATTCGGTAAAACCTACCATGCGACCGGCTGGAAACTTGCGTACTGTGTCGCGCCGCCGAGTTTCACTGCAGAGTTGCGCAAGGTGCACCAGTTCGTCACGTTCACCAGCGTGAGTTTTTTGCAGTACGCGCTAGCCGATTATATGCATGAGTGTCCGCAGCACGCGACAGAGCTTGCAAGCTTTTACCAGGCGAAGCGCGACCGTTTCTGCGAACTGCTCGCGCCGTCACGCTTTCGCTTTATGCCCTCGGCGGGCACGTATTTTCAGCTCGCCGACTACAGTGCAATAAGCGACGAAGACGACATGACCTTCGTGACACGACTCACCCGCGAGCAGGGCGTCGCCGCGATTCCGCTGTCGCCTTTTTACGGTGTGTCTACTCATCTCTCTGATGCCCCCTCTCAAACGACGAAGCCTGAATCGCGCATCATTCGCTTCTGTTTCTGCAAAGAAGACGCAACGCTCGAAAGCGCCGCGAAGATTCTATGTGCCCTATAGCCGACACCCTAGCTCGCTCTGGTATTAACGCCGAAACCGATTTCGACGCGCTCGCCGCCGAGATAAAAACATGGGGGGCCGCGCTTGGGTTTCAAGAAGTGGCGATTACCGACGTCGACCTAAGCGCCTACGAAGGCCATTTGGAGGAGTGGATTGCGCGTAATTTTCACGGCGAAATGGGCTATATGGCCAACAACCATGACCTGCGCGTGCACCCAGAGCTGCTTCACCCCGGTACCATTCGAGTAATCTGTGTAC
>Ga0255765_1000767_pt1 | contig 42659 bp, 30 predicted proteins | sample 041ome_8_FD_179965 | JGI IMG/M metagenome (GOLD analysis project Ga0255765, IMG submission 179965) | Coastal salt marsh microbial communities from the Groves Creek Marsh, Skidaway Island, Georgia - 041407BS metaG (version 2) | ecosystem: Environmental > Aquatic > Marine > Intertidal zone > Salt...
GGGTCTTTTACGCGCGCGTCGACGCCGTTCGCGGGAAAACGCGGCACACCGCGTCGCCGCGATGACGTCCGAGACGCCGGCGCGCGGCGAGATCCTCGCGCACTTCTGGTCGCTGAGCGCCGACGACGCGTCGACGCGGAAGCGCGCGTGCGAGGCGCTGATGCGCGATCTTCGAGCCGCCGCCGCCGCCGACGGCGCGCGCGCGCGGCGAAGCGACGACGGCGAAGACGACGGCGCGGACGCGCGGGCGTACGCGCTGCGAAGACTCACGCGAGGGCTGAGCTCGGGACGGGCGGGCGCGAGGCAGGGGTTCGCGCTGGCGCTGAGCGAACTGGCGACGTTCGCGGCGACGCCGGCGGAGGCGCTGGACGCGCTGGACGCGAACGTCGCGCCGATCACGAAGGCGACGAAGGGACAGGAGGCGAGAGACATACTGTTGGGAAGACTGTTCGGGGCGGCGGCGATCGGATTAGCGCTGGGAGGGCGAGAAGACGTGCGCGAGGAGGAGCGGAGACGGTGCGGGGCGGAGGTGGCGAGACGCGCGGAGACGCTGTCGAGGGAGAAGACGTACTTGGCGGAGCCCGCGGCGGCGTGCGTGATCGAGCTCAGGGCTTCGTTGGGGGACGAGACGTTCGCGGGGGTGGTCGAAGACGCGGGAGAAGGGTTGGAGCGGTGGTTGAGCGGGGATTGCGGCGGCGACGCCGGGGCGGATACGCTTTGGCTGGCGTGCGAGACGTTTGAGGCGTTGCCGCGCGAGACGCGCGATAGAGTTCAGTGCGTGCGGGCGACGAAGAAGGGCAAGAAGGTTGATTGGGCCGAGATGTTTACTCGAACGCATTTGAGTAAGATTTCAAAGGCGCTTTTGGACACCGCGCACACGCACCCGCGCATGCACAGCGCGTGGGAGATGATGCTTCGCGAAGCCCCGGGAGCCCGAGGCGTCGTACCGCTGTGGGAGATTGTGTGCGAAGACGGCTTATTCGTCTCCGGCTCGCATCAGCGTCGGTTTCTCGGATTCCGCGTGTTCGACACCTTACTCTCTTCCGCGGAAGCTCACGAAATCCCCGCACTGTTTTCTAGCAACTTTATCAAGTGCTTGTTGAACAACCTGAGCGCGCCGGACAACTACCTCCACGAATGCGCGGTGGACTGTTTGGCGAGAATCGTTGCGTTCGCGTCGGATAAGAAGACGAGCTCGGAGAAGAAGATTGCCGTCATAGCCGCGCTTCAGCGTCAAGGTCCGACACGTTTCGATAACGTGACGAAGACAAACGCGGTGCAGGACTTGGTGAAGAGTCTGGACAGCGACGATGCGTTGCACTACTTGCAGAGCATGTACGCCGTCGTGACTAAGGCGCCCGTACAAGATTCCGACGTCGTCGGCACAGAAGAAGAACTCGCGAGCGCGTTAGCGAACGGTACGGGTCAAAAGCGCCGCCTGTGGGCGCTCGAACAAATGGCTGGATTGGCGCCGATGCTCCCGAGCGATAAAGTCGTGGAATTGATGCAGTTTATGCTTTTCCACGCATATTACAAAGCCACGGATGGTAAGGCGGGGAAGAAGGGCAAGTCCAACATTCCAGCGAGCATCCTGAAGTCACCGCTCGAAGAACCCACCGGGTCCGTGCGCTCGGCGTGCTCGACGCGCTTCTTAGCGATGATCAATTCTAACGTTCGCGCGCAACGCGCGGCGGCAAGTAAGGAGTCGGATGACAAGCAAGACGTCGTCGATTTATTGAGCGAAGCCACTTCGTTTTGCCGCGCTCTCGAGGGCGAGACAGCGGTGGACATGATCGACAGTATTCCGGACGAGTGCAGAGAAGTGCGCGCTGAGCTGTTCAAAGCCCTCGACGCGTGTGTCGGTAGCGGCGACGAGTTGGCGGCGAAGGTCGCACCACTCATTCGCGTCTTGTCCGTGCTCCAAGTCAGTGACTGGCGCGAATTCACGCCGGCATTGCAGGACCTTCCGCGTTGCGTCGGAGAACTCGTGAATCCTAAGAAAAAGTCAAAAAAGTCGAAAAAGTCGAAGAAAGACGGAGAGGACGAGCCTGAAGCGATCGATGTGCTCACTGATATTCTTCTCAGCTTGCTTGCTCAACCGAGCGCGTTGCTTCGGGATGTCGTCGAGCACACCTTCAAAGCCGTCTCTGGACAAGTTTCCAAAGAAGGTATTCAGGACATGCTGCGAATCATCGCCGGGCCAGAAGTCGGTGAAGATGCTGGCGAGGGTGAGGGCGACGGTGAAGACGAAGACGTGCTCATGGAAGATGATGATAGCGACGTCGATGACGACGATGACGACGACGAAGAGAGCGACGACGACGACGATGACGAAGAGAGCGATGACGAGGAAGACTACGGTGAAGCTAACGATGCGGAAATCGCGGCTATGCGCGCTGCGGCGAGTAAAATCGTCGGGACTGCGGCGGAAGATTCGGATGATTCTGACTCAGAGTCTGAAGGTATGGATGACGCCGCGATGTTCCGAATCGACAAACTTCTCGCCGAGGCGTTCAAGAGTCGACAGCAAGATTTGATGCGTAAGAAGAATCTGAAGCGCGCAACGCGCGACTTCAAATTCCGAGTCATCTCTTTGTTCCAGTTGTACGCGAAAGCGCAGCCGGGAAGTGCATATCTACCTAACGCGGTCGTAACACTCTTGGAAGCTATGCGCGACTCGCTCGGCAAGCAAGATCCACAAAGCGCGCAACTCGCTGAGCGCATCGCGGCGCTAATCAGCAAGCACATCGCGCACGCGCGCGATTTGCCCGAGCTCCTTGGGGACGAGGTGACGTCAAAAACAATCCAGTCCAAGTTGCTGGAAGTCATTGTCGCCGCAAACCGGGGTGCCAGTGACGCGCAGGTGTTCAACAAAGCAGCCGGCGCTGCTGCGGCGTATTTGTTGCGCGTTCTCGAAGCCGTCGCTCTTCACGAGAAAGGCGGAAAAGCCGCAAAGGTGGGTGAAGAAGTTGCGAGCGAAAATGCGATCGATTGTTTCCGCGAAGCATTGAAAATGTTCAAGTCGAAGAAGAGCAAGCTGAAAACGGGCTTCTTTTCGCAAACTTTTGCGAGACATCCGGCGCTCGCTTCGGCGCTCTTGCCCGAATTGTTCAGTCTCGTCGCCATCGATGCCGACAAACCCAACGCAAGAGGCGAGTTCCTGCGACTGGAGGCCTTGAAACTTGTGAACCCAGTGATTCAGTCGGGTAAGAAACGTTATCCGCCGTTGGCGAAGAGCGCGACCAAGTCGATGAAGACGCTTTCGGTATCTTTGGCGGCAGCCATCGGCGCGCCTTATAAGAACAAGAACACACGCGCAGACGCGTGCCAACAAGCGGCGAACTGCATCGAGTCACTGAATCGATTGATTGGCGAGATAGAAATCAAGACTATCATCGACGTCGACGCCATCATCGACGCTGTGGCGAAGCAAATGTCTCGCCCGCCCGCGTTGCCGCAAAAGGCGCAAAAAGCGTTCCAGCGCATTTGCGCTCTCCTCGATCGCGCTGTGCCGGATGTCGAAATGCAACCCAAGAGCGATGCGAACGACGACGACGGCGACGACGGGAGCGAGTCTGAAGAAGACGCCCCGAAACAGAAGAAAGATAAAAAGTCGAAGAAGCGGCGCGATTCCTCAGGTGGCGAAAACTCGAGCAAGAAAAAGGTCAAGAAGAACCGTTAGACGACGCACACTCGCACTAGTAGCAGTACACTCCGAGTTATAATACACCATCTCTATCTTAGTCTGTCACGCCTCTCCCGATATCTCCACGCGCTGTCGCTTCAACGAGGCCAAAATTTCGCGTCCTCGAGCCGCGTCCCGGTTCTGACGATGTCGTTTCGACGCCACGTGCGTCTCATAGTTGTTCCGCGACCCACACTTACACGCGCACACGTCGCAAAAGTAATCGTTCTCGCTTCCCGCGACGTGTGCGTCGTCCGATTTCGCCTCCACGACGTCGCCTTCCACCGCGCGCGCGTCCGCCGCCGCCGCCGTCGTCGTCGTCGTCGTCGCCGTCGCCGCCGTCGTCGTCGTCGTCGTCGTCGCCGTCGCCGCCGCCGCCGCCTCTCGCGCGCGCTTCCTCCCCACCGTCCGCGCCGCCTTCGCCGCCTTCCCCGCCTCGCCCGCCAGGAACCGCGCGCGCAATCGCTGTCGCGCCGCGACCGAGCGCGCCGAGCCGCCCTCGCCCAGCCGCACGCCCGCGAGTCCGCGATTCGTCGTCGCGACGCCGCCCTGGCCGCCGCCCTTGAACCCGTTCGACTTGACGCTGACGTTTTTAATCTCGCGCGTCAGCCCGCGCCGACCGCCGAGATCGCGACTGGCCTTGGACGCGTGCCCGTCCTTCGGGCCGGGCGCGGGCATGACGGCGCGACCGAGAGTGACGACCGACGACGAAGAATGGCTCGTCGAAACGCGCCGACGAGGGAGAACGGAGTGGCATCACAACGCGCGTAATTTATCCATGATGGTCGGCTCGGGCGCGGGTAATAAATCGCGCGCCTCGTACAGACGCGATAAAATCCTGTCGCGCACCTCCGCGCTCATCTCCGCCGTGGCGCCGTTCTTCTTGTAAAACGCGCTCAACTCGCGCAGCGCCTCGGCGATGTCGGCGTACGACGCGCTCGAGGACGCCGACGCGCTCCCTCCGCCGCCATCGTACGATATGTACGCCTTCACCGCCTCCTTGGCCGGTTTCGCGAATTTATACCGCTCTCCCGGGGATTTATTCGCGTTTCGCGCCTCGTGCTCGAGCGACGTCGACAGCGCGTCGACGAGCTCGCGCGCGACTCTCGCGTAGTCCCTCGGGACGTCCTCCAGCGCGTTCGCCGCGTCCGTCGCCGTCGAGCACGCCCCCGCCGCGAGCGCGATCGCGTTCGTCGCGAAGAACGTTCGACGTCGCACGTCGCGCGCGTCCGCGCCGCCCGCGCCGTCGTCGTCGCGCGCCGTCGTCGACGTCGCGTCGTCGCCGCGCACCAGCCCGAGCGCCTCGCAGCGGAAGATTTCCCCGACGCACGGCGTCACGCGCACGAGATTCGCCCTCGAGCGCGGGTCGCACGCGCGCGCGGACGCATCGCGTCGCGTCGCGCGCGTCGGCGTCGTCGCGCGCGTCGGCGTCGTCGCGCGCGTCGGCATCGCGCGTCGGCGTGTGCCGACCAACGGTCTCGTCGCGCGGCGCGCGCGCGGCCCGCACACGACGACGCGCGTCGCGTCGAGCCGCGTCGAGTCGCGCCGACGGATGGCGACGCCGCGGACGCCGGCGCGCGCGCGCGCGACGGCGCGCGCGCGCGTCGACGCGCGCCGAGCGACGCGCGCGCGCGCGCGCGGGGAGAGTGCGCGCGCGGCGACGTCGGAAAACGCCGGCGCGCGCGTCGCGCTCGTCGCCGGCGCGCTCGCGGTGTCGCTGGCGCGCGACGTCGACGTCGCGAGGGCGTTCGTCGGCGACATCGCGCTCGACGACGTGCGGTACGAGGCGATGGAGAGGTGTCCGGAGAATCAGTACGTGCCAAACAAACAGAAGACGACGTGCCTGCGGTTCACCGCGCGAGCGACGAATGCGGTGAAAGGACGGACGATCGAGAGCGCGAACGTGTTTGGGTTCGTGGAAGACGCGCAAGGGAACAGCGCGGCGACGGTGAACGCGGATGGGAATTCGAGGACGGTGTTGGCGAGCATCGACGCGCCGATACCGAAGGGCGAGTCCGACGTGCACTTCGTCGTCACGGTGTTCAAGGACTCGTTGGAGAATAATGGGCCGTTGAGATTGAAAGCGTTCAAGGCGGTGGGATCGGTGGCGGATATCGATAAGCGGTTCACGCCGTTCGACGCGTGCGAGGTCGATCCGGACTCGTGTCTTTGATGACTTTAGGCGATTAATTTAATTACAAGGCGTGTGACGTGTTAAAATGCACATAAATGTTTAAGTCAAACATGCGTCCTCTTAAGACTTCTCTCTGCGCTAGTAAAGACCGATGAACTTCCACCACGACATACCGACGGTGCCATAGATGAAAAAGTTTACCACGGACATGTACAAGCCCTGTTTCCAAAGCTTGTTCAAACTGATTTCACCCGCGCCAAAGTATACAGCAGCTTGTCCACTGGCGTAGTGCGTCAAACCACCCATGTTGTTCGTGTTGAATGCCAACGAAAGCGCCGCGAGCGGCGGTGGCACGCCCGCCGCCAAGAGGAGCGTCAGGAACGCCGGATACAACGCGCCGACGTGCGCCGACTGAGACGCGAAGAAGTAGTGCAAGAAGAAGTAAAACACATGGAGCGCTGTGAACATACCCCACACGCCCAAGTTCAGGCTCAAGAGGTACGTAGACACGAATCCACTCAACCAGGAGACGACGCCCATCGCGTTGAGCTGGCCGCTGAAACCGACCAAAACGGCGAACCAAATCAGCGTATCCCATGAGCCTTTTTGCCCGAGCGCTTCGTCCCAAGACAGCACGCCGAACATGAGCATGAAGCACATGCCAATCATGGCCGCAACTACGGCGCTGATACCGAGCTGGACGCCGAACACCCACAAAAACACAGTCAAACTGAGCGACCCGACCATCTTCTTCTCGATGCTACTCAAAGGGCCGAGTTGTTTGAGACGTTCTGCTGCCGCCATGGGCGCCTCCGGGGTCTCGTTCAGCTCCGGTGGATCGAGCATAAACACTACGAACGGAGTAGCGAGAAGTGACACGAGCGCGGGCACGCTCGCCGCGACGAACCAAGTATTGAACGGGTTCGAGAATGGAATTCCGCTCTGCAGTGCGATTTGCATCGCCAAAAAGTTTTGAGCGGCACCAGATAACAAAAATGTCGACGTCGCGCTCGTGCCTTGGATTTGTTGTCCGATGAGATACTCTCGCGTGCGCTTATCGAGCGACTTGATGACCGGTACGAAGACACCAGCCGCTCGCGCGGTGGTGGACGGCATCGCCGGCGAAAGCAACGCCTCGGCGATTTGAAAACCGTACGCGAGTGAAAGCGTCGTCCCACCCGCGATGGACACGAAAAGCAACGCCAATCTATCACCAAAGCCAGTTTTTATGAACGCCCTGGCAAAAAACCCCGTGACGACGATGAGCCACACGACCTCGTTCGTTATCGCGCTCATACCCTGCGTAAACGTAAGCGTCTTCGTCGCCAGCGCCACCGTCAACGCCCCGAACGCCCACGCCCCGATCGGCATCGGTTTCAGCACTAAACCCGTCACCGTACTCACAAATATACTCAACAAGTCCCACGCCGGTGGATCCAGCGCCGCTGGACAACCGATCCCGAACCGCAAAAACGCCCCGACCCCGACGGCGACGAGCGCGTTCGTCACGTTCAACTCGTCCGCCTCCTCCACCACCGCTCTCGTCGTCGACGCGCCTCCCGCCGCGCTCACCGTCACATCCACCGTCTCCTTCTCGCCGTCTCCATCACCGTTCGACGACCGCATCGCGACCCGTCTCGCGCGTCTCGTCGTCCCTCGCGCGTCTCCCAGACACCCGATCGCGCGTTCGCCTCCCCCGTCGCCTCCGACCGCGTCCCGTCGCGCGCGCGCGCCGACGCGAACGAACCCATCGTACACGCTTCGCGCCTTGGCCTCGCACGTCCCTCCTCGCGCGCGGCGTCGCGCGCCGACGTGCGCGAAACGCGTCGCTTTTTGATTCCGGCGGCTCGACGCGCGCGCGCGCGCGCCGTCGCACCGCGATCGCTCGACGCCCAGCGCGGGCGCGGCGACGACGCGCATCGTCCGTTCGCTGCGCGGCTCGCACGCGCGGGCGCTCGCGCGTGCGCGTGTGAAGAGCGCGCCGCGCGCGAATCACTTTTTGGAAATGGTCACGCGGCGACGGTCGGCCGGTCGACGGCGCCGCGGGACGACGAGCGAAACGCGAGAGCGAAGCGCGCGACGAAGCGCGCGAAATGGATGCATGGCCGCTGTGAATACACGCGAACTAATGATGATGCGCGAGAAAATCCGAGACGCACGCGCGGGAGACGGAATATCGACGCGAGCGGGGCGCGCCGAAGCGCGCGTGACCGCTCGCGCGTCACGGAGCGGAGAGGCTCGACGTCGTCTCCGCGGACGTTTGAAACGCGGATATATCGCGCGCGGCGTCGTCGATGGATGACGACGACGACGCGAAATAATGTGGTTAAATACCGACGGCTTTTAAGACGTCGGCGATCTCGGGATGCGCACCCGGGAGCGCGTCGGCCCAAGCGTATTCGACGTCGTCGCCGGCTAAAACGAACGTGCCGCCGAGACGCAACACACCCTCTGGAACGCCCTTTTGACCCTTCTTGATCGGCGCCAACTTCCCCGCGTTCCCGAGATACGCCAACCAATCCTTGAACGAAAAGTTCGTCGGCTTCAAATCCACCTTCTCCGGCTTGGCGTCGGTAAATTTCCCGAATCCGCACGCGTCGTACAGCGCGAAATCGTCGCTATCGTCGACGAACGCGATGTCGCTCGGAATCTCCGGATTCAACTCCAAAAACGTCCTCAACTGCTCCGCCGTCCCGAGACTCACGAGCGTCACGCTCCCGCCCGCCGCCTCGATCCGTCCTCGACTGTCCGCCACGCTCCGCGCGTAGCTCCAACAAAACAGTCACGCGAGGTGACGAAGCACGACGACGACGTTCGGCGCGCCCGACGTCGCGCGTCCGAGCGGCGCGCGCGTCCCGTCGGCGCCGACGATCTCGCACGCGCGCAGCGCGGCCGCGGAGACGCTCGCGCCGTTGATGGTCGCCGTTCGCGCGCCGACGTCGTCGTCGACCGCGCACGCGATCTCGCCGCAGTCGAGCGCGCGCGGCGCGACGCGGCGCGCGGCGCGCGCGCGACGCGCGGCGACCGGCGCGGGCGCGACGGTCGGCGCGCGCGCGGCGCGCATGGCGTCGCTCGAGCGTCGCGATGTCACGTCGCGCGCGGTGCGCGGTCGCGCGTCAGACGCGCGCGCGGCGCGACGGCGGCGACGATGCCGGCGCGCGCGCGCGGGGCGACGCTCGCGTACGACGTCCCGAGGCTTCGCCTGGACGCCGCGACGCGCGCGGAGGTGGACGCGCTCCTGCGACGACGCGCGCCGTTGATTTTGGTGGATGACGACGCGCGCGCGCGCGTGCCGCGGTGGACGACGGAGACGCTCGCGCGCGCGGCGAGTCGCGACGCCGTCCCGCTCGAGCGCACGGGCGCGAACGAACGCGCGTGCGTCTTGACGGAGTATCTCAAGTTTGAAGACGAAGAGACGCGCGGGATGTACATGCGAAACTTGCACCTGTCGCGGTACTTTCCGAAGCTCGCCGAGGAGATTCGGTTGCCGGAGGATTTGTTCGGCGAGAACGCGCTGGCAGACGAGACGAAAACGCCGAACGCGCCCGCCGTCTGGCGGAATTGGTTCGAGCTGTTCGTGTGTCACGCGAAGCACTGCGCCGGGTTTCCTTTTTTACATCGCGATTCGTGCTGCGTGCACGCGGCGTCGTATCAAATTCTCGGTCGCAAGCGCTTCACGCTGTTCGCGCCGAGCGAAGGTCCGCGACTGTACCAATCCGGCGGCACTGGGAATCGTTCGATGATCGAAGACATCGACGCCCCGGACGTCTTCGAGCGATATCCAGAGTTTCGACGCGCCCGCCGCTTAACGGTGGACGTCTCGGAGGGGGAAATATTAGTCGTGCCGTCGATGTGGTGGCACACCGCTTCGCCGCTCCCGTGCGAAGCCTCGGACGACGTCTGCGTCAGCGTCGCCGCGTCCTTCGTCGATGATTCCGTGTACGAAAACTTCTTAGACGCGCACGCGGAGTTTCAGGCGATGCAAAGCCTCGTCGCCGCCGGCGCGGCGAAGATGTTGTAGTCGTAACGTACGAAAAGTTCTCAGACTGCGACGCCGCGATGCGAAGCGCGTCCGGCGCCGCCGCCTCGACGGCGTCGTCACCGCGCGCGCGCGATCCTCGCGCGCGCCGCGCCGCGCCGCGCGTCGCCGTCACCGCGCGCGCGGTGACGCGAGCGGACGCACCGCGCGCGCCGTCGCCCGCGCCCGAGAACGCGGACCAGAACACGCTGCTCGCGACCGCCGCGGTCGTCGGCGTCGCGAGCGGACTCGCGGTGTCCGCGTTCGCGGCGACGGAGAAGGCGATCAACGTGGTGGCGAGCGCGAGCTGCGCGAGCGTCGGGTGCGACGGCGCGGCGGCGTTCGGCGCGCTGGATCCGGGAGGAGAACTGGGGAACGCGCTGGGCACGGTCGCGGTGCCAGCGCTCGGAGGATTGTGCGTGAGTGCGCTTCGAGCGCTCGCGGGGGGGTTCGCGGGAGAACCGGAGCGAGGATGGATGTTTGGGAAGGCGAGCGCGAACGCGGGGAGCGCGAGCACGGACGATTACGCGGGGATCGATTTGAATGAGTTCGATGAGAACGAGGACGTCAGGGTCGGCGTTAAGGTGCTCGCGAAGACCGCGGCGGCGGCGATCACACTCGGGACGGGATGTTCGCTCGGGCCAGAAGGGCCAAGCGTGGAGATTGGCGCGGCGGTGGCGGATCGAGTGGGCGCGGCGTTTCCATCCGTGGCGCCGAATAGATTGGGATTATTAGCCGCGGGGGCCGCCGCGGGGTTTAGCGCGGGTTTCGGCGCGCCGATTTCCGGGTTGTTCTTCGGGTTTGAGTCAATTCTCGTGCCCGGGTCGAAAGCTGGTGGTGATGGCGACACCAAAGCTGGCGCGGTGACGACGGAGATGGTCATCTTGGCGAGTGTCTTGGCGACAGTGGCGAGTAAAGCCGTCCTCGGCGCGCTGCCTTCCGTGGACGTGCCGCCGTTTGAAATTTCGGACTTTGTCGAGCTTCCTTTGTACCTGCCGCTCGGGTTCGCGTGTGGAGTCACCGCCGCTGCTCTGAGAAAGATGAATGTCGTTTTTGACGATTTCGCGGAGAATTTCGTCGCCGTAGAACGCGAAAAAGGCGGGTTGGGCATTTCTAGAATATGGCACGCCCCGATAGGGGGATTTCTGCTCGGCTGCCTGGCGTTGAAGTTTCCTCAGGTGACGTACCAAGGTTTCGATAACGTCAACGCGCTGCTTGTGCAAAACGATGCCGGCGCTGGTTGGGCCGCGGCGACGTATACTCCATTGGTTCTCGGCGAGTTCGTGCTCGCGAAACTGCTCGCGACGGCGATTTGTCGAGGTTCAGGGTTGGTCGGTGGCGTATATGCACCTTCTCTATTTTTAGGCGCCGCTTTGGGTACGGCTTTCGGTGGCGCACTGGAATCGACGTATTTCCCACCTATGTTTGTCGCGCCGCCGCAAGCATACGCGCTCGTCGCCATGGCCGGCGTTCTCGGGGGCGTTTGTCGCGTCCCTCTCACAGCCATATTGCTTTTGTTCGAGCTCACAGGTGATTATAGAATAATTTTGCCGCTGATGGGTACCGTCACGGTCGCAACCTCCATCGTGAATTCAGTGGAGACGAGCGCGGTGCCTTTCAGCACGAGCGACATCGAGACGCGCGGCGTGGCGGCTCTCGCTAGCTCGCTCGTGGCCCGTCCGCGTGATCTCATGAGGAGCGATATCGTCATCATCGATGAGGAGACTACGATTGAAGCGGCTTCGATGACTCTTTTGAGGGTATCTGATTCCGAAAATCCGCCGCCGTGCGCGTTCGTCGTCGCCGACGGCGTGTTCGTCGGCGTCGTCACTCCGAGTAGCATCGCGGATGCCATTGTGCAGCGCGGATTTGATACGCGTGCGCGCGTCGCTGAAGCATTGATCGACGCGAAGGTCATAGAGCCCGACGTCAAGTTACGAGACGTCGACTTCGCCGATGACGGCGCATTCGCCGTCGTTGTCGACTCGTCCAATCAGCCCTTGGGCGTGGTCGAGACTAGCGCGGCGTTGAAGCAAATGAGTCGCGAGCGTCTTCGTTCTGCCTTGTCTGGCGAATTGTAATTACATTATTTCTAGTCAACTCGCGAAATTGTCGCCATTTCGTTCATTACCTGGCCGTTCTCGACCCATGATAACTTCAGACGGAGCGCTATCGGCTTGCCTTCGTGTCCCGCCGCCGCCGAGACGAGCATGTTTTGCGTCACCGGCGCGCTCGATGATATCGTCGACCCACTCGCCGCTTGCATGCTAAGAGTCATGGTTTTAGGAACCGCTGCTTGTAGAGAAAAGTTTTCGATATCAGCTGGACCCGCGTTAACGTAGCGAGCGCTCACGAGCGTCTTGCTTTGGTCGAGCTGATTCGGCTTTGACGCCGACAAGAAGATTGACAAAGAACCTTTCGCGTACGCCGGTTGCGGTGCTGTCGGAGGCGTGGGGGCCGTAGGCGCACCCAGCGCATCGATCAAGGATCCGGTAGAGGACGAAGAAACCACCGGGACATCGTCTGACATTAGATCCATCAAGCCCGCGACGGCAGCCGGATGTGCCGCGTCCATGTTAGCAAACGGATCCGTCGTGGGCACTGGCGAAGACGACGACATCAGATCGCCGAGAACATCAACACGTGCCGAAGTAATAGTATGTGACACCGATGCCGAGCTCATATCGGTGCTACCGAAAAGATCAGCCAACGCGTCCGGCGCCGACGCCTTCGGTGGCGCGCTCGCCGGTATCGCTACGTCGGCTAGCATGTCACCGAGTAAATCCATCGCCTGACTTTGTTTCGCAGGCGTCACCGGCGCCGACGTCGGCGCATCTGCCGAACTAGGGCTGAGTAAATCGTTCAACAAGTCGGCGCCGCTAGTTTGCGCCTGCGACGAGTCACCTTCATCGAAATTCAACAAGTCGCCAAAGCTTCTCGCCGGTCGAGCCGCGTCCGCAGCCTTTTTCTGAGCTAGAGTTTCCATGGTATCCGCAGCGACGAATTTCGGTGCCTCGGGAGGTGGCATGTGCTCGAAGAGCATATCCCGGAGATCTGGCATCTTTTCAAACATCGATTTGTACTCGTGCGCGCGCTTTTGCGTTTCGAGCTCGAGTGTTGTCTCATACTTGGCCAAGACGGGTATGATGACGGCTTGTTCGCTCGGTTCGCGCACCGCAATCTTGGCAAGCGCCGTCATGACTAACGGTCTCAACATCAGGTACTTTTCCTCGCTCAGAATCGCGATCATAAGCTTCGTGACATCGTTATGCTTCACCTTGGTCAATACTTCGTCCTCGACGGACGGCGCGTGCACCATCGCGTCTGAGTATTCCCCGCACACCCACACCGCGACTGCGCACAAACGCACGGGAGCATAATCGTCGCACGCCGCGCGATACAATGAACGCGCAGCGTAGCCGTGAAGCTGAGGCGTCCGCGCGACGAGCCCCATGAAATCGTTGCACTCGAGCTCGTCAATGTACTGCCCAGCGCGAATGAGGAGGGCGATGAACGTGTCAATGTACCACTGCTTACTCGGCGAAAACTTCAATGCCAAGGAGGATATTTTCTTTGCCAACTCACACTTGAACTCCTCATCGCACACCTCCAAGTACTCGAGCAACTCATGTGACAGCGTGGTGACGTTCTTGGCGTTCACCAAGCCGTACACTAATTGCAGCGCGCTTCGCCGAATGGTGATGTCCGCGTCTTTCACGCAATTCACGATGATAGCGCGGTGACGTTGGATGGCTTGCATGTCCACCTCGACAACTTTCGCGAGCGTATTCAGCGCGACGTAACGTATGTTGTTATCCTTGTTCTGTAAAAACCTGCCCAGAATGTTCACCGCCAGCACGCGCAAACCACCCACGGCCTCGATGGCGATGATGGTCTCGACAGCCTCGTACAGAATAGCGTTCCCGGCATTCTTCGCGCCATCCGTGTTCGACGCGATCTGCGCCAATATGTCGCTCATCGCATCGCTCGCGTCCGCGTCGCCTCGACCGAGCACGCGAAGCAATCGTAAAATCGCCACTTGCAAAAACGGATCCGCGTGACCGGCGATGTCGTGCTCAACACTCTTCCCCGCGTAAATCAACGACTTCAAAACCTTGCACAACTGCGGCACCTGCGCTCGCATTCTCTGCCGCACGTCGTCATCGTCTTCACACATCTCCGTCGCCAGCGTACACGCCGCCAGCAGCACCCCGTGATGCCTATCGCTCAACAACTTTTCCGCCGCCGGCACGAACCCCTCCGTCAACTCTGGCACTTTTTTAATCACCCTCGTCGCCGTCAGCGCCGCCTTCTTCCTCACGTACGAATTCCCGTGTCCCATCAACTGCTCAACCTCCCCCGCCACGTCCCTCGCCATCTCCGCGCTGCATATGCTCCCCAACATGCACAACCCGAGTCCCACCACGTAGTGATTCTTATGACTCAAGTCGTTCTTCACGCTATTCGTCACCAGCATCGTCACCTCCTGGTCCTCGTCCAGCAGCAGCATCAGCCCCAGGTACCCGATCCGTTTCTCCGGGAACCCGTTCCTCGCCGTCAATCGCACGCACTCCATCTGCCCGAAGTGCGTCGCGTGTCCGAGCATGTGCATGAACATCAGCTTCGCGACGTTTCTCGGGACGAATCGCGCCTCGTCGGGGTTCCTGAACGACTCCCGAATCGCGCTCGACTCGCGCGCGATCACCGCGCGCTCCTCCGCCGCGGTCTTGCACTCGCGCACCTTGCGGATGAGGTCCCGCAGGCGCAGCGTCGACATGATTCGCGCGCCGAGCGGACCCGGGCGTCACACTCTGCCGCGCCGCGTCGCGATTCGCGCGAGCGATGCGCGCGCACGGCGTCGTGCTCGCGCTCGAGCGCGACGCGCCGTTCGGAGACGCGCTCCTGCGCGACGGCGACGCGTCGAGATACGACCTGGAGTGCGGCATGGCGCCGCTCGCGCACCACGCGCTGCGCGCGATCGCGTCGATGCGGCGACATCGCTGCGAGAAAATCACCGTCGTGTGCGCGGGAGACGCGCACGCGAGCGTCGCGCGCGAGCGAATCGAGCGATGGCGGGGAGAACCGTCGAGCGCGCTGCGAGAGGCGCCGACGATCGACGTGGTGGCGGCGGACGAGGGGACGGACACGGCGCGCGCGCTGGCGGCGTGCGAACGGTTCGCGGACGAGACGACGACGACGCTGCTGGTCGTGCAGGGAGACGTCGTGACGGATGTCGCGCTGGATGATGTGCTGAGCACACATTTGGTGAACGCGGCGACGGCGACGTGCGCGCTGGCGAAGAAACGGGCGTGGGCGGAGGTTGAGACGAAGGCGGGGCGAGCGCCGAAGGGGATGCGATACGTCGGGTTGAACGCGGATGAGACGCGCGTGGTTTTTCTCGCGGGAGGCGAACACGACGAGGCGAAGAAACGGTTGAAGTTGCAGCGGTCGGCGCTGAACGCGACGGCGGAGATGGTGATCAGGACGGATGTGATCGACGTGGGGATTTACGCTTTGGAGGCGCGAGAGACGTTCGCGGCGCTGCGAGAGAAGACGCATTTGAAGAGCTTACGGTTCGACTTGGTGCCGCACTTCGCCGCCGAGCAGTTTCGCGGCACCACCGCGGGCGGGGTGGCGGCGTACATGGTGAAGCCGGACAAGTATTGCGTCGCCGTGGATACGGCGAAGCCGGCGCTTCTCGAGGCGTCGCGAGAAATCGCCGCCGAGTTCCATCACTTGCTCGAACGACCTCTGAGCAAGTACGACAACGTCGTCGACCCATCAACGGTGATCGGGGCCAAGAGTACGATCGGACCGGGATGTGCAGTGGCTGGTCAGTGCACGTTCAAGGACAAATGTTCGGTGAAGAAATCCGTCGTCGCCGCGGATTGCGTGTTTGGGTCGGGCGTTAAAATTTCCAACTCTCTCATTCTTAGAGGCGCCGTCGTGCACGATGGCGCACAGATTCAAGGCTGTATCGTCGGTCCCGGCGCCGTCATCGGCGCGCGTGTCACGGCAAAGGATAGCATCATCGGCGCCGCGTACGAAGTCGAAGAAGACGCCGACTTGGACGCCGAGACCGTGGTGGTCCAGAACAAGTAGCTAGCGTGCAATTAATACGGTACAACACGATTATTTCAAGACGCGACGCAATTCGTCGGTTTTAAACCCTCGACTCCGCCGACGCGCGCCGTGTGACTAGGCTAAAGACTACGCTACGCTAAAACTCTCAAGCCGCGAGCGCCGACAACGTCGGCGACACCGCGACGATTTCGTACGCGCACGCCCGCTCCTGCGACTCGTCCATGTACCCCGTCAAACTCAACGCGCTCCACAACTTCCTACGATTCTCGTGCGCCACCTTCACCACGAACGTCCCCGCGAACGCCTCCCCCGCGCCCGCGCGCTCGCCGCCGACGAATTCCACCTCGAACCCGCCGTCGATCGCCCCGTGCGCCCGTCGCACCGCCGCGCGCACCATCGACTCCAAGCCCGCGCGCGACCACTTCCACGTCGCGTCTCGCGTGATCCTGCGCGTCGTTCGCGCGCGCGTCGTCGTCGTCAGTCTTCCAGTCGTCGTCCTCCCGCGCGCCTCGCGAGCGCCGACGCGTCCGTTCGCCGTCGCGCGCGCGCCTCGCCTCGCCTCGCCGACGCACAGTCGTATCCTCACGTACGCCCACCGCGCGCGCGGGAGCTCGAACGTGCGCTGCGCGACGTCGCTATCCATCGCGCGCGCTCGTGTGACGCCGCACTCCATGCCGACGCCCGCGCTCGCGCGCCTCGCGCTCGCGCGCCCGCGCGCGGACGTCCGCGCGGAGCGCGCGCGCGCGCGCGCCAACGTCAACGCCGACCTCGCGGACGTCGAGCGCGACGCGCGGAACGCCGGGCGCGCGCTCGTGCGCGTCTCGCGCGCGTTCGCCGTCGACCTCGGCGACGCCGCGCGCGACGGCGCGCGCACCGCGCGCGAGTACGTCGCGCTGCCGGCGACGGAGTACAATCTCATCGACCCGGAGAACGTGTCGCGCGCGAGCGACGACGCGAACGGGTTCGTCGTGAGCGCGGGGAGGCAAAAGCTGCTGTTTCTGGACGTCGAGCCGCGCGGGACGGTGCGCGTCGACGCGAGCGAGGAGGGATGCGTGCAGTCGCTCGTGGACGCGGTGATCGTGAATCGTAACCCGGACGACGCGAAGGCGACGAAAATAATCGACGCGATCAACGCGAGCCTGAAGGACCTGCGGTTGAGGAACGAGGTGACGGCGACGCGCTGCGAGGACACCGGGCGGGCGAGCATACGATGCCAAATCGACGTGTGGGGGGACTTTCGAGAGGGCGTGTTCGCGCGCGCGGGAACGCGGTTGAACACGATCTTAGGATGGAGCTTGGGGGCGGTGATGCCGTGGTTTTTGACGCAGCTCGCGGCGGATTACGCGAGATGGGCGCGCGACGAGCCGCGGACGACGGCGGAGAACGCGTCCCTGGCGAGCGTGGCGGGGAAAATCATCGCGGGGAGTCGAGGGAAGCTTCCCGAGGGCGTGCGCGAGTGCGAGTGCGTTGAAATAGTGCGATAAATATTGATTGATTTACATATTACCTACAGCTCGTCGCGCGCGGTTGGACACGACCCGCTCGCCGCGTCGCACGTCTCCTCCTCCGCGAACGCCGCCGCGGTGTCGAACTCCAATCCATTCAGCACAAACCACGTGTTCGCGTCGTATTCGTCCCCGACCACTATTTTCCCATCCATCGTCACCGTCAACGAGCGCTCCGCGCCCTTCATCGTCACCTTCCACGGTTCGTCTCGCGTCGGTCGCGCCTCCGCCGGCAGCGGCGTCGCCAGCGCGTCGCTCCCCGCCTCCGTCGTCGCCGTGTTCGAGAACCATCCCCTGAACCGCGCCCGTCCGCCCGCGTCGACGTAATAACTCGGTCGATCGTACGATTTCACCGTCTCGAACGCGTCCTCGTCCAGCGCGAGCTCGCGCCAGCGCGACGCCGCGGCCGATGGCGCCGATGGCTCGACCGACGCCTCCGCCGCGGCGCGTCCGCGCGTCGCCGCGCCGAGCGCGAGCGTCACCGCGATCGCGACGCGCGTCGACCACCCCGCGCGCGCGCGCGCGCGTCGCGACATCGATCTCCGAGCGCGCGCGTGTGCCGACGCGGCGACGCGCGATGATGATATGATGGCGTTCGCGCGCGTATTATATGAACGACCCCCGTTTCGCTTGAGTCGCGAACCGTCGCAGCGAATCCGACGGATGGTCGATCCCGCGACGACGCGCGCGACACAACACGACGACGCCATGAACGCGATCACGCAAACCATCGCCAGCTCGGCCGTCCGCGTCAACGCGACGTCCGCGAACGCCAAGCGCGTCAACCGGTGCGTCGGCGACGCGAACGCGACGACGAACGCGCGATGACGCGCGCGACGCGACGACGCGAGCGATCGCGCGATCGCGCGCGCGCGCGCGGAGATGGACGCGCGCGCGCGAGTTCTGGGCGTGGAAACGCGCGCGCGCGTGGATGAATTTGCGTCGCGTCGAACGACGCGCGCGAAGGCGAGGGAGACGGGATCGGAGACGGCGCGGGCGTCGAACGTCGATGTGGGCGCGGTGAAGCCCTATCCACTGGATAAACCGACGCGCGCGGCGGTTCGCGCGGCGAACGGGGCGTTCGTGGACGAAGGTTCGGGCGAGGATGGGTGATTCATCGCGGGCGAGGGATAGCGCGCGAGCGAGCGCGGACGTGGGATGAGGACTGACGTGATGACGCGGGTGATTTTCGAAACGCAGCGCGACGCGACTCTCCGCGACGCGCGCCGTCGCCGGCGTCCCGGTGAAGAGGTGCGCGGAGGCGATTTTCGCGAACGCGCGCGGTGTCGTCGTCTTTCGTGTGCGAAGTGGGATAACGCCTGAACGCAGACTGACGTTTGATTGTTTTTTCGTACGACGCAGCGCCCGTGTCGCGCCGCGCAAGTCCGTCCGCGGCGGCGCCGCCGTGACCAAGGCTTCCATGGTTGAGGTTGCGCAAATCGCCAACCAGGGTGCGGAGATTGCGTCTATCGCCACGACGTGCTTCATCATCACCCTCATCGGTCTCGCCTTCGGTTTCGTGCTCCTTCGCGTCGAGGACTCCGTCGTGAACGGCGAATAAACGCTCGTCGATCGGTTTTGACCACGGCGGCGTTCGGAGGGCGATTTGTTTGATTTTTGCTCAGCGAGTAGCGACGTCGCGCGCCACGCGTGCGGCGACACATAGAAGCGATAAATATTACATCACACGATGTGCGTAACCACCGCGTTTTCCACGCACCAGCGCCCGCGTCCGTCGCCGAGCCGTTCGCCGACTCTCGCGCGTCTCGTCTCGCGCGAGGCGCGAGGCACACGCCGCGTCCGCACTTCAGAGCGTGAGATGGAGTCCGTGTGGTGCCACGACTGCGCTCGGCGCGTGCACGTCGCCGCCGCGGCGCTGGATCAGGGCTCGCGAGACGCCAAGTGCCCGTCCTGCGACGGCATCTTTCTCGAGCGCGCCGAGTCGTCGTCCGCTGCCGCGCCCGCGCGCGGTCAAAGGACGGGCATCTCCGTCGTCTTCGGTCCCGCGTTCGTCGCGCACGGCGACGGCGCGTTCGGCGACTTTGACTTCACGCAGTTGGACACGCGAAACTTCGACGCGCCGTGCGACGCGCGCGCGGTGGAGGCGCTTCCGGAGCGCGCGTGGGACGGCGGCGACGAGAAGACGTGCTCGGTGTGCCTCAGCGAGTTCGCGCGCGGCGATCGCGTGAAAACGATACCGAAGTGCTCGCATGAGTTTCATTTGAATTGTTTGACGGAGTGGTTGAAACTGGTGCGTGCGCGACGACGCGCGAGGATGAACGGACGGCGCGGACTGACGACGAATATAGCGCGATACGTGTCCGGTGTGCAGATGCAAGGTGTGCGACGATGGCGTGGCGACGACGACGACGGCGTGAGCGCGCGCGGGAGTACAAACATAGCGATATAGATAGTCACCGCTTCGTGACTTTGCGAGCGAAATGCAATGCGATTTAGACGAGCGCCGCGCGATATGATTTCGACGACTCCGTTCGATTACAACCGCTTCTCAAACGACGGTATCGCCGCCTGAGAAGCCAATATATCCACTAAGTAGAACTCGCTAAGATTGATCATTCACGCCCTGCGCTTACTTGCCTTCCTTGGCGGCTTGGAGCTTGAGCACTTTCTGTTTCGAGGAAAATCGCGTTCGTCGCGTGGGTTAGTCGCCGCGCTCGTCGTCGTCGCTTCACATCGCCTTTACACGCGCACAAACCGCTCGCAATGCGACGCACCTTGACAATCTTTTGCTCCTCGACGAGGAACGCGCGCACGATGCGCTCACGAACCGCGCCAGCGGACAAGACGCCGCCGTACGCGCGCGTCACGCTCTTCTTGTTCTTGGACATGTGCTTGCGGCTATACTTTTGCGTCGCCACGCGCGGAACCTATCGATCGCGGACCATCAACGCGCGTCAACGTCAGTCAAAATGCTCTTCACCGCACGCGTCCTCCCTCGCGCGCGTTTGCGTCGCGCGCGCGTCGCGTCGACGACATCGATCGCGACGAAAGCCCTAGCGCGTCGACACCGATCGACATCGCCGCGCCCTCGCGCGCCTCTTCGCGCGCTCCCGCGCCCGCGCCCGCGAATCGACGACGAGTAATTATCCACACGCACCCCGTGAATGCGACCGGCATCACCAGCCGGCGTTTGCGCGCCCTTGGTCGTCTTCTTGACGTAGGCGATGCCCAAAGACCCGCCGGGCAATCGCTTCTTGACGATCTTGTTCGAGCGCGTGTTGTACGCGTGGCGTCGCTTGTACGTGATACGGGGCGCCATGTTTGTTTTCGTGCGTTTGGTGTCGCGCGGGAGCGAGCGAGGCGCAAAGAGACGGATTGTGCGCGCGATTGCTTCGTTTTGGTCGATCGCGGATACAGGGTTGTGGGAACACATGTGCGCGCCGCGGCGCTTGATAAGTTAATACACGAGCTAGCGCGCGCGCGAGGACTAAACAACGCGCGCTTACGCGCGGGAAAATCACACAATCAAATCACGGAAACCCTAAATCGCTCTCTTCATGGTCGTCGTCGTGGACGTAACGCGATGGATGCGACGGGCGGCGCCAGAGCTTGATTTCGTTGAGCGTCGCGGTGAGCGCGGCTTCGGCGGTGAAACGCACGGCGGTGACGGGCGAGGTGTGGAGCTTGTGGGTCATGATAGGGACGAGACGTTCAACCTCGTCGCGATGGGCGGACTGAACGATGTTAGCGTCGGGGCCGACGAAAGAGGGCGCGCGACGAGACGCGCGCGCGGCGCCGACGGAGAGTCGCGAGGCTTGGTCCGCGAGCGTGGCGGTGTTCGAGTCGCGCGCCGCGGTTTCGCCGAAGTCGTCGTCTTCGGGGAAATGCCAGTCCCAGAACGCCACTCGACAGTCCTCGCCCACGGAGGCGATTCGAAGGAAGCGATGACCTTCGCCGGCGGCGCGCTCGTCCACGGCGACGTCGGTGATCCAGCTGCGATGGCCGCCGCACCCCCACGCGACGACTTCTCGCTCGTACAACCCCCATATTTCGAGCATATCGCTCTCACCACCAGCTATGACGTACCGACCGCACGGGCTCCAAGTCACGGCGTTGAAACCGGCGTAGTAGGACTTGAAGCCGGCGACGATGTTCGGCCTGTCGAGCTCGACGTCCAACACGCGACACATCCCCGCCCCATTCACGACGACTAAATAACGACAATCGGGAGAAAATGCCGCGGCATTCAGCGTATGTCGTCCGAAATGCCATCGCGCGCTCGGATTCGACCCGGGAACTTGCGACGCGGCGACGCTCAGCGCCGACGCGTCCGCCAACGCCTCAAACTTTGCCGCGACGACATCCTTCGACGAATCGTACGTGTACATGCTCCCATCGGCGTGCAACGACACGAAATCGAACCCCGTCGCGAGGTTCTCCTTATCGTCCCCTCTCGTTCGCCACCGCACGCACGTCGTCCTCGACGCGTTCACCCCGTCGCCGTCCGCGTTCCATCGCGTCGTCGTCGCCGTCGCCCGCTTCGCCTTCTCCCCCAACCATCTCCCCAAATCCACCCCACACACCTCCCCGTTCGCCAATCCGACGAGCAAATCGCATCGTTCGCCCTCCTCTTTCGCCCTCCACGCCAGCGACGTCACGCACGCGCCTCCGAACGTCACGCTCGCCGCCGTCTTCGCGTCGTTCGCCTCGTCCAACGCCGTCGCGCGCACCCCCTCTCCCGCGTTCACCAGCGCGTACCGCCGCCCCTCCACCGTCGCCACCTCCACGCGCTGTCGATTTCTCGCGTCGTACGCCTCGCGCGCGCCCGCGCCTCGCGCGCGCGCCCCCGCGCGTCGCAGCGACACCGCGCGCTCCAAGTTGTACCGCCCCTCGGGCGTCTTGAAGCAATCGCGCGCGTCGCCGCGCTCGCGCGCGCGGTCGAGCGACGTCGACGCGCGCGTCGCGTCGTCGAGCGACGCGCGCGCGCGCGACGGCGCGTCGAGCGACGCGCGCGGCATCGCGCGGCGGAGTGTCGCCGTCGCGTCTCGCCCCGCAGACGGCGACGCGATGGCGACCGCGGACGCGCGCCGCGGCGCGTCGAGCGACGCCGACGCCGACGCCGACGCCGACGCGTCGTCGCCGACGCCGACGGCGCGCCGCCGCGACGGCGCGTCGCCGACGCGACGCGCGCGGCGCGACGCGATGGCGACGGACGCATCGAACGCGGACGACGCGCGCGGCGCGCGACGACCGAGCGACGACGCGCTGGCGCGCGCGTACGAACTCCTGGACGCGCGCGGACGCGGATATTTCACCGCGCGCGACGTGCGGCGCGTGGCGGACGCGCACGGGTTCGCGGACTGGTCGGACGCGCGCGTGCGCGCGATGGTGTCGGCGTTCAAGCCCGAGGTCGAGCGGCGCGTCACGCGCGACGGCGCGGACGAGAGTTCGTTTAGAATGAGTAGAGTAGAGTTTGAGCGCGCGGTCGCGCGCGCGGGGGCGCGCGCGCCGCGCGCGTGATTGAAATGTACGACGGAGGCGCGCGCGCGCTCGAACGACTTCGGCGACGACGACGCGCGACACTCGACGACGCCGCCGATGATGGCGCCGCGCGAGCGCGCGAGGACGATGTCTCGCGCGAGCGCGCGATCCCGCGCCGCGGTCGTCGCGGTGGTTTTCGCGGCGTGCGCGCTGTGCGGCGTCGCCGACGCCGCGCGCTTATCCGCCGCGGATCGCGCGGGCGACGACCTCACCGCGCTCGGCGCGGACGCCGTGCGCGAGGGCGACGGCGGATTCAACGACGGGTTCGTGTCTTCGCTCGGCATGGTGCTCGTGAGCGAACTCGGGGACGAGACGTTCATCATCGCCGCCATCATGGCGATGCGAAACTCGCGAGGCGTCGTCCTCGCGGGCGGGCTGTGCGCGCTCACCATCATGACCGTGCTGTCCGTCATGCTCGGGTTGGTGGTGCCGCAGTTGATTAGTAAAGAGACGGTGAGTAAGGCGGCGTTCGTTTTGTACACGTTCTTTGGATGTCGGTTGATGTACTTGGCGTACAAATCGGACGGCGCGGCGTCGATGACGGGGGAAATCGAAGAGGTTGAAGAAAAGTTGGAAAAGGGAACGTCCGTCAGCACGCGCACGCGCGTGGCGCGTGTTTTGGCCAAGATTTCGTCCCCAGTGTTCATCGAAGCCTTTGTGCTGATCTTTTTGGCCGAGTGGGGTGACAGAAGTCAGATCACGACCATCGCGTTGGCGACGCATAAAAACCCGTACGGCGTCGCCATCGGCGGTATCCTGGGCCACACGTTCTGCACCTCCTTGGCGGTTGCTGGAGGCAGAATCGTCGCCATGAAGATTTCCCCTCGAACGGTGTCGTTCGTCGGTGGTATTCTCTTCTTCGGTTTCGCGTTGCACGCGCTTTATTTCGGCGCGCCCGGAACTGAGCACATGTGAGCGAAGCGCTCCGGCTTGACAATAGCGATCACCGTAGTTTTTTAGAAGCGCGCCACACGGTGCGATGATTGAAAGCAATTCATATGGTTAATAAATCAAGCGATAACTACCAGTACTAGACATCGATGGCGACTCTAAGAGCGATCTCTCTCGTCTTTGTTCTTTTGCATTTCGTCGATGAAGCGGTCGATGGCTGTCACCATCTCTAAGTTCACCTCATACTCCGCCTTGAGCTCCTCCGTCGCGTCCGGCGACTCGTACATGTCTTGCAAGAACGAAACCATGTATTCGTACTCCTCCTTCGTGAATAACAGCGCGGCTTCCGCGACAGCGGACGTCGCCAACAAGCTCTGCCGCTTCAACTGCGGCGGCAAATCGTGAAACTTCTTGTAGCAGTTCCCGATTCGTTCCCAGTCCCCGTCGATCATGCTCTCGCACAAGATGCGCAAGTGCACATCAATGATCGTGCTGCACGTCGTGAGATCGCCTTCGTACACTTGCGTGTACACTTCCACCACGCTCAGTTCGTTCACCGCGTCGTACGTCGTCGTCGCCCCCAGCAGCGCCGCCGCCTGGAACCTCGCGTTCACGCTCGAGTCCCCGGCGTTCGTCGCGCACGCGGCGATGAGCTTCGACTCGAGCTGCGCCCACCCGAGGACGTCGTCGTGCTCGATGATCTTCGCGGGCGCGTCCGGGAACTGCCGAAGCGCCGCGTTCGCGGGCGCCTCCGCCGTCGCGGCGAACGGTTTGGCGACGCGCGCGCGGTGCGCGCGCGATGCGCGCGCGATTCGCGCGGTCGGAGTGAAAACGGACGCACGCGCGGTGCTCATCGTTCGTCTCGAGGCGCGCGAGGGCGCGGACGGGCGCGAGCACGGCGCGATGTGCGGATAAGATGCGAGTCGCTCTGACGTCATTTCCAGTGTGCAGACGCCGTGAGAGCGGACGCGCCGATCGTGTCGCGAAACGATGGATTGCGGGACGAAAGCGAAGCGAAACGGGTGATGTGAAACTTGCGAGCGTTGCAAATATGTTGGTCTAGCGTACAACCCGTCGCGCGCGACGGGGAAAGAATCGCTCGCCTCGGCGAGGCGAATCGTCATCCATACTTCGGCTTCCAAACCTTTTCGAACCAATCTCTGGTTTTCGCCCACGCCTCGTCGGGGGTGTAGATCGGCTCGTACCCGAGATCGTTTTTCGCGGCCTCGATGTTGAACCATCTGTTGATGAGCAACATGCGCACGGAGAACGGAGTAAGTTTGAACTTTTTGCCGCACAGGTAGCCGACGGCGTCGCACGCGTACGCGAGCGGCATCATGAAAGTCCAACCGGGAAGCTTGAACTTGTTCTTCAACGACGGATAGCCGAGTTCGACGAATGCGCGATCCAAGAAGTCCCACAGCTTGACCGGCTCACCGTCGGTGCAAATGTAAAACTTCTTCAACGCCGGCGAATTTGGATACAACGCTCGCTCGCCCAAAATCAACCCGTGGCAATAATTATCCACGTAACACACGCTGATCAAGTTTTCCCCGTTCCCGAAAATCCTCAACCTCTTGGCGTTGATCAGGAAGTTGTGCATGAACAGCATATCCCTCGGTCCGTACACCTGATGCGGCGCCACGGCGACGCTAAAAAACGTCTTCCCGTCGCACGCGTCCATCATCGCCTGCTCACCCTTCGCCTTACTCTCCGCGTACTCCTGCAAGAACACCTTCGGGAAATCCAATTCGCTCTCTCGCTTTCCATTGATATCGTTCCCATCGAACCGCGTCGAGGGCGACGACGACATCACGCACTTCGTAATCCCGTGCTTTTTGCACGCCGCGATCACGTTCAGCGTCCCCACGCGATTCACCGCGTCGTACAGCTCGCGCTTATGATACGGCCCGACCAGCGCCGCGATGTGCCACACGCACTCCGCGCCCTCGAACGCTCGATCGACGTCATCGGGCTTCGTGAGATCGCCCTGAAACCACACGATGCGGTCGTCGTCCTCGGCGTCGCTCGGCCTCGGCGCGACGTCGAACGCCACCACGCGCTCGGCGCCGCGCTCGACGAGCATCTCGACCAGGCGACGGCCGACGAAGCCCATGCCGCCGGTGACGACGCATCGCTTGGGGACGGGCGGGAAGGCGGCGGGGACGGATTTCTTCGACCTCGCCATCGCGCGAGGCGAACAGTGCGGCGAAGAGCGAGCGCGCGCGAGCGACGTCGACGAGCGCGCGTTCGGCTAAGAAGAGTTCGTGATGATGATCAACGCTACCTAGGATTGTGATCTCTCCGGATGAGTGGCTAATTCTATCGCGCGCGCGGCCGGCGCTCGTCTCTGCGCTCACGGCGCGCTCGGCGCCGTCGCGGAGTCGATGGCCGACTTCGCCGCTTTCAAACGCTCCTTCAACTCCAACGCGAACACGCTCTTTAAATCTTGATCGCGCGTGCGCAAGATGTACTCGTCCAACCCACCGGCTTTGTCCATGCAGCGGAGCGCGTGCGCGGTGACGCGCATCGGGATCATCTCCTCCAGGAGTTCGCTGTACACTCGCTTCTTTTGCGCGTTCGGAAGCCATCGACGGCGAGTTCTGCGCGCGCGAAAATGCGACACGAATCGTTAGTCGATGACCGGCGGCGCGGCGGCGCGCCGAGACCGCGCGTCGGGGCGGTGAGATCGCTCGAACGCGACGCGAACACGCACTTGTTGCCCCCGTCCTCGCTCACGTTGTTGCCGAATTTGATGTGTTTACCCGCGAACAGACCGCGGCGCGCCTTGCCTTGCACCACGCGCGCGAGGGCGCGTCGCACGGCGGGCGCGAGCTCGGTGGACATCGAGGCGCGGCGCGGACGTGTGCGGTGAGGTATCGTTTTCGTGGGTGATATCGTACAGCGCGAGCTAGGTATGAGTGAATGAATGTTTCGTTTGTGCGCGCGACGCGCCGTGCGGTTTCGGTGGCGACCTCGGCGAGTGTTTCACGTTCGAGCGCGACGACTTGCGTCTCCTTAGCCGTCGTAGCTATCGCACGGCGAGTCGGGGACGCGACCGTGTCTGAACTTGCACGCGTCGCCGTTCCAGCAGTTGCCACGATCGAAGTGTTTGCAATACACCGGCCCTCGGCGCGGCGGATCGGGTTTCCTAGCGAAGAGCTCAATGCGCTTCCGCTTTAAAGTCTGCTGCTGATGCGACACACCGGCGTTTTTGTACTGGAACCCGAGCGCGCGTGCGCACCCTTCTGGTGGTGGCGGTGGAACTTCCGTGGCTTGTGTAATTTGCGCTTTCATGATTCGGACATCTCCTTGATTCTCACCCTTAGCCATGGACGTCGGAGGCGGAGGAACGTCGACCATCTGCGCATACGCACGCTCTACGGGGGCCAACGAAGCGAGAGGATGAGGTGCTTGCTGCGGCGTATTCTTCGCATATTTCTTCGCCTGCACCGCTGCTTTGTGCATCTTCGAAGTCTGATGCTGCGCCCAGACGTTCGCCAAGGACGTAGGCGTAGGCGCATGGACGGTGTGATCGCAAATCTTGCACCGCTTTGAATGTTTGAAATCCTTGGTAGTTTCAGCTTTCAGCTGAGTTTTCGTCTTCTTCACTTGCACTTTTTCTCCGAGTCTTTCGAAAACAGAAGACGCCGGTGGAACTGGAAGTGACGGTATTGGCGACGACGACAACGATTGCAAGAGCGCGTGACTCTGCGGTGCGTTGTCTTCTTCCCACTTAATGTGTTGCTCCGCACCCTCGAGTGCAGCGTTCGCTTCTTGCCTCGTGATGCTGGCGTGAAACGGAATTCCGGCCCGATTTAATCGCGCTATTTGCTCTGTAGTGGCGCGCTGGACAAAAAGAACATCGTTCGCGCTTGGAGCGAGCGCGTGACCGTGGATCTTCATGAACTGGATGCTCGTCGGCAGCGCGACTTCGACTGGATTTGAGAGCACTTCGCGAATCTTTGTCACCTTATCTGACGACATCGAACCGTAGGCCGCGATGACGAGCGCTGGAAATAACTTGACTCGCTTCACCAAAGTATCCAAAGCGCAGTCCTTGGACGTTCGATTTTTGAAGAAGTCGCGCGCCTCCTTTTGTAGTGACGACGGAATCGCCTTGGCTATGAAAGAATCGACCGAATGTTGCTCAAAGAGCGCCTGCGAAAACGCGCGCAACACGCGCCACAAATATTGCGCGTCTGTCGTCTTTTCGTCATGCGACATTTCCGTGAGCTGGTCGCTCGCAAAAGCGTCCAGTGCGTGCATCGGACCGCCCAAGTACTGCGAGTGCATCGTCACCTTGGTGTCCGCTTCGGTGACGTTGAGCAAAGCCTGCGCCACGTCCTTGCAGCGCGTCGCCTTGTCATCCCACGCACTACCCGCTTTGCTCGACGACGCGCCTCGGGTGCGATCCAACGTGAGCTTCAAAGCGTTCAAAGATGTGATCGCATTGCGACCGTCGCTGTTATTCATCGCCTCGGGCACGCTCTCGACGAGCGCGTTCGCCGCGTCTTCGATCGCGCGCACCGTCGACTCCGGCAAGTTCTTCGACATGTCATCGCGAACACCAACGCGCTGCGTCAGATGTCGCGTATATCGCGTCAGTTTTTCGTACGGCGACTCCGCCGGAATGCGCATCTCCGACGGCAATCGATCGTGCGCGTCTCGCACGAGCTCCACCGCGTTCGCGACCTCCGCGTCTCGCGTCCGCCCAGATCTCTTACACGCCCGAAACGCATTCGCCACCGCGTGCAGCGCGTCTTGAAATCTCTGTTGTCCCTCCCTGTCCGCCACGCGCGTCGTCACGCGCGCGTCGTGCCCGCTCTGCAAACCTCGCGAGAGCGTGTTCGCGAACGCCGCGTCCTCGTCATCCTCCTCCGCCGCCGCCGCCGCCGCCGCGCGTCGCTTCTTCGCCGTCGGCGTCGCGCGCGCGCCGTCCGCGCGCGCGTCGTCCTCGTCGTCCGAGCTCTCCGCCGCGGGCATGCCCGCGCGCCTCGCGTTGACCGACGCCGCCGCGACGCCGCGCGTCGGCGCCTCGCCCGCGCCTTCACCGCCGCCGTCCGCGACCTCGACGTCGCATCCGCGCGCCTCGGCGCCGTCCGCGCGCCGACGCGTCGCGCGATGCCGACGCGCGACGCGACGCCGCGCGTCGTCGACGTCGCGGCCGTCGCGTCGGCTCTCGGTCGCCCCGTCGATGGGTCGCGACTCGACGAGAGTCTCACACGACGCGCCTCGTCCCATCGTCCACGCGCGCGATCGCGTCGCGGCGATCGCGCGCGTCGGCGAATCGACGCGCGCGATCTCGACGTCGTCAGCCAATCGAAACGCGCCGTGGGTCTCCGGTGAAGATCGCGCGAAAAAGCGCTCGCCGCGAAAAAGCGCGCGCGCGACGCGCTTTTCGCGCGACGCGTCGCGCGCGCGAGACGGCGACGCGCGACGACGCGCGAAGCGCGCGGGCGCGATCGAAGGGAACGGGCGTCGTCGATCGCGCGCGCGCGAACGGACGGACGGACGCGCGGACGGACGGCGGACGGCGGACATGCTGACGCGGGACGACAGCGCGAAGGCGCGACGCGGCGACGATTTCGGAAAGGGCGCGACGCCGCGGTGCGTGACGGGGTTCGGCGCGAGCGATGGATCGACGACGACGTCGGCGCGATCGACGCCGTCGACGAGCCCGCCGTCGGTGACCATGGGGGCGTCGACGAGCCCGCGACGGGCGCTGCTCGCCGAGGCGCTGCGATCGCGGGCGCGCGATGGCGCGGACGGGGGAACGACGCGCGACGCGCGCGCGCGACGGGCGCCGAGCGAGGACAGCGAGTATTCGTGCGATGAGAATTTCGTTTTAAAGAGTGCGGGCGGTGGTGTGGATGTCGGCGCGCGCGCGCGCGTTGGGAGCGGGCGAGACGTCGATGCCGACGTGGCGGTGCGCGAGGCGAGGGACGAGGACGAGGGCTTCGCGTGCGAGTCGCGCGCGGCGTCGACGCCGATCGACATCCCGCGCGGGAGCGATGGAATGTTACACTGGAAAACGTGCGTTCAAACGCGCGAGCGAGCGACGCGGGCCGATGCGCGACGCGCGCGAGGCGACGCGCGAGCCCGCCCGTTTCCGGGTGTTTTGACCTAACGACTGACGATCTGGTGTGTTCGACCGAATCCAGGCGCCGAAGACGACCGCTCGAACAGCCGCACGTGGCTTGACGAAGCGCGAACGAAGCGCGATCAAAGAAACTGATGATGACGACGACGTGTACTTTTTTATGATTCTTCGAATGATGCGCCCGAGACGTCGCGGGCGGTTTTGCACGTAATAAGGCTTCGAGTCCGCTCCTTCGCGTAATACGCGAAGGAACGATGGAACGCGACGCCTCGTGATTATTTTTTGCCGGTTTAGCTGGCCCAAGCCATATGTATATTCTGCGCCTCAATATCACTCCTGGCACTTGTGTCGATGTAAACTAACGTACATGTTCAATTTTCAAATTCTAAGACTCTTGCGCTTCGTTCGCGTCGCACTGTACCGCCATCGCGAGGAGAGGACCAATTTGAACGGTGAATAAATCGCAGAGAGCGTTCGATAGCTCGCTTGGTTTATCCTCACGCCGAATGAGGGCGGTAAGGAGCGGGTAGATATCGGAGAGGTGCGTTTTGAAACTCGCCGCGTCGAGCGAGCGAACGGCGTCGAGCGCGTCGACGCACACCTGCGAGTACACGCGCGAGTACTCGCGCAAGTCGACGTCCGATGTCACGGTCTGTAAGCATTCGTAGTTCTTGAATGCGACCGACGCGGTGCGCGCGAGCTGATTCGATCGCGCTTCAGATCCATTCGCCGTTACTTGCAAACCGGCGAGCGTACGGAGCGCCAGAGACGCGGCGCTCGCTTCGACGCCGAGGACGTGTGGACGGGCTTCGTGAATGATGGCTGACACGCGCGGTATCGTTTCGTGCTCGCTGAAACATATGAGCGAAAGTGATGCCTTTGATGCGGTGGCGTACACACCTTCAAGAACATCGAGTAACACGAAGAGTGTGTCGACGTTGAAAGACGCGCGCGACGACGCCTCGGCAGACAAGTCGTACGCGGCGGACACCAGGAGCGCTTGAGTCTTAACGCGCACGATCGCCGCATTGACGTTCACCTCCCATGCGGCATCATCGTGACCTCGAATGAAAACGTCGAAGTCAGGCGTTGTTTCACCGAAAGCCTTCTTCAGCGCCTCCATGCACTGGTGCCACTCTCGCTCCTTGATTGACGAAGCGCCATTGATGAGCAAGCGCTTGAAAGCCACGACGCCGCACGCGGCGAGCTGCTCGTGCGAACGCGACGCGAGACCGCACAATAGCTCGAGCAAATCTGGCATAACTCCGGCCTCGACGATTGGTTCGTGAAACTGCACCGCCAAATCGACGACGAGTTCAAGACAACGCGTACACGTGCCGTACAACCAATCATCGATGTCCTCCGCCGCTACTTCGTACTCGACATCGCCGCCAATCGTTCTCGTGCTCGGCATGATATCCGCACGGACGTGATCAAATATAGGGAAAAGAATGCGTCCGTACACGCGTGACCAAAACCCAGGAGCGAACGAGCCGCCGTGGAACTTGAGCGTGTCGAACAACACCTCGAGCGCTGAGGTGCGAATTTCTGCGCGAGGGTCAAACGTGAGCTCAGAAAGTCCAGCCAAAAGAGGGAACCAAAAGTATGTGTGCGCATCGGCGTCTGTGAAACACGTCGTGGTGACTGTTGACTTCATCTGTGTCACTTCCACGACACCATCCGTCGCGAGCTGCTTCTCCGTCGCGGCGGTTTCTTCCAAGTCTCCGAGCGCGCCTTCGGCGAGCTTGAGAGCGCAAAAGCGCAGAAACGCGAGGGCGTTCAAGCAAACTTCCGAACCCGCCTCAGAGTTTGTGAACGCGACGAGACAATTGACGCAGTCGGTAAACGCCACTGTATCGGTTTCGATGATGTAGTGAAAATGCTCGCGAATAATTCGCTCGATGGTCTGGAACGCCAGCGCCACGATTTGGCTACTTTCGTCCGCCGCCGCCGTGGTGAACACCATGAACATCGACTTCCAACCAGACTTGATATGCGCCACGCGAGCCTGCACCATCTGCGAAACACACCGAATGATGAGCTCTCTGATTTCGACAGCCGGAGACTGACGCATGACGATGACAAATGGTCGCAAAAATTCGTTTTGGAACGAGTAGTTGGCCAATTCGGTACGACTTAAGAATTTCATGGCGAGCTGTCGAAGAGAGTCGACTACTTGCATGGATATTTGCAAGTTTGGCGAGCATCCCACCTTGACAAAGAAGTCGCTCAACACTTGCCATACTCTGGCCCAGATAAAACGAATACGATCCATGTTGAATGAAGCAACCTCGACAATCTTTCCGAGCGCGTACGCTCTCGGATGATTTGAAGACGTTTCTTCAATAGCAAGTTCACACAAGCTTCGAACGAAACCCACGATAGCATCACCGCTGAGATTGACGCTGGCGTGGAACAAATGATCAAGTTCATCGGGATGAAGTTGTTCGAGCACAGCTCGATCAGGTGGGTTCAAACCATCCAAGCCAAGTAAATCAAACTTTTGTTCGACCTCGACAGTGCTCGACGAATCGTCTCGCACGTTAACGTTGCTTGACTGCGGTGCGAGTGGAGACTTCAGTGCTCGGTCTGATGATATCGAACGCCGGAAGAGCCTAGGCCGGGCTTGTTTTTGTGCGTCGTCATCTCTACTGTATCCGGACTCCGAAAACAACGAACTATCGTTGAAACCGCTCGCGAGCGCATACAGATGCTCGTATCTACTCACACAAGCCAGAATTGTAGTCCACATGTCCCCGAGATCGTTTCCATTTTCGATCGCAACGCGCACTAAAGTCTTCACCGCGATGACATTCTTCGTACGCATTGAGTGTGCATGATGCAAAGAAGTCAACTTTGTAAGGGACGCGATAAATGTGTCTCGAGTCTCTTGCATGCCGAGCGTCGAAGTGACGCTGATGACTCTTCGGAAACACTCCAAACAGTTCGATATCACGGACACACTTTCACTGTCTTCAAATGCAGTACCAAGCAGCGACAGTATGGGATTCCAGATCAATTCAAGCATCGGTTTCGCGCACCCGGCCTCCACGACGGTCAGAAAGCCTTTCGTCGTTGCGGCCCGCGCGCGAACTTGACTTATCAAATCGGCGGTGTCGATTTGTATTGTTTCTTCTTCTCGCTTACCAGACATGAGCGAAAAGAGGACATCCATACCTAATCTAGCGGAAAAGTTGTTCTTATCTTTCTTTTCCGCGGCGCTCAGAGCCACCTCTGCTGGCTCCTTCAATTTGATCTCGTTATTCACGATGCGGTCGTACAAATCCTCGAGCACCTCGCTCGGCAAGTCTTGTCCGTCGTCGATCCCTCTGTTATTCCGAACAAACCCTTCCTTGGTCATTTTATTCTTAACCTGTGGGTTATGCGCGTCCGTATTAAGCATGATGACAGAAAACGCCAAGACGTAAGCGGTGTCGGCACTCTTGTACACTTCCGGATTCAACTTATGGTAGCGCTCGGCAAACTTCTCCATGAGCCTATCGATTTTTTGAGACTCACCTGGGAGGCGAAAGCCTTCTAAAAACTTGCGAATCGCGTCGTCAAGAGTTAGAGATGTGAAATCTAGCGCGTCAACGTATGCGTGCATGACCTGTAGCATCGGATCGTCGCGTTCACCCAAGTAATCGCCGACTACAGTCTTGTCCAGCCCAGGCGTCGTGCGTAAGAACTCGGCTATTTCATTGTGAGACGTCCCAAGGCGCCCAATCGATTGCAGATAAGCCAGACCTTTCTTCGCTTTCTTGTTGAAGAGAGTGATTCCCTCTTGGAACTCTTGCTTATCAGCCTTGAGCTTCGCTATGCTATCACCCAGATCCGCCGAGCTGCTCGTCTTCAAAGGTGTCGAAAATCCAGACTCAGATTCTTCCACGACGTCGTGCTGACTATCGCTCGTGCTCGCGTCGCCACCACTTTGTACCCTCACCCAATCGTCAAGTGATGCGACGAGGGTCGTCAAACATTCAAGCGCTTCGAGCTTGAGCACGGACTCGCGGGCCGCCTCTGGGCCGCTCGCCTGACTGACATCGACACCCTGCGCGATGCGAACCAAGGACAGAACACAGCGCTCGAACACGTTTTGGCTGTCTAAATCGCAGTCATAGTTCACGAAGAGATCAACCATGAGCTGCGAGTCGGCGCAGATGATTTGAAATCCCTTGACGAGCGTCGCGCGTTGATTGTATGCGCTCAACGGCGCGCCCTCCACGAGCTCGAGCGGCTTGAGCAACAACATAGGGAAAAAGAAACCAATTTCAGCCTTGAGGTAGGCCCGGTATCGAGTAAGCAGAGTCAAAAAGATTGAGCACGCTAGCTGATACGCTTCTGGAACATTAGGTGTCGCGTTGCTGACGATTGCGTCGCACAGATATTCACGCATGGCGTCGGCAAAACGTGAGCTCGAAGAAAATGCATCCCCGGCGTTTTCGATGATAATCTTGAGCAACTGCAGCGACAACACTTTGCTTCGAACGAGCGCAACACCATTGACGTCGGAGCCTGGTTTTTTCGAGAGCTTGCACAGCGACCTAAAAACTAAAAAGGCATCTGTTTCGAGCTCAGAAGCTTGTTCTGTGCCCGAGGTGCGAGCGGGCGTCATAGCTCCCGGCGAAAACGCGTCCAACGACTGCGTCACCGCGTTCGGAGTCATAGGGGCGGTATCATTATCGAATTCGCTCTCCGTAATCTCGTGCTCGATTGCGTCCGATTTCACCACCGCGTCTGGGTCTGAAAAGTAATTGAACGATCCCACCGAATTCATATCCGTCGTGACTTTATTTACGAACGACTGTACCGCTGCCGACATGGCCGTAACGCCGTCAACTTCGGCTTCGGAACCAATCGGTCGAAGCAGGTCCGCAACGACAATAGTCGGCGCTGAAGCGTGCGGGTCATCCGCCTCCAAACGATGAAAAACAGTCGTCAACATTTGCGTTAGCGTCGCCTTGGCTGTGTTTTGATTCACCTCTGACTTGCTCGAAAGGTAAATGTTGTAGCACGTCCGCACGACGCGCAAGAGCGCTCTATCGTGCACCTCGAACGTACGACTGCTCACTGCGGTGAGTATGCTCTTCAACACTTGTAACTCGACCGCCTCGTCTCGCACCTCCGCGGCGCCGCAGATCGCGTCCACGATTTCACCCGCGTGATTTCGCGCACCCGACGGCTCCGATTCGTCCCGCTCGCGCGACGCCGCGACCGTATCGCTCGCAACGTCGCCGTCATCCCGCGCGTCGACATCAGCCACGGCCTCCGCTCGTCCAGCCGCGTCGCTCGTCGACTCGAACCGCTCCAGCGTCCCGCCCGCGAGCGTCGCCCGTCCCTCCACCAAACCTCTCGAGATGAGCACCTGCACCGCTCCCAGCGCGGCCGCGATCACGCTCGCCGACCCGCTGTCCATCGCCGCGCGCAGTGGTGGCAGCACGACATCCATCTGCGCCTCTCGCAGCGCGTCCCCGCGTCCGCTCGTCGTCGTCGTCGTCGTCGTCGACGCCTTCGTCCCCAACGATTCAAACGTCCCATCCCGCGTCATCGCTCGCACCGCATCGATCGCATCGATGATAGCCGCGTGTTTCTTCGTCCCGCACGCGCGCTGGACGCGCTCGAGCGCGCCCTCGACGACGTCCACCGCGCCAGATGGCATCTTTCGATTCGCTCGAGAATCGCCGCCTCACGTCACCGTCTCGCGCGTTCGCGACGCGTTCGCGATCGACGCGCGTTCGCGATCTCGCGCGTTCGCGCGCGCGCGCCGGGCGCGGTCGCGGCGTCGCGCGTCGCGGTGTCGCGGTCGCGGAGTCGGCGACGGCGATGTCGTGGCGCGAGTAATCCGCATTCGGCGCCTCTCGACGCGCGATGTCGTACTTCGCGCTCACGGTGGTGAGCGCGAACGACGTCCCGATATACACGCGCGACTTCACCGCGCGCGAAGACGACGGCGCGCGCGCGGAGGTGCGTCTGAGGGCGAATGTTTGTTCGAACGCGCGAAGGATGCGAGACCGCGCTCGGAAGACTGACGACGACGACGACGACGACGACGCGCAGACGAGCGCGCCGCTGGACGCGCCGATGCGCGAACTCGTCGTGCGCGCGGCGCTCGATTTCGTGGACGAACGGTCGTGGGAGACGAACGCGACGTACCTGCGCGTGGTGGATCGATTCAACGACGTCGACGCGCACGCGCACTGCGCGCCGACGCGCGCGCGCATGGTGTTGCTCACGAACGGCGCGAGGACGAGCGGAGGCGAGGAAGCGGTGCGAGGGTTTTTCGGGGAAGTGCACGAGGCGCTGGCGATCGCGACGATGAATCCGATGCTCGGCGAGGACGAGGCGTTGGGGAGCGCGTTCGACGAGCGAGCGCGGTCGGCGGCGGCGCGGCGGTTGGGCGCGCGCGCACCCGAGTGAAGAGCGCGGAGAGCGATGGTGTGTAGATGATGTATTTTATATAGTCATAGTCGTGGTCATAGTCGTCGTAGCGCCGCGTGCGGTGCGCGTTAGGAATCAACCGTCGGTTCCGGTTCGCGACGAAACGACGCGACGCGTCGCGGCGACGCTCGCGACGGCGCTCGACGCCACACCGCGACGCGCGCGAACCGCCGTCGACGCGCGAAGCGATGCACGCGTCCACGTCGACCGCATCGATCGCGTCCGCGCGCGCGCGCGGCGCCACCGCGTCGTTTCGCGCGCGAGTTCTCGCGCCGCGTCACCGCGCGCGCACGACGATGACGCGCGCGGAAGCCGCGGGATCTGTGCGTCGAGAGGTGCTGAAGAAGTCCGATCGCGCGAAGCTCGATCCGAGCTCGGACGCCGCGTTCTACGCCCAGCCGCGCTTCGTGACGCACGTCGACGACGATTTCATCAGCAAAGTGACCGAGTTGTACAGAAGACGAGTCCCGCGAGGAGCCGCGGTGCTCGACCTGTGCTCGAGCTGGGTGTCGCATCTACCGCGCGAGGTGGAATACGAAAAGGTGTGGGGCCACGGGATGAACGCGACGGAGCTCGGGAGGAACGAGAGGTTGGATGGGTTCTTCGTGCGGGACTTTAACGAGACGCCGAAAATCGACGCGAAGGATTGCAGCTTCGACGCGGTGACGATGTGCGTGAGCGTGCAGTACTTGCAACGACCCGAGGAGGTGTTCGCGGAGATCTTTCGGGTGTTAAAACCGGGCGGTGTGTGCATCATCACGTTTTCGAATCGATTGTTTTATAGCAAAGCCGTGCAAGCGTGGAGAGACGCGAGCGGTTACTCGCGAACGCAGCTCGTGAAGCAATACTTTTCATCCGTCGCCGGATTCACGGCGCCGGAAGTGATCACCGATTTAGACGACATCGTCGACGACTCTCTGTTCTCCAAGTTTCGTCGGTTCTTTCAACGCTCGCAGAGCGACCCATTTTACGCCGTCGTGGCGTATCGCAACTTCAAACCCGTCTACGAAGACGACTGCGTTCGCATGACGGACGAGGGCGAGTGCCTCACGGACAAGTCTTTCGATTCTATCGATTAACGGCGTTCGATTCATTTTACCATCACTCACGATTCCACGGCTTTTGTAATTTCATCGCTCTCGCAGGCTTTCGCGTCGTCCCGGTGGTCTCGCGCAATCCAATCTCGATTCCCCGGGCGTCACAACCGCGCGCTCGACATGCGCGTCGCGCGTCGCGCGTCGTCCGCGCTCGTCGCGCTCGTCGCGCTCGTCGCGCTCGTCGCGTGCGCGCCCGCTCGCGCGCTTCGCGACGGCGCGCCCGCGGTCGACCCGCGCGAGTACACCTCGTGCCGCCCGCTCGAAGCGCCCGCGCTCGAACGCTGCGCGTACGTCACGCAGAACCCGCTGTGCGCGCGCGACGAAGCGCTGGTGCCGTATTTACGCCTGCACTACTGCTCGCTCGCGGGCGATGGGTTCGCGAGCGGGATCGCGAGCGGGGCGCTCGCGCTGACGCTCTTCGCGGCGCTCGCGAGCGTGGCGGAACGCTTCTTCGTCCCGGCGCTGCGAAACATCGCGCGAGGACTGGCGCTGCGGGATGACGTCGCGGGAGCGACGCTGTTGAGCTTTGGAAACGGGGCGCCGGATATATTCGCGCAGATCGCGGCGTTGAGTCACGAGGATGTGGCGGAGAGCGCGGCGTTGGCGGTTGGCGCGGTGACGGGCGCGGGCGCGTTCATCGCGAGTTTCGTGTTTCCGTGCGTGGTGTTGATCGCGACGAGAGCGGCGAGCGGGCGGGGGTTGGTTTTGGATAAGTGGAACTTCGGGAGAGACGTGGGGTTTTACGCCGTGGCGTCGGCGATGGCGCTCGGATTTTTTTTGGACGGGCGCGTGGAGGCGTACGAGGCGGCGGCGTTGTTTTCGCTGTACGCGGCGTATTTGTTTGTCTTGCTTTCGGGGCGAAGGCTGAAGCGGTTCGCGCGCGCCGTCGTCGCGCTCGTTCGCTACGGCGGCGATGATAGCGATAGTGATAGTGATTCATCCGTCGCTTGGTCGGATGACGAAGCGGCGGGCGAGCTTGTGCGAGACGCCGACGTTCGCGCGCCGATGCTGGAGACGGGCGATGACGGGGACGGCGACGAGGAAGCGCCAGTCGAAGGTGACGACGACGGCGACGACGACGACGATGACGACGACACGCGTTCGACGTCGTCTGATTCACACAGACCGATCCTGTTGATGATTGGGCAGAACGTGGCGCACGCGTTCAAGAAGATGGAGATTCCACTCGTCGCCACGCTTCGTTTGACAATGCCAGAGCTCGGCGACGAAACCGTCTCGATGCGGCACGCGGCGGCGTTGCCGATCGGTGCGCCGCTGTTTTTGTTATTCGCCACGGGTATGATGCCGGATCATATACGCTGGGTTGGCTTGAGTTATGGTATCGGCGTCTCTCTCGTGTGCGCGTTCATCATCGTTCAGTCGTGGTCGCACATTGGCGATGTAGCATCGATTCGCGCGTTGCTCGTCGCAGTTGCGTTTTTTCAGTCCATACTGTGGATGAACACGGCGGCGAGCGAGCTCGTTTCTTTGCTCAGCGCGATCGGCAAGGTGACTGGCGTGAGTGAAGCCTTACTCGGCGCGACAGTCCTCGCGTGGGGGAACTCAGTCGGTGACTTTGTCTCCAACACCGTCGTCGCTCGCGAGGGCAACCCGAACATGGCAATCGCCGCGTGTTTTGCAGGGCCACTGATGAATCTTCTCGTCGGCACCTCGTTCGGACTTTTGCTTCACGTCGCCAAATACGGCCCTGTCACCGGCTACGTCATGCCTAACGAGCTGATCTTGCTCGGTGGTGCGCTGATGTTCGCATTGTTTTACGCGCTCTTCGTCATACCCTTCGTGCACAAGTGGCGCGTGGGGAAGAACGCGGCGTACGGCATGATTGGCTTTTACTTTTCATTCTCCATAGTGTACGCGTTGACGAGCACGCATTGCATCTTCCGAAAACCTTGGCTTGGGCCACCGCAGTAGACATTTGTTGTTGTATTGTACATTACAAGGATCTCGCGTACTCTTTCGCGCGTTCCAAACTACCGTCGAACGCCTCCGCGAGCGCTCGCGCTGCGTCTTCCGCATTTCGTGGCTGTCCCCCTCGCTCGAATAATTTAATCCAGTGGCGCTTTCGAAAGTTAATGAACCAGTTATTGACCTGCGTCGCGTCGAGTTTTGTTTGCGCGATGAGTTCGCGCTTATCATCTTCAGTCGGGTACGGCCACACGATGTTTTCGGACCACCAGTTCTTTAGCACCTCTGTGGATTGGTCTGGAAGCTTGCCTTTCTTTCGTTTTCGCATGAACTCCGACTTGAGCGTCATAATACTGCTCGCGTACTTACGTTTAAGGGCTTCTCTGAGTCGTTCCTCGTGGTCGCGACGCTGTTGCGAGTTAGACAGTATCTGATCAAAGTCGCCGCTCGCCGCGGCGTGCTCCGCCGCCGTAGCCGGCGCTCGGCGTTTGCTCTCTGCGGCTTCACCTCGAATATCGGCGCTTTTCACCACATCCGAACGCACTTTCCGCGCGCGCGTCTCGAGTTCTCGACAGCACGACTTCGCGTCTTCGTATATCGCGTGTAGCTCCTTGACGTACGATTCAAGTTCGTGCGTGCACTCTCGCATGAACCGGTCCAAATCTCGTTGCGGTACGTCATGCGCGCCGCCCGAGCTCGACGCGTCTTCATTCATCACCTGAACCGAGTACAACATCGCATCGCGCTCTCGATCGAGCGCTTCCAACACATCACCCTCAGCGCCAATTTGCCGGCACTCGTAATACGCTTCCACAAGCCGCGGATACATGGGATGAGCGCGCACCGCGAGCGTCATCTCCTCTGAATCCGTCGCGCTCTCGCTCGAGCCCGTCTCTCTAACCTTTGTCCCGATGAACGCCTCGATTTCATCGGCAAAACCGGGCAACGCGTCGACGTCGTCGCAATCAAATCCGCGCGCGCCGTCGTGAAAACAATCGTGCGTCGCGCACGCGAGCACATCCCACTGCGCCGACTCCACGCTCGCGTCAAAGTCCATCGAGTCGAACATGTCGCGCGCGCGCCGGTCTCAATTCAGTCCCACGCCGCGTCTTCCCGCGCCCCGCTCGAACGGCACCGCACTGTCAACCACCACAAATCGCGCGTCCGGCGCCGCGGAGCGCTCGCCGCGCGCGCGACCGTGACGCCTCGCGTCGCTCGCCGCGCGACGAAAATAGTTCGCCGCGCGCCGCAGAGTTAACAATCCAATGCTCATCTCCAGACCGCGCCGTCTCGAAACCCGAGACGCGTCCGGGACGCCGCGCGTCGACGCAGGCATGCGCGGTGTGCTCCGCGCCGTCGCGCGCGCTGCGTCGACGTCGCGCGCGCGCGCGGCGACGCTCGACCGCGGCGCGGCGTCGAAGCGTCACGGCGCATTCGACCGCGCTTTCCGACGTTTTTCTTCCTCGGAAGACGACGTCGCGGCGAGAGTGCGCTCGAAAGTGCGCGCCGGGGAGCAGCCAGACTTCATGGACGTCGCGGGGCACGTGTTCGCGAGGCGCGAGGGCGCGAGCGCGCGGACGGGTGGTGGTCGCGCGCGCGGCGAGCGAGGCTGGGACTGGCACGCGTGGCAACTGCTCGTCGCGTGCGTGCCCGCGGCGATGTCGTACGCGTGCGTGATGTATATCGATAAGAACTACGTGCCGGTGTACGTGAATGAGATGGAGGCGCGCGAACGGGCGAGGGAGGCGAAGATTATGGAGACCACGGCGCCGGCGGACGCGAGGCGCGACGAAGAGGCGACGAGGCTGCGCGCGCGATTGGCAGAGTTAGAGGCGAGCGTGCGCGAGGTAGGGGCGCGCATGGCGAGTTTAGAGCAACCGAAACCTAGCGAAGACGCGAAAACGGCGAGTGAAGGCGAGAAATCTCGAACGACGGCGTGAGGCGAGCGCGTTCAATCTTCTCGACGGAGTCGCGACGCAGCACACTAGTCCATAGATCCCACGTAGCGCTTGAACACATCAATAGTTAGTTTACATTCCATCATCACACGCGTCCGCGAAGCTTAGACTTCTTCGGCGCTCGAAAATCGACGCGGGTCGTCCCCGCCGACGCCGCCTCCTCGCGCCAGTAGTGATACGACTCCGTCATCTTCATCAACGTCCCAGACGAGTGCTGCATCGCGTTCCTCTTCCTATCCATCACCATCGCGCTCAAATCATCTCCGTGCGCTTTCACCAGCGCCTCCACCACGCGCGTTTGTTTCGGCGTCAACCGCTTCGGCGCCGAGAACCCGCTCGTTTTCGTCTCTCCCAGCAGCGCGCGCGTCTCGTCCCCGTTCGACGTCGCCAGCGTCGCCACCGCCTCTCGCACCGACGCCCCCGGGTCGTCCATCGCGTTTCGTCCGCCGCGTCCCGCGACGTTCGCGTCGCTCGCGAGTCCGCTCGCCGCGTAGTTTCGCGTCAGCGTCGCGTCCACGTTCCAGGGCTCGGTCGCGCGCGGCGCGCCGGGCAGGCTCACGACGGCGTGATCGACGCGCGCGCGACCGGTTTGGAAGTTTGTCGTGACGCCGACTTTTTGCGTCTTCTTCCCGGCCGCCGCCTTGGCGCGCTTCTTGCGACGGAGCGAACCAGCCATGGCGACGGCGGCGGTTCGCGTCTTGCACTGCGGCCGGGCTCGGCGGGCTCGGCGCGCGCGCGTCGGTCGTTCGGTCGGCGCTTCTGCGGTTACAATCGCGCGCGTCGCGTCGCGCCCGAGCTACGGCTGCTCACATCGGATCGTCCTCGAAACTCTTCATCATCATGTTCCCCAACAGCACGTCGTCCACCGTCGTCGTCTTCGCGCACCGCAGCACGCTCGCGAGCTTCGCCGCGAGCTGGTGCTTGCACGCCAACGCCTCGCCTCGATTGACGCACTCCCAAGCAAACGATCGACACGAGCAAAAGTGCGCGGGAAAGCACAAATACGGCGACTTTTCGTGCGCGCCGCTGCCGTGCACGGCGTACATCGACCGTCCGCTTCGCTCGGCGACGACGCGCCGCACGCGTCCCGCCTGCATCACCTCGAGCGCCTTTTGCAGGTGTTTCGCCCCGTACAGCCACGCGAGCGCTTCCAGCGCGTCGTCCGGGACGTCGATCGCGCGGTTCGCATCGCGGTTCATTCGCGCGCGTTTCGCGAGCGCGTCGAACGCCGCCTCGGCGATCGCCGCGCAGCGATGTCGCGCGTCGTTCGACGCGTCGCGCCAGCGCTTCGGATTCGATGCATCGTCCGCCTCCGACG